>OBXM01001384.1_pt1 | contig 14988 bp, 5 predicted proteins | sample 1538141 | NCBI WGS metagenome assembly OBXM01 (sample SAMEA2580153, study PRJEB22360) | human gut metagenome | biome: human gut; feature: human-associated habitat; material: faeces | place: Denmark | collected 2008/2010 | reverse complement strand
TTAGTGTTTCTAATAACGCTAAATTAGGAGAAACAGACTCATTTTTTACGGCAGCCGGAGTATCTTCCAATTCCAGATTAGGAATTAATCGAATATCCCACGGGGTGTAGTATTCGTCACAAATGATGTCGTCATCGATTTCCGCCAAACTGCGTAAATAAGAGGCGTTGGGGTGCCGCAGAGCACATAAGACTAGCCATTCCGCAAAGCTTTTAGCGGTGCCGATACTGTAGGGAGAAATTCCGTTCTCACTGATTTGTGCCGCCAATTTTGATACAAGCTTGTTGGTGTCTTTGGGAGAACCCACCAAAATCAGCTTTTCTTTAGCTCTCGTCATGGCGACATATAGAATCCTCATTTCTTCCGCCGATTCTTTTCGCAGATTGTCCAGTGCAATGGCTTCTCTTGGAATAGTGGTGTATTTTGCACCCGCCTGACGGTCGGTAAGAGAAATTCCCAAGCCTAAATCTTGGTGAAATAAAATATTTTCGGGGCGGTTATTACGCTCTCGGGCACAGCCTGCCACAAAACAAACCGGAAATTCCAATCCTTTTGACTTATGAACACTCATGATTTGTACGGTATTCGTATAGGATTCCGATACTTCGGCACTTTTCATATCGGAGCGGTTGCGATTGAGTTTATCTAAGAAACGGATAAATCCTGAGATACCGTTATAGCCGGCAGATTCATAATCACGGGCATAGCGCTGCAAAAGCCGCAGGTTCGCAAGGCGGTTTTCGCCGTCGCTCATGGCTAAGACCATGTTGTCGTACCCTGTTTTCAGATATAAAAATTGAATGAATTCATCAGAGGGCATGGTAGCGGAGGTGGCACGGTATTCAGCGATATCCAAAAGAATTTGCCGGTATCGTTCCTCCGTTTTGCTGATTTGCAGCAGGGCGGTATATAAAGGCTGATTGGGATAATGCTCTCGCAAAGCAAGAATGTCATCGGGCGTAAAACCGTAAATAGGGCTCATTAAAACTGTGAGTAAAGGAATATCTTGATTGGGATTGTCAATCACACGCAAAAAGGCAAGGATAACGCCGATTTCTTTTGCCTCAAAAAAACCGCCTGTCATGGCTGCCTTAGCAGGGATTCCCATACGCTGCAGTTCCAAAGCATAGCTGTAAGAATAGCTGTTGGCACTGCGCAGTAGAATACAGAAATCGCCGTAAGTAATCGGACGTTCTTGTCCGTTTTCCTGTACCGTAAAGCCGCTTTGTATCATTTCTTGAATTCGTTTGGCAATGTAATATCCCTCTAATTGTTCAGCCGGCAGATCACTTTTTCTCTGCAACAAAACCAACTCGGTTTCACAACCTTCTTTGGGTGGGTAGGAAGCTCCGCAAACCAAAGCCTCTTCTTCTGTATAATCCATGCCGGCAGTTTCAACATTCATCAGTTGTGAGAATACAAAGTTGGTACTTTCTGTGACATTCAAGCGGGAACGAAAGTTGCGCTCCAAAATGATATAAGCCGGATATTCGTCTTTTACTCGGTCGTATTTAGAAAAGCTGTTGCGGCTTCTCATGAAAATTTCAGGCATAGCACGACGAAAGCCGTAGATACTCTGCTTGACGTCACCCACCATAAAAAGGTTGTTACGATTGTTGGATACCAATGAAAAAATGGTGTCCTGCACTTCGTTCATATCCTGGTATTCGTCAATCATAATTTCCGCAAAGCGAGCAGAAATTTGCCGGGCGGTTTCGCTCTTTTCACCCTGTTCTCCTTGCAGTAAACGCAAGGTGTACTGCTCTAAATCAGCATAATCCAAAAATCCTTTTTCTAGCTTTTTAGCGGAATAAAGCGCTGTGAATTTTTGTATCAACCAAGAAAGAGCCAATAGCTTTTCTTCTATGACGTGAAAATCCTCTTTACATTCAGCCTCACTGGCAGAGTATAATTTTTGAATTCCCTCGATTGCTGTTTTTGTTTCTTCTCGCAGTCCTTTAATTTTTTGCGTCAGCAAGTCGTCTTTGTAACCTCTTGGTGCAGTGCAAGAAGAAAGCTTAAACGCCAACAACAATTCTCGAGTGGTATCCCAGTGCTGTTGCTTTGCAGTATCCAATAGACGGTTCAGCATATGTAAATCGGCTAAGAAAGGTTCAAGATAGGCTTTTTCTAATTTTTCATCACCGCTTTGCTGAACCATAAGCAAGGCTTTTTGCAGTAAATTTTGGGCATAAAGAATAGTTTGCTGCGTGTGGCTGAGGATAATAGCACCCCAAGGACTATTGCCAACGTCTTGTACGGTCTGATAAAGAGAGATTTTTTCTTCAAGCCATTTTTGCGGGTTTGGATAAGAGGTCATGTGTTCATAGAGTTGGGTTAGAAGCTTGACAAGGCTTTGGTCCTCCCGCTCGCCAGTAAAATTATCCGCCAAAATATCATAATAACCTTCTTCCGAGGCTTGGTTTAACACTTCGATGGCAACATCATTTTTCATATCCTCTTCTTGCTTGTCAGTGATAATCTTAAAATCTTGGGGGATTTCCAGCAAGTGAAAGAATTCTCGCAAAATATCGGCACAAAAGCTGTGAATGGTACCGATTTTTGCCTGCGAAAGCAAAATACTTTGTTTTTTCAGCGTTGAATTTTTTGGGTTGGCTCTCATGAGCTCATAAAGCTTTTTTTCTAACCGGGCGCGCATTTCGGCGGCGGCGGCACGGGTGAAAGTAACAATCAGCATACGGTCAGCGGGTACGGGAGAATCGCCCTCTGTCAGACGGCTGATGGCACGCTGAACCAAAACTGCTGTTTTGCCTGAACCTGCGGCGGCGGAAACTAAAATGGTTCCGTTTTGGGATTCGATAGCATCACTTTGTTCATTCGTCCAAGTCATTTTTGTCATCTTTGCCATGTATGAACTCCTCCTTTCCCTTTGACATTTTTTCTATAATTTCAGAATTATCGAACTTCATTTTTTCAATATCTTTATCGCTGTATTCCTTGCCGCAAACACTTTGATAAGAGCAATATTCACAGCCAAGCTGATTTTTTAAAATAGGTGCTGCCTCAATTCTGCCCCGATAGAGTTCATCGGCCATGGTAGCAATTAAAGACTTGGAATAATTTAATACGGTACGCAGTTGATTTTCTTCTAAAACTGAACTGAAGCGTGAGGGTTGTCCGTTTTTCAGTAAGGTAGCGGGAATAAATCGTCCTGCCACGTTTTCTTCCATAGCGTGTAAAATTTCCACATCATTTAAGATGACGCCATTCATTCTTAATGATTTTTCTTTTTCCGTTGTAATGACTTCTGTAGGCGTAGCGTGGTCTGCGGAAACAGTGGGCAGGGATAGCGGCGTATAGAGAATTCCTGCGGGCAACAAGTCATGGTTTTCAATAAGAGCCGCTAAATACACCAGCATTTGAATGTTCATACCGTACAAGACATCTGTCAAATTGAATTTTTTGACTCCGGTCTTGTAGTCGATAATGCGGACATAGCGCCCCCGTTCATTTTCATAAATATCCATGCGGTCAATGGTGCCGCGAATGGTAACGGTATTTCCCTCCGGTGTCTGAATTTTGAGCGGAGGATAACTTTCATCACCAAGCTTGACTTCAAATCCCTCAGGCTGAAAGCGGCTTTGCGAAAGTTCTTCTGCCACGTGGCGAACCAATACTGCGGCAGCTTGATTCATACGGTTTAAACGGTATTTTTCCCGTGACGAGAGATTCTCCCAGCCATCCATATGAATGGATACATACTCTTCCAGTAAAATGCGGATATAGGCAAGCAAGGCTTCTTCTGAAACCAGTAAAGGGTCAAGCTGTTTTTGGGAGAATATCTTTTCAAAGATAAAATGCATGATGTTTCCGTACTGCATAGCGTCAATTTCGGCTGTTCTTCTCTCTTTGGCGGATACACCGTACTGACAGAAATAACGGAATCGGCATTTATAAAAGGTTTCAATTTGGGTAGGGGAAAGATAAGAGATTTCTCCAAAGACCCGTTTGGCAAGTTCGGTGTTTTCGATTTTTTCAGGTTTGGTATCCACCGCACGTTCTAAGGCAGATAAACGTCCTTGATAGCGGCTGTCTTCCGCAAAAAGCTCATATAGGGCAGCAGAATCAGGGGTACAGTGTGAAAAATGTTGTGCCATCATGGAGAAAGCGGATTCATAAGTATTGGCAAAATAGGGAATGGAATCGATATTTTCCTGTGTGAGATTCGGGAAGATTTGACAGAGTTCAGTGACAATTTCACTGGGCTGGTATTCTTCCCCTTCACCATTTTTTGGATAACATACATAGAGCTCATCCGAGGCAAGGCTGACAATGGAATACGCTAAATAACGTTCTTGTATCATTTTTTGGGGTAAAGGGTCACTGAGCGGCAGGTCAAGCGCAATCAACTGTTGCCGTTCCTGGTCAGAAAAAACGCCTGCATTTTTGGGAATCATGGGGAATTCACCCTGTACTGCCCCTAAAATAAAGACAACCTTAGGGTTGGTCTGGCGAATTTGCTCCGGCATACCAAACATAACGGAATCCAAAACCTGTGGGATATCAGACACATCTTCGTTGCGGATAATTTCTTTCAGCAGATGATAATAGTTCTCTCTGGTAATGGGCTTATCACCCAAAACGGCTGCCATTTGCTCGAGAATTTCCATCAGCAAATTCCAAATACGAATCTGCTTTTCCGATAACAATTGTTGATTGACATTTTCTAATGTTTGGCAATAGGAAAGTAGATTTTGTTCCATTTGAAAGGCTGTCAAGAAATCGTAAATGGCGTGAGAAATTTCTTTACCGTTGGCTTTTTTTGTTCTCTCCGCCAGTTTGGTTAACGGGGACATAATTTTCTCTCGGATTTGGTTGAGGTGAGCCAACGCTTGTTCGTCCTGCTCTTCCTTTTTTTTGCCGAATCCCTGTGGGCTGCGGGTAAAGGGTGCTTTCCAATCACGGCCTTTTAACTGCCATAAAAAGCTGTAGTTTTCGATGTCAGAAATGTCTTCGGCAGATATACCGGAAACACCGGTTTTCAGCATATCAAAAATATCCTCGGTGTTCATGCCATGGAGAATCGCCTCCAAAGCACACAGAATAAACCGCATAACGGGTTCGGCGTCAACACGGGCGGGATGAGAGATAAAGCAGGGGATATTTCTTTTTTGAAAAGCGGTTTCTAAGATAGCGGCGTATTTTTCCGGCATACGGCAAACCACCGAAAAATCGCTGTAATGCAGGTCTTTTTGCATGACAAGATTGCGAATTGTGGCAGATACAAAATCGGTTTCTTCAAAAATATCTTTAGCGGCAAAAAGATGAATACCGTCGTGAACAGGAGAGGTTTTTATTTCATCATCGGAAAAGATGTTTTGCTCTGCAATTTGTAAGTATGGATTTTGAAAACGAGGGGAAGAAAGCAGAGGAATATTGGGTGCCACTTTTATGTTATTTTCTTTGGCCAAACGAATTAAATTTTGCTTGGTGCGGTGTACCAAAGAGAAAAGTCCATGGTTATGCACCGCATAGGAATCCATGCAGAGAGAAACAATCACATTTTCTGCCTTTTGCATAATCGGTAAAAGAATTTGCATTTCCTGCATGGTGAAGCCTTCAAAAGAATCAATGGCAACCGTTCTTCCGACAAAAAAATCACTGTTTGGCAGGGCCTCTGCCAATCTGGTTAGATCATCTCTGCTGTCCAAATAAGAGGCAGAAACCATAGCGTTATAGGTATCGTATAAAAGAGAAATCTCTCTAAGTTTGTCCTGTAAACCTGAATCTTCAAGCTGTGAGGCGGTTTCACGGAGTCTATCGCCCGAAATCCCGCACAATTTCATTTCGTTGACCGCTGTCAGCATCAGGTCAGTGATACGGTCGTCTTTTACCGCTGTTTGGTAGACGGTAAGCTCGTCCACGCAGGCCTGCAACGCCAGCGTCATAATCATGCGGCGTCCGCCCTCACTCAAACGCTGACCGGCCACGCCGCCTTCTGTGCGAAAGAATAAATCAGCCAGTCGGGTAAAACTCAGTACATCAATTTGGTTGGCTCGCTTTGGACCTGCCAAACGTAAAATAGCTTTTTCGGTTTCGAAAGAATATTGCTCTGGAACAATGATCATCAATTTTCGAGTGCTGTCTGCACTTAAATCTACGAGTGTTCGTCGTAAAAACTCGGTTTTCCCGCTGCCGGACCGGCCAACTACAAACTGTAACAAAAAACGGCCTCCTTTATTGTATTAATACTTTAGCGATAGGCTAAGGGAACTTCATAAAAATATCTGAATAAAATTGTTGAAATAAAGTCGTTAAAGGTTATTAAAGCTATTTTAACATTTCTATGAAAATGGCTCAAGTGATTCACGAAAATAAAGTTTTCAACAGAAAAGGGCATTGCTTATGCAATACTTTTTTGTTTTAGTGCTATGATACTACAACACCATATGCAAAGAATATGAATTTAAAGTGAATTCAGGGCAAAAGGCAGTAATCTGTTTATTTTGTTGTTTAGCGTTTTATGGTTGTCACCGAGCTTTTTTTCTAGAGCTGTTATGAATACAGTAACGGCGTAGCACTTGAGGTTTATAATTCTGCGGACGTACCCGCCCTCGAACGATACCTGTAGAATTTAGAGGGCGGTAAAAAAATCGGTTAATAGAGAAAATGAATTGAACCAAGATTCATGCCACAATCCATTTTCTTTTATTAACTATCTATTATTTTTCTCTTTAATTTATGAATCTGTTTTAATATAGGCAACATAAAAAATACCGCATAAAGTTTGATTTTATCCAAACTTATACGGCTGTTGTAATGTTATTGTGTTTTTTTAGTAGAGCCTCTGTTCAACAGGAAACAATCATAAACCAAATGGCGGCAGGGATTTTGGTTAATCATATCAAAAAGCAGAGAAACCGACGCATTGGCCATTTCTTTGGCTGGTTGGCGAATCGTATCCAAAGAAGGGTGAAAATATTCAGCGGCCGAGATACCGTCAAAGCCGAGAACGGAGAGGTCATCTGGAATTTTAAGACCTGCGGCTAATGCCGCTTTGGCCGCACCGATAGCCAGAATATCCGAAAAACAGAATAATGCGGTAATATCTCGGTTAGCAGAGTAAATTTGGTTGAAGGCATCAAAACCCATACGATATCCGTTATAACCCAACAATGAGCTGGGGATTTTTTGGGCGATGAGGTTGGGGTCAAAGGGAATGTCATGCTCTTTTAGTGCGCGCAGGTAACCCTGATAACGCAGCTCGTTCGGAGTGTCCTTATCGCCTTCATTATAATAAACAAATCCGATACGGCGGTGTCCCAGAGAGATTAAATACTCGGTGGCTTTAAAGCCTTCCAGCTCGTCATCGACGATGACGCTTGAAAAATACTGACGCTCCTTTTCGCATTTAGAAGAAATGGTGAGAAGTACACACGGAATCTGTAAATCTTCAAATTGCTTTTGTGTATAATTAAAGTTGCCACCTAGCAAAATGACAGCCATGGTGTTGTTGTTGCGGCGCTCTTGAATAGCAAAATCCAGCTCGTTTTGCACATTTTGCAGGTCATGTAACATCATGGTATAACCGCGCAGACTGATATCATGTTTGATATAAGCAATCATTTCCTGAAAAAAGGGGTTAGAAAAGCCTTTAACAAGCAGAGCGATTTGATTGGATGAGGTGGTTTTCAAATTCCGAGCGCTGCTGTTCGGTATATAATTATATTCAGAGATGACTTTCATGACTTTTCGGTATGTTTCAGGGCTGACAGAGCCTGTGTTGTTGAGCACTCTTGAAACAGTGGCGATTCCTACGCCCGAAAGTCTTGCAATATCTTTAATCGTTATCATAAAAAGCTTCCCCCTTTGGTAATAAAGTCATGCGATATAGTGGTATAATAAATCCGCAGATAAGGTTATATACTAATATACCTTATCTGCGGTCTAAAAGCTAGAATAAATATGGAATTTATCCGATTTGTTCAGAAATCTGAGCCTTTACGTTGTCGATAACATTTTGAACACCCGCAGCCTCCAATTGATTTCTGTATTCGACAACAGCTTCTTTCGGATCACTGGCCGTTTTACCGAAAAGGAGCTGCATACCCAGCTGAGAATCAATCGTGGCAATGGTGCTGAGTTCGGTTTTAATTTCAGTATCATCAATATAAACGCCAAGGTAGGGATTGTCGATTACATCGGGCTTCCACTCTTCAATAAGGGTATATCTTCTTGGATCTTCAGAGCTAAGCGGCAGGTTGAATTCATCATTACGCAAAGCCCATGCGGCAAATCCAAAGGCGTCTTTTTTATCATCAAAGGAAGCTGGTTTTTGAATAATACCGTCTACGATTTCGTAGTGTCTGCCTTCAATGCCGTTTTGAATTAAACGATAGTAGGATTTGTCTGTCATAAATTTTTCAATAGCCATCAATGAACGTTCTGGATTTTCGCAGGAGGCTGAAATCAATGTCATGTTGTTGACATAGGGCTGAATCATTACTTTGTCGTTTGACTTATCCGGTGACCAGAACTCGGAGGAAGTATCCGGTAAAACCTTAGCCATAGCTTCAGCGTTACCACTCCAGTCCATCATATGGGAGATGTACAAGCCGCTGATACCGTTATTGAAATTATCTTTAATTCCAGTTTGAGAAGAAAGAATATCTGTGGCAAAATAGCCTTTGTCGTTCCAATCTCTCATCTTAACGACCCAATCTTCAAATTCTTGTGTAAAGGCGGGGTGTGAAATTTCAGTAGGCTTTTCGTAATCTTTTGCGACCAGAGGAAGCTGTTTGTCGGGCATACCAGGTGCTTCAATCCATTTACCTGTATTAGCAATGAAAATATCCATGAGGCTCCAAGCTGTGTCGCTGTTACCGTTAATAGCGACAAAAGTTTCGTTTTCCTTGACTTTCTGCATGTATTTCTCGGTTTGTTCCAAACTGTTAATTTCCTCTATTCCATACTTCTCCATTAAATCGGTGCGGAAAACAAAACCAACCGGAATCATTTCTGTGTAGTTACAGGGAACAGCATAGAGCTTGCCGTCAATCTTGGCACTATCCCAGGTTTCGGGAGCGATAAGTTTCTTGAGTTTCGGGGCGGATGTGTCTAACATTCCGGAAATATCCATTAGAGAACCTTGTGCGACTAGTGTAGAATAGGGAGCCGCAGTGTTCGGACCGCCGAAAGCCATATCGAATTTTTCACCGGACATAAATAACAACGGATATTTTGTGCCTACCTCGGACCATTCAATACCTTTGAATTCAATAGTGGCATTAATGTCCTTTTTTAGTTTTCCGTTGATTTCAGTCATAATATCCGGAATAGAAACACCGTCGTTTGGGCCAAACAGATACATAGAGAGAGCCACCTCTTTAGAAGTATCAGGGGTACCTGTCTGACTAGCAGAGGCAGTGCTTTTGTCTGCAGAAGCCGAACCGCCGACTGAATGAGCAGAACTGTTTTTGTTGTCGGCGCAGGAAACCAGAACTGTCATGGTCATCATGACAGACAGCAGCAGGGCGAGCGTTTTTTTTGTCTTTTTCATGAAAAAATCTCCTTTATGTTTTATTTATCCTTTGACAGAACCAACCGTCAGACCGGAAACAAAATAGCGCTGTACAAAGGGGTAAAGCAAAATAATAGGACCAGTGGCCATAACAGCCGTTGACATTTTAACAGATTGTGTAGGTAAATCTTTTGCCTCGATAGTGGCGCCTTGTGCGATAAGAGCGGAAACATTTGTACTGTTAATCATTTTTTGCAAATAATATTGCAGAGGATATTTATCGACAGAGTCAATATAAAGGCTGGCATTGTACCATTCATTCCAAAAGCCTAAGGCGGAGAAAAGACCGATAGTGGCTAATGCCGGAACCGAAAGAGGCAGGCAGATTTGCCAGTAAATGCGAAAATCTCCAGCGCCGTCGATTGTAGCGACTTCATAGAGAGAATCTGGAATGCTTTTCATGAAATTGCGCATGAGGAAAATGGACCATGCGCTGATAACGCTGGGTAGAATCATAGCCCAAATGCTGTTTTTAAGGTGAAGGGTGCGTACCATAATAAGATAGGTAGGAACAAGTCCGCCGGAAAACAGCGTCGTAAAATAAATAAAGAAAGAAACTCCGCTGCGGTATGTAAAGCTTTTTCGGTTCAGCACATAACCGGCCATAGACATACAGAAAAGACCGATAAGCGTGCCAACAACAGTGATAAAGATGGTTACCTGATAGGCATTTAGCATTTTCCGTGGATTATCTAGCAAAAAACGGTAGGAGTTTAAGGTAAGCTCGTTAGGAATCAGTTTAAAGCCTTCACGCACAATTTCAGATTCCTTCATCAAAGAAGAGGAAATCATCAGCAGGAAAGGGAAAAGGCAGATTAGGGCGAAAAGGGTGATACAAATATAGGACAGGAACTTTATAATTTTGGCAGAGCGGTCCTGATTATGCACATGATTCATTACAATTCCCTCCTTCTTAGAATAAGGCATCTTCGGAGCTTAATCTCTTTACAATGGTGTTGACAATCATAACCAAAATAAACCCGAAAACCGATTGATAAAGACCCGCGGCCGCACTCTGGGTAAAGTTAAAAGTACCCCTCAGACTACGGTAAACGTAGGTGTCAATGATGTCAGTCTGTGCAAAAAGCAGGGAGTTATCGCCGATAATGTTATAAAACAAATCCATAGATCCTTTAAGGATACCGCCCAGGCTGAACAGCAGTAAAAGCACAAAGGTGTGTTTGAGTAAGGGCAGCGTCACAAAGCGGATTCTCTGCCAGACGGTGGCACCGTCAATATAGGCGGCTTCGTAGACCGTGCTGTCAATACCCGTAATCGCAGAAAGATAAACAATCATACCGTAGCCGGTGCCTGACCAAATGCGGAAGAATACAACAATATATTTCCAAACACCGGGTGAGCTATAGAAATCAAATTTTTCCAGCCCCATATTCACAAAAAGGGTATTGAAAAAGCCGGAATCATAATTGAAAAAATTATAGGCAAAGGCACCCACAATAACCATTGAGATAAAATAAGGAAGAAGAATAATGGATTGTGAAACCTTTTTAAACCATTTTTTTTGAATTTCCGAAAGCATAATGGCAAAGATAAGCTGAATGATATTACCCAAAACAATAAAAACAATATTGTAAAGTAGAGTGTTTCGCGTAATTCTCCATAAGTCACCGCTGCGAATCAAAAATTCAAAATTTTTAAAGCCGACAAAATCACTGCCGAAAATACCTTTTGATTGATTAAACTGCGTAAAGGCAATATAACTGCCCGGCATGGATAGATAGTGGAAGATGATAAAATAGAGCAACGTAGGTAAAATCATCAGCCACAAAACTTTGTTTTTCCATAAATCCTGTCCGAAACAAGCAATAGGATTCTTCTTTTTTGCTATGTTCACATAGATAACCCCCTTCAGAAAAAAGCATAATTAAAATAAAGAAATCAATTGTATTAAGATATATTGGAAACGTTTTCTTAAATATGACACCCTTTATATTGTGGATTATAACCTTAAAAATAAATATTGTCAATGATTTATTGATAAATTTTATAAAATAACTTAGTTTTGTTAAGAGAAAGAGAATTGACAATGTTGTTAAAATTCTGTATACTAATAAAAATTACATAAAATGAATTAAATTATATGAAAACGTTTCCAAAGCGAAGAAAGGAAAACAGCATATGAATAGTAGAGTCCAAAAATATAAAATGATCCAAATGGAAGAAAGCAGTGCGGCTTTTAGTTTATCGGGTAATCTTTTTGAACTGATATCCTCAGGTATAATGGTCAATCTTTTTCGGGGAACTGAAAGAGAGAATCCAGCGGGGGGTATCTGGCTGCGTCTTTATCGGGAAAAGGACATTGAGGTATATCCTTTGACGGGAAGTGATAGTACAAGCCAAATTGTTTATGGTGCAGACCGTATTGTTTTCAGTGGAATAGCCGGTGGGGTAAGTTATCAGGTGGCTTTCATTCTGGCACAGGCAGGGCATTGGTTCTGGCAGGTTAGTCTTAATGGCAAGGGCGAAATAGTAGACTTACTTTATGGGCAGGATTTAGGAATGGCACAGCCGGCAGCCGTGATGACAAATGAGCTGTATGTGGCGCAGTATCTAGGGCATACAGTGTTTGAAAATGAAACAGGCTATCATCTTTGTTCACGACAGAATATGGACCAAGAGGGAAAAAAACCTACCTTGCAGCAGGGCTTATTAAAAGGGAAGAGCGTTGGCTTTTCAACAGACGGCTTTCAGTTTTTTGGCCTATCCTATAAGAAAACGCAGGTGCCCGAAGCTTTTTCGCGTTCGCTTCCTAATAAAATTTGGCAGAAGGAGTTTGCCTATACGGCGTTGCAAACTGAGCGGTTACAGTTGAATTCTCCACAGGAAATTGTGTTTTACGGACGCGTTGAGGCAAACTGCCCTCATGCTATAAAAAATATGACCCCGCTTGCAAAAATTCAAGAAGTTTATCAGAGTATAAAACCCCCAAAGAACCTTGTGAATTTCCCACATACGACAGTGCGTGCGGAGTTCGGTCAACCGTATGCTTCTCCTAGTTGGAATATGCAGGAATTGCAAGAGCGTTTTCCGGAACGCCGGTTGGTTGAAACGGACGGAAACACCTTGCTTTCTTTTTTTACCGCTGAGCATACTCATGTTGTAACACAACAAAAGGAACTTTTGACAGAGCGTCCGCATGGTATGATTGTTTCCACTTTTATGGATATGGAGAAAGTAAACCCTAATTTAATGTCTTCTACGCATTATATGTATGGTATATTCAATGCCCAGACTACAGTGGGCAATGTAAACCGGCATAAGCTGATTTCAACGGCAAGAGGTAATTTGAATAACGTCAAATATGCGGGACAGCGGCTTTATGTTAGAATAGGGGGACAATATCGCCTGTTGACACTGCCTGCTGTGTATGAAATGGGGATGAATTATTCTCGGTGGTATTACACCATCGGAGAGGATGTGCTGGTCGTTACGTCATTTTCTGTGGCGGACAAGACCGATATCGTGCTTGATGTACGAAGTGAAAAAGGAATTTTATATGATTTTATAGTGACGATTCAGATTGTTATGGGCGAGCATGAATTTGCGCAGTCTTTCTGCACAGAGGAAAGAAACGGCGGAAAAATTCTGCGTATTCTGCCGAATTCGTCACAGTGGCCGCCGGAATACCCCGATATAAGCTATGATATTCAGCTACCGCAGGAAGAATTCGAGGCGGGAGATGACAGAATCTTTTTTACGGATAATCAGCCGCACCAGGAAGGCCTTTTAACATGGCGCATTTCAGACAAAAAGGTTCAGATGATTATCAGCGGGCATCTTGAAAAAGCAGATTCCACAATTTTACCTCTCTATGATTTTGAACAGGAACGGCAGAAATCACAAAAAAGTTTTGCGGCTCTTACAAGAGGTTTGGAACTAACCATCGACAAGGAGTCACCGCAAAGGCAGGAAGTGGAAATCCTGAATGAAACGGTATGGTGGTACAGTCATAATGCTATGATACATTATGCGGTGCCGCATGGTTTGGAACAGCCGGGCGGTGCGGCATGGGGAACAAGGGACATCTGTCAGGGTCCGATGGAATATTTCCTGGCAACGCATCATTTTGATTTGGCTAGAGCGGTACTGCTGGAAATTTTCTCTCACCAAAAGGAAAAAACAGGGGAGTGGCCACAGTGGTTTATGTTTGACCGCTATGCGGCGAATGCCGGAGAATGTCATGGAGACGTGGTGTTTTGGCCCCTCAAGATAACAGCTGAATACTTGGCACACAGCGGTGATTATACGTGTTTACAAGAGGAAATTGCTTATTGTGATGAAAACGGAGTTAAGGTAAAAGGGAATACGCTTTTGCAGCATTTGCAAAAAGCCGTAGAAGCTATTGAAAGATGTTTCGTAGGCACTACACATTTAATTTCGTATGCAGGAGGCGACTGGGACGATACGCTTCAGCCGGCAAAAGAGGAGCTGCGGCAAAAGTTGGTCAGCTCTTGGACACAGGCGTTGGCTTATCAATCTCTTTTTGAATTGGGAGAAAGCCTCAAAACGGAAGAAGAGAAGTTTGCAGACTGCCTGTTAGATATGGCTCAAAAGATAAAAAAAGATTTTAATGAATTATTGGTGATTGACGGTGTCGTTTCAGGTTTTGTCTATCGTAGTGGAGATAAAATTTTTTCTCCTATGCTCCACCCATTGGATACAAAAACAGGAATCGGTTATCGTCTGCTTCCGATGACGAGAAGTATTATAGCTGAAATGGTAGACAAAAAACAGGCGGAACAAAATCAGCAAATTATACGGGAAAAGCTGTTGTGTCCGGACGGAGCAAGGCTTATGGATAATCCGCCGCGTTATCACGGAGGTGTGAGCGAACTGTTTGTCAGAGCAGAGCAGGCCGCTTATGTGGGGCGTGAGGTAGGGCTGATGTACAGTCATGCTCATATTCGGTATATTGAATCCTTGACAAAAATGCAGGACAATAAAAATGCGTGGAAACAACTTTTTACAATTAACCCGATTTTAATACAAAATCGAGTTGTAAACGCGGACAGACGTCAGAGCAATTTATATTTTAGTAGTTCGGAAGGAGCTTACGCTGACCGCTATGACTTCAGTGAAAACTTTGACAAGCTGCTAAAAGGAGACATTGACGTAAAAGGTGGCTGGCGGCTTTACTCAAGTGGTCCCGGCATTTATTTAAACCAGTTGATTACAAATATTTTAGGTCTGTCTGTAAAGAAAGATTGCCTTTTGGTGCACCCATGCCTGCCTGAACAGCTTGACGGACTGCGTGTTCGCTTTGAATGCTTTGGGAAAATGCACACCTTTGTCTATCATGCGGATACTGCTTTGGCTGTCTTCGCCGAAGAAAAAAAATTTGGACAAACCATACAGATTTCACGTTACGGAGGAGAAGGAGTCTGCTTAAAAAGTAATGAGTTAGAATTAATGGATTCTGTCATTGA
>OBXM01001379.1_pt1 | contig 15105 bp, 18 predicted proteins | sample 1538141 | NCBI WGS metagenome assembly OBXM01 (sample SAMEA2580153, study PRJEB22360) | human gut metagenome | biome: human gut; feature: human-associated habitat; material: faeces | place: Denmark | collected 2008/2010 | reverse complement strand
TAAAAAATCAAATACTTGATCTCTGCCAGTATCTCTCTTAGCACATTATTCGGCAGATACAATGCTGTCGATTCTGCAGCAATTCCTGACGGGTCTTCCAGTCCCTGCCTTTTAGCAATCTGCAACGCACGGAACATATGAAAGTTATTCGTGACGATGCCAACGGATTCCTTGCTTTTTATGAACTTTTTGCTATATTGGATATTTTCAGCCGTCGTCTTCGACTTCTCCTCTTTCAAAATCCGTTCTTCCGGGATTCCCTGCCGGATCAGATATTTTTCCATTCCTTCTGCCTCGGAACAAGGTTCATTGCTGCCTTTTCCACCTGATACAATACATTTGGTCTGTGGATTTTCATTTAAATATTCCACTGCCTTATCCAGCCGAAACCTTAAAACTGCACTTGGACCACGCTCATAGACCTGTGCCCCAAGAACAATGATATAGTCCAGTCCCGTTTTCCCTTCTGTGTTCATTTTACTTCCGATGCAGCCACCAATTCCTGCAAAAAGTACCAATATCAGACATAACAATACCAATGTCACTCTCCGCAGAAACTGTGGCATGATTCCCCACAAGCCGGCCTGTGCTGCTGCCGAACATCCCACGAAAATGACTGCCAGTGCAATCCACACAAGAAAGAAACCGGTTCCCGAACCAATCGCCCGGATCAGGATTCCATATCCACCGCAAAGAACCGCCAGCAGAATCCAAAATATCGTAACTATTTTCATTCTTTCAATCCTCTATTTACCTGACGGCATAAATTTCAGGATCTCACCTGCTACATTAGAGATCGGCATCGTCTGCAGCCAGACCCGCCCCGGTCCTGTCACTACTGTATTGAAAACGCCCTCGCCTGAAAACATACGCCCAAACGCTTTTCCAATCCCGCCATTCGTTGTAGTCTCCATCTTCATATTCGGAGACATCCAGCTCATAGAGCCGCGTTCCGTGATCATCTGCTCTCCGCCCTCTAGATAGCAGACAACAACAGGAAGTGTATCACCTTTTATTTCGTATCTCATACCCAAGACCTCCTCTTTTCTTTTCATTTTGAGTGACATCTGTTGAAAAGTCAAGTCTTGCATATCAGATTCTATTTACATATTTCCTGCATAATCTGCAGAAGACCCGGGAAGTAATTCTTCTTTACTCCCCGGGTGAAACTCTATCCCCTGTACCTCTTTCATCTTTGTTACTACCTTTTATAATCCGCCACTGCTACAGCTATTTAATTTTCAGTATTTTGTCCTTCCATGCTTTCTGCAGCAGTTATTTTAAACTTCTGTCTGCCCGGTCTGTCCCTCGCTCAGCCTGGGCAGCACGATCTCAGCCTTGAAAAGATCTGCCTCTGTCGTAATCTGCAACGTACCATGCTGCAATTCAATAAAGCTTTTTGCAATCGCAAGTCCCAGTCCTGATCCTTCTGTATTTCTTGAAGAATCGCCACGGACAAACCGATCCGTGATCTCATTCACATCAAAATCCAGTTCTGTTGCTGATACATTTTTCATAGAAATGCTGACTTTATCCGAAAACTCTTTCATTTCTATATAAACTCTCGTCTGTGCCATGGCATACTTTGTGATATTCACGATCAGATTTTCAAAAATGCGGTAGGTCTTTTCACTGTCCAGCCACATAATCACCTTATGATCCGGCAATTTCCAGCGGAACTCCAGCTTTGCATCCTGGATCTTAGAATCATTTTCCAGCTCCACCTGCCGGATCAGCCCCACCAGATCAACCTGCATATAATTCATCTTCACGCTCTTGCTTGCTGCTTTACTGATCTCAAATAAATCCTCGATCAGCACTTTGAGCCGGAAAGATTTCCGCTCCAGTACCTCAATATACTCTTTCTGCTTTTCCGGATCTGTCTCATTTTTCAGAAGATCTGTATAAGTGATAATGGCAGTCAGCGGTGTCCGCAGATCATGTGAAACATTCGTCACCAGTTCCGTCTTCATCCGCTCATTTTTTACCTCTTCATCCACTGCCTTTTTGAATCCCTGCTGGATCCTGCACAGCTCCTTCTGTATCGGCATGAAAACTCCTGCATCCCCCTCGATCACCACATCAAGATTTCCTTCTGCCAGTTCATTTGTCGCATGAAGCAGCATCTGATACTTTCTCTGTACATCCCGGAAAAACTTTCTCAGGATCAGGAACAGTACAATCGAGTAGATCACCAGTGCATAAAATTCAAATCCGCACATCCAGCTGACCAATTCAACCACTACAAGTATAACAAAATTCACTATAACAATTCTTAAGATTGCTTTATTCGTCTTATCACGGAAGTCTATATGGGTCAGAGCATCATACTGCTTTCGTACCAGCTTTTTCAGCCTTTTCATGATCCCTTTTACCAGGCTCACAAAATCTTTTCCCATATGCAATTCATGCTGATTTTTCCACCGGATCAGCATGCCGGTCAGCGTCTGCTCCTTCCAGTATGCTCTCTTTCTCGTAAATATACCACAAAGACACGCCCCTGCCCAGCAGAGAATCAGAAAAATACCGCTCCACATCGCCAAATTAATTCCTATCTCTGCCATTTGCCGGAATGGTCCTATCATATGCACCAATGTCCCATCGACTGTCCTGCAGAGAATATTTGCCGGATAGTACAGCCAGTCGGCACTCGATCCAAAAATAGCAATCAGAATCAATATGACTCCTTCAAATGGTACGCGGAAAATCTTTCCTTTATATTCTTCTGTCCTTAAAAGTGTCGGAAGAAGTGCCGCAGCCACTGCCAGCAAAAGCATCATGCAGTTGACAGAACGGCTCAGTCCACTATACCATATGACCATATCCCCGCTTCTCTGATCTTCATAAAAATTTTCAGCATAACTCTCTACATTCGCAGCCGACATTCCATAAATAAGCGTCATACTCTGTCCACCGGATAATTCAATCCCATAAGCATCTTCCATAAACCGTACATCAGCTAAAAAGCTCTGCTCTGCCTCATATTCTTCTTCCGGTGTCAGCCTGCTGCCTGACACTTCAATATCTGACAGTTCCCCATCCGCATCATAAGTATATGCCACCCGAATACCATAAATGGAATCCGAATCCGACAGAAGCCTTGTTGCCACAGAATCCGACGTACTCTTTAAAAGACTCTCTCCATTTCGGTCAAATGCCCCGTACTCCATATATTTTTTCAGCAGATTAAACTGAGACATTCCATATTCTTCCAACAGCTCCGACTGCTCTCGCCCTCCGGATATTTCATTGTCCAGAATACAGTTTCCGATCGCAAGTCCGTCACCCATATCAGAAATGACATTTTCCATAGAATCTGCCTTCTCTTTCTGAGCCTTTTCTCCTGCCTCGTAAAACGATCCATACCGACTGAGCAATACGGTTGAACAGATACAGATCAGGATCACCAGGATCAGATACTTCAGATTATCCCTGCTTTTCAATTTTGTAACCAACGCCCCACACCACCTTTAAATATTTCGGATTTTTTGGATCAAGTTCAATCTTCTCTCTGATATTTCTTACGTGTACCATAATCGTATCCGTATTGATCGCTTTTTCCTGCCATACACGCTCATAAATTTCCTCTGAAGAAAAAACTCTTCCCGGATTTTTTGCAAGCAACAGCAGAATTTTGTACTCGATCGGTGTCAGTCTGACCGGCTCTCCGTCCACAGATACTTCCACCGTATCCTCGTTGATCTCCAGACCTCCGATCACATGGATATTTTCCCTCGGTGCAAGCCGCTCCATAAATTTCCGGTATCTTCTGAGCTGGGAATTGACCCTCGCCATCAGCTCCATCGGTGTAAAAGGTTTCGTCACATAATCATCTGCCCCAATATTCAGTCCCATCACCTTATCTACTTCCTCTGACTTTGCCGATAACATAATAACCGGGAAATCATACTTTTCCCTTAATTTCATCGTCATCCGTATTCCGTCCAGTCTCGGCATCATAATATCCACGATCGCCAGATGGATCTCCTCTTTTTCCAGTACTTTCAACCCCTCTATACCATCCGCAGCCTCGTACACTTCATATCCCTGACTTTTCAGATAGATCTTTACGCCTTCCCTGATCTCTTTATCGTCCTCTACTACCAGTACATGATTCATTTCCATTGCTTTTCCCTCCTGCATATCCTTATATTAGCTGCTAAATCTAAAGGTCTCAGATACAAGTTTCCAAAGATTTTCTAAAGAAAAACCGGCCTTTTCATTCAAAGACCGGTTCATTTTTATCTATTTACTTCGCATCCCACTGTGGCTGCTCTCTGAATGTGATCTCACCTGTCGCCGCGTCCATTCCGTCAACGATCGCCAGTGACTCTAACTGGAATCCGAGATTACGGATCATCCTTCCACCCGACTGGAAACCTTTCTCCACTGCGATCCCGATTCCCTCTACAGTAGCACCTGCCGACTGCACGATCTGGATCAGTCCCTGTAATGCACAGCCATTTGCAAGAAAATCATCAATAAGCAGTACATGATCTTCCGGAGAAAGGAACTTCTGTGCCACGATCACATGGTTCTTACACTTATGAGTAAACGACTCTACCTCTGCCACATACATATCACCATCTAAATTGATGCTCTGGGATTTCTTTGCAAATACGACCGGCACATCAAAATGCTGAGCTGCGATACAGGCAATTCCGATCCCGGATGCCTCGATCGTCAGAATCTTGTTGATCTGCTTATCTGCAAATCTTCTTTTAAACTCTGCTCCCATCTCATTCAACAGGTGAATATCCATCTGATGGTTCAGGAAACTGTCTACTTTCAGGACATTTCCTTCTTTTACAACACCGTCCTTCATAATTCTCTCTTCTAAAAAGTTCATTCTTCTACTTCCTCCTCTGTATGATCTTCAATTCCTGCAAAAATTCTTCTTAATAACTTTGAGTTGATCCAGAAAATGATCGAAACTCCAAATAATGCCCAAAATGGAAGAGCAAATGTGATCAACTGGAGATTCCATATTGATATACCGATCAACGCTATCATGATGGCTACCATCAGTATGGAAGACGGAAATCTTGCCAGTGTCAGCGTCAATGCATTACGGATGGTTCCCTTGATACTGTTCTCATATCTCGCGGTCAGTGCAAATGCATAAATCCCGACTGCAAGTACCAGCAGTTCCAGTGCTGCAAAGATCGCTCTTAACGCCATTCCCACAGAACCTTTGGCCGAACTCGTCAGATATAAATCTGCCCCCAGGAACCCCCCGATCACCAGCAGGATCAGCCAGATGATCGTACTCTTTTTAAAATTCTCTTTAAATGCCTTAAAAAAGCCTTTTACAATATATCCTTCCTCATTCTTTACAACCTTCAGCATCACCGTATACATCGCTGTCGTAGATGCACCGATCGTAAAAATCGGAAGAGAGCAGACCAGCCAAAGCACATTCAGACACATCATATCGAATATTCTTGACATACCACTTATTACCGGGTTATCCGTCACATCAAGTCTCATCGTTCATTGCTCCTTTATTTCATTCTTTATCCAAAAGTAAACTCTTTTAAGTATATCATATCTACATTCAAGAATACAACAAGGGAATAACAAGAATATAAGAAGAAACGCAGATTTAAGAGAATTTTTAGAAAAATAAAAAAAGAAGCGGGTGATGGGAATCGAACCCACGTATCCAGCTTGGAAGGCTGGTGTTCTACCATTGAACTACACCCGCGTCATCTCTGACACGAATGATATAATATCATATTATTTTTATTTTTGCAAGTATTTTTTATACTTTTTTTATTGCTATTTTGAATCAGAATGTATATCATGTTACTTATCGGTAGATCCGACCCAAAAAAGCGTTATTTCAATATGACAGAATGGAGTATATTATGAATTTTTCACAATTAGGAAAGTTGCAGGAGTTAAAAAAGCATCTTGATCTTTTTCGTTCCAATCATCCCAAGTTTCCTCTTTTCCTTGGGGCTGTAACCCGCGAGGCTCTCGAAGAAGGCACGCTTCTCGAAATGTCCGTCACCACTCCCGAGGGAAAGCATTTTGAGACGAACCTCAAATTAAAACCGGAGGATCTTGAATTTATCCGTGCGATCCAGAGTATGACAAAGCAGTAGATCGCCTGGTTGTCTGTTCTCTGCTATGTGATCTTTTCTCGGTCTTTTCACCTGTTACAGAAAATATTCCGAAAGTTTTTTGACTTCTCAGCAGACACGTTATATAATAGTAAGTGCCGAACGAAAAAAGAAAAGGGGATAAAATCATGAGCAGAAGAACTGATAAAAAGAAATTAAAAAGAATGAATGAATCCGCAGTTTCCCAGGCTTCAGTCACAGTTGCAACTGTTTCCACGGTTAAGGCAGATGACGCAGCTACTGCTGCAGAGACTACAGCACCGGTTTCCCAGCCGTCTGCAGCATATGATCTTTACATCCAGTATCAGGGAGCTGACTACAATGCTGAAGAGCTTGCCTCACAGATTCTTGAGAAATGCAAGGCAGAAGGCATGGACAGTGCTGATCTTAAGATCTATGTAAAACCAGAGGATAAAAAAGCATATTATGCATGTGCAGGAGGTAACAGCTACATCGAGCTGTAATCCATTCTGCAACGTATCAGAGAGGGGATTTATTCACCGTAATGAATCCATTCTTTCTTTATCAGCAGAAAATCCGCAGAGCGAACCTTCCAGGTTCGTCCCTGCGGATTTTTTACTGTATATCATTTCAGATATCTTTATCTATGATTCCATTGATTCTATGATACACCGTTCTTTTTACAGATATCAGCCAGGCAGCAACGCTCACAATGTGGCTTTGTTCTCGCTGTGCAGACTTCCCTTCCATGCCACACCAGTCTGTGACAGAAATCACTTCCCTCTTCCGCTGGAATGATCTTCCATAATGCCATCTCCACCTTTTTAGGTTCTTTTATCCCATCTACAAGACCGATCCGGTTCACAAGACGGATACAATGGGTATCTGTGACGATTGCCGGCTTTCCAAATACATCTCCCATGATGAGATTTGCACTCTTTCTGCCCACCCCCGGAAGCTTTAACAATGCATCAAAATCCTCCGGCACTTTACCGCCATACTCATCTCGCAGCATCTTCATACAGGCACTGATATCACGTGCCTTGCTCTTCCCCAGTCCACAGGGGCGGACAATTTCCTCTATATCCTCCACCGCTGCATCTGCAAGAGCGGCTACATTCGGATACTTTTCAAAAAGTCCTTCTACAACTACATTCACCCTTGCATCGGTACATTGTGCGGCAAGCCTGACGCTGACCAGCAATTTCCATGCCTCATCATAATCCAGGGTACAATCCGCATCCAGATATTCCTTTTTCAATCTCTCGATCACTTCTAATGCCCGCTGCTTCTTCGTCATGACTCCACCCTCCCGTCTGTCTACTTATCTTTTTCCGTATATTTCTTTAATTCCTCCAGTACATCTTTAAATCTTGAAGATGCTGCTGTCGGGTTTCTACGCAACTGCTTCATTGCTCCTGCATGAGTTTCGTCCGATCTGGATAAGATCTTCTGCAGTTCTTTTGCCGCATTTTCTTTTAATTCTGCCAGCTCCAGGCGAAGCTTTTCCGGTACATCTCCTGCTGCTGTACGAAGCTTTTCGGAGCGGTCCCCTGCTGCTGTACGCAATCTTCCCGGCATCTCGCCTGCTGTTGCTGCTGCACTGCGAAGCTTTTCAGGCACCCCTTCTGCTGCCGTACGAAGTTTTTCGGACATTTCTTCTGACGCCTCTCTGATCCGCTCCTGCAGCTTCCGGATCTGAACTTTCGTCTCATCCAACTGGGCAAGCATCTTCTTCATATCCATTGCCTCGTTGAAAGACTGGGTGAAATCCACCGCAGCCACAACCGTAAGAAGTCCGTCTGCGATCGCCATCGGAATTTTCAGAATCACTTCTTCAATCGGAATATGCACAACTTTCACCATCATAATAGAGAAAACGCCCCAGCACAGAGAAGCAACCGGACAGATATATCCCTTTACATTGAATTTCAGATGGCTGTAATCCCAGTATCTGACATGGAACAGGGATTCCATGACCATCCCCGTAAAAAATTCCAGCAATGTCGCTCCTATCATCCCCATGATGAATACCAGCGGCAGATTATCTCTCACCGGCAACGTAATAATCAGTACACTGACAGCTCCCGAACCATACAGTGGGAGCATTGGACCGTGCATAAATCCACGGTTTACCCATCGGTGTTCCCTTAGCGATACATAACAGCTCTCCCAGATCCATCCAAAAAAACTGTATAAAAAGAAAAATAAAAGCCATTGAGAGAGTGTGTATACATTCATACCCACACCTTACTCATTCCGGTTTTCAATATCCATCAGCATATCCACTCTTCTCTGATGACGGCCACCCTCAAACTCTGTATCAAGCCATGTCTCCACAATCATCTTAGCCAGTTCTGCACCGACAACCCTCGCACCAAAGGCAAGAATATTGCAGTTATTATGAGCTCTGGACATCTTGGCTGTAAACGGCTCACTGCATACGGCCGCACGAACCCCTTTTACTTTGTTCGCAGCCAGTGAAATACCAAGACCCGTTCCACAGATCAGGATTCCTCTTTCAACTTCTCCTGATGCAACTGCACGTCCCACTTTCTCTCCATAAACGGGATAATCACAGCTCTCCGGTGAATTTGTCCCATAATCTACTACTTCATGTCCCCTCTCTTTCAGAAGTTCAATAATCTCTGCTTTCAGTTCCAGTGCTGAATGGTCATTTCCAATTCCGATTTTCATTCCTCTATTCCTTTCTTTTTAAAAAATTATGCCGGGCAAAAGATTCGTCCAGCTATCATGCTTAACGCTCTTATCATAGCAAATTTACTCCCAAAAGTAAATGCCGCACACCTCTGATTTACTCAGCAGGTATGCGGCATTTCTATTACCCGGATTATCTCCGATTTATACTTTCCGATCCGCTTTTATATCTTTTGGATATTTCAGCTCTCGAAATTCACATTAAATTCAAATCCTCAATTACTGGATCTCGTACCAGATGATTCCGTTCGGCTCCATCTCAAGATCGAAACTGCTTCCATCTCCACGATAGATTGTTGTACTCTGCGGATCATCTGTATTATTTACTACGCAGTATTTGTTATTCTTCGGATATGCGTGTACATCCACATTGTAGTTTGTGCTGAACCATTTCTTCAGCTCATCCTCGCTGTGAGTACTCCACATGATCGCACGATGAAGAACACGGTTGTTCTCAAAGCTATACGGAAGTCCGCTGATATATACAGCACGTCCTTTCCCATATTCATTAACAGCCATCTGAACTTCTTTGTCCTTCTGAACAAGGATTGTAGATCCTGCAAGTGCATAGATATTCTTCTTGCCCTCACCGAAATCAACACTCTCTGTCTCTTCCAGAATGAAATGCTCATGCTCATCCCAGTTATATTTATCATAACCAAGAGTAAATCCATGCTCTTCTTCAACTCCAAATACATCTGCAAGCTGGAAGAAACGTCCCTGGAACTGATGTCCTGTCGGCTCACCTACACCAATGATACCACCGCCGTTGTAAACAAACTTTCTGACAGCCTCAACGATGTGTGGATTTACCCACCAGTCTCCACCTGTATGTGCTGTATCAGCATCCCCCACATTGATAAGAACATCAATGTCATCTAAGATGGAGCTGTCATCCAGAATATCCTGGAAACTGATGAACTTCACATCAAACGGTGCTCCTGACAGAGACTCGATGATTCCTGCATAAGAATAGTTCTGCTTCTGATACAGTGCATGATGTACCATGTGGCATCCCCATGCTCTCATCTTACCCCAGCAGTTAAGAACTGCTACCTTCTTAGCACAGAAAGGTGTTGTGCCTTTTACATTATCATACAGTGTACGGAACTCATCACATACCTGTGATACATAATCAATAAAATCCGGGAAGTCAAGTGCAAGCTTTAAGTATCCGCCGTATCCGATTCTGTCGATTGGCTTTCTTAAGATAGCTCTTCTTGCTGTTACCCAGTTATAACGTGCCTCTTTTACAGGATCTCCACCCTCATGGAATACATCCGGGAAGAAATACGGAAGAAGACGTCCTTCTGTATATTTTACTCCGTCAATATCGCTGATCAGTCTTAATGTAGAACCATTTCCCACACTACCTACAACTGCGTCAAGTCCAAGTGTCTTGAACTCTTCCATGAACGGCTCTGTTCCGATCCAGTGATCTCCCAGGAACATCATGGCTTTCTTTCCACACTCATGAGTAATGTCTACCATCTCTTTTACGATCTTGGCAACTTCTCTTCTCTGGAATGCCTGGAAATCCTGATACTCTTTGCTCGGAATACGGTACTGGTTGTTGTAGTATCCCTGATCAATAATATACTCAGCACGGAACTTGTATCCGACTTCTTTCTCAAACTGCTCTAAGATATATGGGCTTACAGAAGCTGAATATCCATACCAGTCTACATATTTCTCTCTTGCAAGCTCATCAAAGATCAGTGTGAACTGATGGAAGAATGTGGTAAAACGAAGTACGTTTACATACGGATGATCCTCAATAAACTTTCTAAGACGCTTCATTGTATATTCATGCGTCTTTGGCTGACGTACATCAAATGTGATCTGATGCTCAACATCTTTCCAGTCATTTGTAACTGCATTGTACATATGCACCGGATCCCACATAATATAAGCAAGGAAACTTACTGTATACTCATGGAACGGAACAGCAGCAAGTGTAACCTTTCCTGTCTCTTCACTGTAGTCCCATTTATCTGTCGGAACAACTTCTCCTGTTGTTCTGTCGATTACTTCCCACCAACGTTTGATATCATCTCTTGTATTCGGTTTCAGCATATCCGGGTAAAGTCCCTTCATTACTTCCACTTCAAGAGTTTCAGACTCTGCTGTATAGAAAGGTGTCATAACATACATCTGCTGAATTTCTTCCGGATTGGCTTCAGCCCATGCATTATCTTTACGAGTTGTATAATATGTTGAATAAATTTCTGCATCTGCATCTTTCAGCTCTGTAGGGAAATCTGTTCCATCGCAATCACGGATTGCATCAGCACCCCAAAGCTTCATTAATTCCAGTGTCTGTGGCACTACGTCCAGGTCAGTAGGAATTGTAACGAGTCCTTTTGATTTCTCCATTGAATTATCCTCTTCTATTCTTTAAATACTCTGATTTTTAGTTTATATAAGGAAATCTGCCATCGGCAGATTTCCTTATGCTTTCTTATCACAGGTATCCTTCCTGCAATGTAGACAATTATTTATATTTGCTGTTGTAAAATGCCAGCAGTCCGACCAAACCTGCAAGACCTACGATCTCAGTAAGAAGACCCTTTGGTCCGATATTTCTCTGTCCGACAATGATAAGGCCGATACAAACAACGAAAATCACGATAACAACAATCGCAGTGATAATCTTTTTAGTTCTTTCATTCATTGTAAATACCTCCTTAACCTTTCAATCCACCCAGAGTCATTCCCTGAGTAAGTGTCTTCTGTACACACATATACAGAATCAGAACAGGAAGCATAACGATAACCAGTCCTGCGTACATCTGACCATACTGAACTGCTGATTTCTGAGCAGCCATCAGGTTCATAAGACCTACCGGCAGAGTCTTCAACTTGGCATCTGTCAGCAATGTCATGGAAATTACATACTCATTCCAGAATGACAGGAAGTTGAAAAGAATGATCGTTACGATACTTGGTTTTGCCATCGGGAAGATGATCTTAACCATTGTCGTAAAGTATCCTGCACCATCCACATAAGCTGCTTCCTCGAAGTCTTTTGCAAGACCACTGAAGTATCCTGACAGCAGGTAGATTGTGAACGGAAGTGCCGTTGCCATATATACAACCGCCAATATGAACAAGTTATTTAGGAAGAAGCCTCTTCCGATCATCTGTCTGAGTGACTTGTCCCAGTTGTTCAACATAAGGAAGATCGGTACTACGATGTAACTTACGTTGATGAAAAGTCCTGCCATGAAGAGCAGATTCCAGAACTTACATGTACGGAACTTAAATCTTGACAGTACATAAGCTGCCGGAAGTGCAACTGCGATCAGCATTGCAATCGCAAGTGCTGTAACAATCACAGAGTTCAGGATGTAAGATCCCATGTCTGCTTTCGTCCAGGCATCTACAAAGTTCTGAAAATAAAGTTTCTCAGGAAGTGTCCACGGATTTCCGTAGAATTCCTTATTCTGCTTTACCGATGCAAGGAAGACCCATGCTACCGGCACGATGATTGTAATTGCAAGAAGAATCAGGCAAATATACACAATCAGTTTACTAAAGCCAAACGGTTTTTTTGATGTATTCTTTTCCATTCCGATTCCCCTTTCCTTAAATTTCTACTTCCTGACGTTTTGTTGCAACGTTCAGCAGTCCGGCAAGTGCAAAGGAGAACAGGAATACTGATACACCGATTGCCATACCATATCCATATGAAGAGTTTGTATAAGCCTCCTGGTACATATAGCTCAGGAATACGCTGGAAGCTCCGTCCGGTCCACCACTCGTCATTGCTGTAACGAGAAGGAAACTCATGTTGATCGTACTGATTACGAAGAATGTAAGTGTTGTTCTGATATTTGTCCAGATCAACGGAATCGTAATTGTAAAGAACTGATAAATCTTACCTGCTCCTTCAAGGCTGGCAGATTCGTACAGACTCTCTGATACGTTCGCCATACTTGCCATATACATTACCATGTAATATCCAATGGCCTGCCATACCATGGCGATCACAATACTGTAAATAACTACCTTCTGATCACCAAGCCAGAGGATCTGATCATCACTGTGCTTGAAGATTCCGATGATGGAATTCAGAAGTCCTGTATTTGGTTTGTAGATAGCAGAAAAGATAGCACTGATAACTACGATTGAAAGGATATTCGGGATATAGAAGATTACTCTGAAGAATCCCTGTCCTTTGATTTTTTCTCTTGAAAGTATGTATGCAAACACTAACGCAAATGCAAATGTAATGATCGTAACTAATACAATCAGAAGAATCTGGTTCTGGAACGCCTGATAGAACTTCTGATTCTGTAACAACGATTTAAAGTTGCTCAGTCCTACAAATGTCTTGTTATCTGTATATCCGCCCCATTTATATAAGGAAATACGGAAGATTTCGATCGTAGGAACAATCATAAATAAGATAAATAATATTGCTGCCGGGGCCAGGCAACAGAATACAAACAGCCCCTTGCCTTTTCTTTCTTTCATTGGTTCATCTCCAATTCTATAAATCCGTTTCATTGAATAACCGCCGCCATCCAACGGCTATTCATACCGTCATAGCAGATATCGGCATTAAAACAGGCGGTGAAGAGATTTCACCGCCTGCCTCACCTGTGAGATTCCTTCCAAATCATTTTATAGTTGTAAGGAAATTCCCGGTAACTTATTCAGATTATTTTAAAGCAGCACGAAGTTTGTCGCTATCTGTCTTAATCTGATTTACCCAGTCGTCTTCTGTCTTGTCACCAGTTACAAGAGAGTTAACCGGATCAAAGAATGTTGTACGAACTGTTACACCTTCTACTGGATCTGTTGTAGCGAATGCATCCATAACAGCTACAGCACCTGTATCATAGATTGAGTAGTACAGTTTGTTGTCTCCGTCAAGCTTGTCAGACATTCCTTCGATTGGCTGGATTGCTCCAGATTTAGCGAAGATCTCTGCTGCTGCATCAGAGTACATATAAGCGATAAATTCTTTTCCAAGATCTTTGTTCTCAGCACCTGATGGCATCCAGATCTGCTCGAAGAATGTATAGGAAGCTCTCTCTCCGTCTTTCTCTACTGCCGGAAGAGCTGTGAATCCCCAATCGAATCCGTCTGCTCTCGGAGCGTCTGCCATCTCACCGATTACCCAGTTACCATTTGGCATGAACAGAGCTTTGTCATCAAGAACAAGCTGCTGGTTGTTACGGAAGTCATTGTCGTTAGCATTTGCTGTTGTTGTAGGCTCAACGTGAGAAGCAAGCTGTGTAACGATATCGAATGCCTTCTTAGCTCCGTCTGTATCCCAGATTCCTTCACTATAGTTCAGAGCCTTTGTGAAGTCTTCTGATCCCATTGTCTCATGCAGTAATGCATAGAAGAATGCATCAAAGTATCCTGTTGTAGGATATGTGAAGAGTGAGATTCCTTCAGCTTTTGCCTTGTCAGCAAGTGCCCACATGTCATCCCATGTCTCCGGTACATCCCATCCTTTTGTCTTGAACAGGTTTGCATCGTAGAACAGTCCACATGGTGAGTAGAACATTGGCATCAGGTATGTCTTTCCGTCTCCGTAAGGATTAACGATGGAGTTCTCTGTGAATCCTGGAAGGATCTTGTCTCCAACCTTAGCGTCCTCACCCGGTACAGTCATATCAAGAACGTCTGTAAGTTCCTCTACGTTGTTGTCCTTGATGAATGTCTCTGTGATAGCTGACTCAGAACCAACAGCTCTCATGATTACGTCCGGATACTCTCCAGATTTCATCTGTGGCTGAATGATATCCTCGATGTTCTTGTCGATTGTAAGCTCAACCTTAACACCTGTCTCTTTCTCGAATGCAGCCGCAACATCGTTCCACATATCTGCACCGTATGCTGTCTCAACTACTGCAACCTTTACTACCTTATCACTGTCTGAATTTCCTTCAGATTTCTTGTCTCCACCATTGGATCCACATGCTGCAAGTCCGAAAACCATAGTACCTGCAAGCACAAGGCTGATAAGTTTTTTCTTTTTCATTTAAATAGTTCCTCCTTATAACTTTTTCCAGTTTTACTTGGTATGTCTATCATATACTATTTCTCCCTCTTTTTCAACCTTTCTTTTTGCCTTTTTTTTTATAAATCTTGCTTTTTGGACTATTTCCCAATATCACCATATCTTATGACCCCCAAAAATGTTTTTTCATATTCTTTTGTTATTTTTTCACACACTGACATAAAAAATGTTCCTTTTTTTTGCTAAACTCTCCCGAATCCTGTTGAATCAACCTCTAAATTTCTTTATAATATTTGTATAACCAGTTGAAATCGTTTT
>OBXM01001375.1_pt1 | contig 15126 bp, 9 predicted proteins | sample 1538141 | NCBI WGS metagenome assembly OBXM01 (sample SAMEA2580153, study PRJEB22360) | human gut metagenome | biome: human gut; feature: human-associated habitat; material: faeces | place: Denmark | collected 2008/2010 | reverse complement strand
CTGCTCCAAAAATCAGGGGCATAGGCCCAAGCAGGCCAGCTGTCCTGCCAGCCGCACTCCCCTAAAATGGGGTTCTCCTCTGCTTCAATGCCGCCCCGGATGCCGCCGTCCGGCAGCTGGAGCCTCCGGTAAAAATCCACGTTGTACTGGCCCTCGTTGAGGATGTCCGGCAGCCCGTTGCCGGATTCGGGGATGGGCAGGCGCAGCTCACCATAATAATCCGGGAACATGAGATAGAGCTCCGTCAACAGCTGGGTGGCCCGCAGGTGCTGGATGCGCCGGTCCCAGTCGCAGGCGTCGAAGGTGCCGCCCCAGGCGTTCTCCACCACTTCATCGGTGGCCTTGCGCACCAGGTTCCCAAAGTTGTTCACATCGGTGCCGTAACAGTTCAGGCCGTTGCCGCTCTCCATCAAGGAGCACCGGGACTGACGAATCACCCGGCCGTCATCGGGATGGTATACTCGGGGCCGGGAAAAACTGGTGTATGGCTCCCCGGTAACAGTGCCGCTGCGCTGGCAATACAGAGCGTTCATGGAGAGCTTAAAGCCCCGCAGCCAGGTTTCCCGCTCATCGATGGCAAAGGGGAAACCGCATCCCAGGCCGGGCACAAAGACCCGATAGGTGCCGGGGGTGTTGAAATCGGAAAAGTCCATTTCGTAGACAGAAGTGTGGGTAGTGAGTTCATCGGACTCCCCATTTAACCGGCAGTGGTTGTGGAACACCACCGGCTCCCCGTCATGTTGGAAGCGCACCTTGCCTGTGTACACGATCGTGCCGGTGGCATCCTCCACCAGGTGGAACTGCTGGTACCGGTCATAGCGGATGCCGCCGCCCAGGCCCATCCACTGGGACAGGTACGCCACCTTGGAGGGGTCGCCGGGCCGAAAGCCCAGCTGGGACACGTGCACCGCCTCGGACCGCTGGGAAGCGGGCCGGAAGGTGAAGCGGGCCGTCTCCGCGTCCAGCAGGCCGGACGCAAAGCCGAGGGCGTACTCCTTCCCCTCCTCCAAGGGCTTTTGCAGCACCAGGTACAGCACATGAAGCAGCGTTTCCTCGTAGGAGGGGTCGGCGATGTTGTTTGCCTTGGACTTGCGCCACACCGCCAAGGGCCGTTCCCCATTGACAGTATAAGACGCCGGATTGTCGGCCAAAGCCGTGTCCAGGTCGGCCCCTAAGCGGGTTTCCAGAACAAAACGCTGGTCACCCTTCTGGGTATCCTTTACCAAGGTGGCCACAGGCTTGCCGTCCTTCTCGATCCAGGTCAGATAGGGGATCCGCGCATCCTGCCGCAGGGACTCTCCCTCCTGGGGTACATAAGGCTCCTGGATGCCTCCTTCCACCCAGCCTTCCTGTACCCGCAGGGCCAAGATGTCCTCTCCTACGGCGCTGACCTCCAGCAGCCAGGGCTTTCTCTGTTCGTTCCTTCCCATGATAATTCCTCCTTGGATATATTTGGTTCAATAGCAGCCACTTTACAAAACCGCTTCCACTTGGTGGATCTTTCCATCCCGCAGGTCTGGCAGCAGCGAGCCCTCGATGGGGCTGCCATCCAAAAACAGGCGTGCTGGGGCCGCCTCCTTATGTTCTTGGTTGCGGATGGTGATGTGGTAATCTGTTCCCCGGAAGCGGCGGGTGCCCTGAGCTTCCTCCCATGCGGCGGGGAAACAGGGCTCCACCCGCAGGCCGTCAAAGTCCGCCTTTACCCCCAGGATGCCCTCGTAGAGGCCCATCAGGCACCAAGCGGAAGTGCCTGTGGTCCAGGATTGGTAGGATTTCCCGTAGTAGCCCGGATTGGTGGAGTAACAGTTGGTGAACACATAGGGCTCCGCCCCAGAGCGCATAGAGGGATTCAAGGGGCTGTCCGGGGCGATCTTTTTCAGGGTTTCCACCGCCTGGGTAGCCCGGCCCGTCTGGCAGTCCATCAAGATTTTAAATCCTGTGGCATGGCAGTAGACGCCGCCGTTTTCAAACAGCCCCGGCAGCATCCCGGACATCCGCCCTGCGTGGGGCGTATAGCCGGCATAGGGCGGCAGGTTTAGAGGGAATCCAAAGTCCTGCTCCATACTGTCCACCGCTTCCAGTACCTGAGAGAGCCGCTCACCTTCCGCTACGCCGGCAAGTACCGCCCAAGTCTGGGCGTTCAGGTAGATTTTGCTGCCCTCGCTGTCTTTCGATCCGATGTTCTCCTCCCGGCTGAGAGCCCGTATATACCATTTCCCGTCCCAAGCTTCCCGGTTGATGGCCTCTTTCATCTGGCGGTACATCTCCCGCACCTGCCCGGCGTAGCGTTTGTCCACCCGGTCCATCAGGGGCGCCAGGTCTTGCAGGGCCAGGCAGAACTGGTGGGACAGCATGACAGATTCTGCCTCAGGGTCGGTGGTGATGTTCAACGCGTCGTTCCAATCGGCGAAGAAGATCTTTGTCAGCCCGTGGGATCCCCGATCCTCCCACAGCCGGTTCACCCCGGCTTTCACATGGTCCAGCACCGTAGCTTCTCCCCCATCCTGCCAGGGGATGACCTCATCCAGAATGGATAGATCGCCTGTTTCCCGCAGGAGCCGGCACACCGCCCAGACGATCCAGAAAGGCTGGTCGGAGTACCGGGTGTCATCGTAAGGGTACCAAGTCAGCACCCCGTGGCCGTCCTGAAACTGATGGCGCAGGCACTCTAAAATCTCCTCCCGGGCTTTATCCAGCCGGTAGTCCAGCAGGGCTGCGGCGATCTGCAAATTGTCCCGTACCCCTTTTTTCCCCACAATGCAGAAGTCTACCTGCTTTTTCACCCAGTTGTTCATCAAGTGGTTCAGCCGTTGGTCTGGGGTGCGGACAGACAAAGTGCGGTACTTTTCCAGATAGGCATCTTGCGTCTCTTGCAGCTCTTCCTCTACTTTTCCAGGGGTTTGATATGCAGCCACGGTTTTCCGGGCTTCCTCCAGGGATTCTGCCACACCTAAGAACAGGTGCAGCTCCTTTTCCTCCCCCGGTTGGAGAGTGAGCTTGTGCTGCAATCCCCCACCTAAAATAAACAAGCTGGCCTGGGAGTTGGTACAGTCCCGGCCCTCCATCACCACGGCTGGCCGCTGGAACAGAGCCGCCGCGGAGGCGTCCGGCAGGGTGAGGGTGCTGTCTGTGCCGCAAAAGGCTTGCAAATCCCCGTCATAGGCGAAAGGTGCCTCGCTGGCAGCCAAATACCCTTTGTACCGCTTGTGCGGGGCAAAGGGGTGGGCCGAATCACAGAACACCCCGCCCAAGGCTTGGTCGTAAGAGGTACTCATACAGCGGTACATCTCGTAATAGCGGGGATAGGAGAACCCCTCCATGTAGAAGGTCACAGCGGAGAACACGCTGAGATTTCTGGGCTTGTTCCCCTGATTGTGGAAAGAGAGGGTCCACACCTCGTGGAAGCCCCGCCGGGGTACAAAGATGCGCCAGCCGTTGCAGATCTCTTTGTATACGGAGGTAAGCTGTGAATAGGCGATAGCGTGGGTGCATCTGTACTCCTCCACCGGCGTGTTCACCGGGCCCTGGCCGATATTCCACACCTCGCCCGTGTCGTCGTCCCGGACGAACACATAGCGGGCGTCATCCCGGTTGATCTGGCACATATCGGCCTTTTCGTTCAGGTAATAGCTGCGGCCGTGGCCCATTTGAGACACCTGCGCGCAGTAGCGGTCTTCGTTCCACAGGTAGTTGTACCAGTGGCGGGGCGGGTTTGCAGTCCGAATCGCGCAGGAATTTCCATCCTCCGAAAAAAGATAGGGTTTGCAATGAGTTCCATCATGCTTCATGGTGATCTCCTCCTTGTATGAACGATATAGCCAGGTGCTGCGTTGGTTTTATTCTAACAGGCTATCACTCTCAGTTCCATGCGATGATCCGAGAAAGCATTGTTGAAAAACCGACTTCTTTGGTCTCGCCCCGGCGGGTCGGGAAAACTCAGCCCGGCCGCTCTACCTTGCAAAAAGGGCCCGCCTTCTGCTTAGGCAAGCCCTTTCCTTCAATTCCGTTTCAGAAGATAGGCGGTGGCTGGCAGGCCACCCGTGAGATTAAATCGTGTCCCGTCAGCTGCTGCCTCCCCGGAGATCGTCCCCAGCTCGCTGCCGTACACGTCCAAGGCGGTAAGGGCGGCATCCCCCGCGATTGTCAGAGAGCCTTCCCAGGTGTCGGCGTACAGCTTGCCCTGGAAGGCGCAGGCGGTGAAGGGCACGCCGGGAAAAAGCTCCACCGGATTCATAGTAGTCTCATCCATGCCTGTTTCCCCAACGGCGGTGAGGAGCACCTCTTTCGCCTTCGAAAGGGGCTTGCCGTCCAGGGGAAGGGCGGAGAGGGACAGCCGCCGGTTTTTCGCCTGGGCGGTGATCCCCTGGCCCAAGGCAATGTCGCCGTTGGGCTGGCCGCTGAAATAGGCGCACTTTTCTGCATGGATGGCAAACTGGGCGTGGTCCGGGTCAAACACCAGCTCCCCGGTCTGGGAGATGAGCTTCCCATCCACAAAGCCTGTGCCCTCTGGCAGCACACCCCACCGGTGCATGGCCTGGGTCATGGCCTGGGCGAAAGCCCGATAATCCCCGGCCCCGGAAAGGGCACGGATGTCCTCGAACACCAAATCCTTGCCCAAGGCCACGCCAGGTTGGAGCTCCTCTCCCCCCTTTACGGCGGCGGGCAGGCGGGACTCATCCCGGAACCTCCGGAAAGCGTCCCGCCAGGGGGACCGAGCATAGGTTACCCCGTGATTAGCCTGGGACAAGTCGCCGGTGTTGACGAACCCAGCGTTCACCGCCACATCAGCGGGACCTTTATAAGCCTCGCCCCCGTCTAAAAACACGCTGGCAGTGTTCATCACATAGGGAAGGAAACAGTTGGGCATCATGTGGCCGTTGGGCAGAGTCAGCAAATCCTCCTGGGTATAGACGATCTCCGCCGTGGCGCTGGCGGGAGCCACCAGCCCCTTTAAGAACACTTCCGCCAGAAAGCCCCACTGGCAGATGAGGGAGGGATCGTTGTAGGCGTCGAAGATGTTGTGGATCTCATCGGCGGGCTGGTTGTCCCACTTTTCGGAGGTGTGGTGGGCGTAGAGGATCAGACCGTCCCAGTCGTTTAAGCAGGCGTAGGCCGCCATCTGCACAAAGGCGGTGGAGTGGAAGGGATAGGCCCCGTACTCGTTCCACTCGCTGAGGACAAAAGGCTTCCCCGCCACCACGGCGGTGGCACCCAGGCTTAACAGGGAGGTGCGGGCAGCCCCGTAGCCCTGCTGCATAGTCAGGGGGTTCATGGAGACATATTCCTGCAGGCCCCCTACTACATACGTGTTGCCCTGCACCAGCAGGATGGGGTGGTTGAAGTAGGAGTTGTTCTCCATTAGGTCACCGTCGGTGTGGCCGTACACGTCCGCCGCCCCGCCCAGCAAATTGCTGGTGGCGATGGGCGCTTTGGCCCCCAGGGCTTTGAGGAAGTCCTTCATCTCCCGGTAGAACCGGCGGTTCAGCTGGATGCCGAATTCCATGGTGTCGGCGTAGCGGGCGGGGCCGTTCTCAGCTCCCCAGTCCCCGGCGGGCTCGTTCACCGGCTGGACAAAGCCCCCTTCGGCAATGCGAACAGTGCCCGCCGCCGGGTCTTCCTCCTCCCCCAGGGCGCAGGCGCCCTCATAGGTCCATGCCTCCTGGAGCTTTTCCCTGCTGCCGTATTTCGCCAGCAGGAAGTGCCCAAACTTCTCCAGTAGCTCCTTCCGGTAGGGCGCCACGCCGGGCAGGTCTTTCACGTCCGCCGTGCCCTTGATGGCCGAGTCCTCATTGTTGATCTGGATGGTCATCACCGCCGGGTCGTCCAACAGCCGGGTGCCGGTGTAGGGGTTCACATGGCACAGCAGCTTTTCTGCGTACTCCTTTTGCAGCTCGATCAGCCGCCGGTTCACCATGGTGTAGCACTTCAGGCAGGAGCCGGGCTGGCCGGGGTAGTCCAGGCCATCGCCCTCTTGGAAAGCACGTGCCACGATCAGATCGATGTGCAGGTAGATGCCCCGCTCCTTCAGCTTGGCCCAGAAGTAGTCGAACCGGTCCAGGCCCGCCTGGGTGAAGTTTCTTGTGGAGCCGCTCTCATAGTTCAGCAGAGGCGCCTCCCGACAGGAGGACCAGCTGCCCGGCTCATCCCCGATGGGGGCGTCGGCGGCGTGGAGGCGGATGACGTTTACCCCCAGGCTGGCGAAGCGGGCGGCCAGCTTGCCGGCGGTCTCGTGGTGGGCAGGTTGAACCCGATGAACCGAGCCCGCGTGCCGTCCGCAAAATAGAAGTGGCCGTCCTTTACGGTGACGTGGCCGTGCTTGCCCGCTGGGGCGTCTAGCAGGTGGGAGAAATCCAGTGCCCCCACGTTGGGGGTGGCTTTGTCAATGGCGATGCGCTGTTTCATGTGTGATCTCCTTTCAACGGTGTTTCCGGGCGGCCTTGGCCGCAGCTTTGGCTTCTTTTTTTACCTGTCTATCCAAATACTTCTGGTTTTCCGTGTCAAAGTCCAGGCCCTTTCGCTGGCAGAGGGCTTTCAGGTCGGCGATGCGGTCGGCCTCATGCTGAGCGGCCAATGCCTCCCGCTCCCGGCGTTCCAATTCCTCCGGCTCGATCCACTCCCCTCCCTGGGCCAAGACAGCCCGTTTCTTCCGGTCCAAAAGCTCCTGGTTGATCTGGGGCATCTTCTTCTCCACATCCACAAAGGGCAGCAAAATCAGATAAGCCGTGGCGCAGATGAGGTCGAACAGATAAAAAGCCAGCACCATGAACTGTTTCACATCGGTGCCGGGCACCACACCCTGGGCGTCCACAAAGCCCATCTTCAAAATGGTGGACTCGTATCCCCCGGCGAAGGGGGCGTAGATCACCGTCTGTACCGCCCCAATGATGGCCACCCCCAACAGCCCTTCCAGCCGTAGGTGGGAGCGGAACTCCACACTGTCAAAGGCAAAGCACAACAGGGTAGCGAACACGTAGTTGTTGGGGATCAGACCGCCCTGGCGCAGGAATCCGGCGGCAATTGCGATAGGCAGGTTGGAAGGGAACAGCAGCCCCAAAATACTTCCCGCCAGAATACAGGCATACCCAATGTAGGTAAAGTTGCGGATGCCTATCTTTCGGGCAACGGGATAGGCAAAGATGGCCCCCAATCCCAGGGGGATACCGGTGGCAATCTGGTAGACGGTGAACATCATGGGATCGTCCGCACCGCCCAGCAGGAACTTCACATAGAAGTACTGGACATTGCCGCCCTTGAAGTTGTCCACGATGCCGGTAAAGGTGGCCAGCACCGTTAAAATAACGTAATACTTGTTGGTGAGCAGGGCCCGTATCTGATCCATCAGGGGGATGCTGTTCTCCCTGCTCAGGCCCACCTCCACCGCCATGTCCTCGGTGATGCGCTCCCGGGTGTAGAAATACTCCAACAGCAGCAGGGGGATGGCGGCGATACTCAAGCACAGCATGAGGATGGGGTAGCCGTTGATGTCCTTTTCCAGCCACTTGGGCAGCAGCACCATGTTGATGACCATGCCGATGACAACGCCGGAGAGCAGCGTCCAGGACATCTGCCGGATGAACTGCACCTGGGTCTTTTCCCTGGGGTCCCGGGTGGTGAGAGAGCAGATATTGCTGCGGAACAGGTAGAAAAAGGACGACCCCACCGTGTTGTAGCAGACGATTAAAAAGAAGAAGTAGTACCAATAGGAGCCGCCCAGGTCATTCCCTGGGAACAGGAAGATTAGGCACCCGATGGCAATGGTGACAAAGCCAAAAATCAGGTGCCAGGGCCGAAAGCGCCCCTGCCGGGACTGGGTGTGCTGGATGAGCCAGCCCATAAACAGGCCCCACGCTACCGCCAGGATCTTGGTGAAGGTCATCACCACCTCGTACTGGTGGCCCATCACCCGCACCATGTCCAGGTTCTCCACGCCGTAGATGGCGCCGGTCTGCTGGGTGAAGAATTTTTCCACCAGGGCGGCGATGGTGTTCACCACGAAGATGAGCCCCAGAGGTCCCACTAGATGCCCCAGGATTTCTTCCTTTTTTGACAGGGTCCGGGACTTTACCCGTGAGTCCATAAAGGGCTTTTCAAACAGGCCGTGGCTGAGCAACTTGATTGTTTTTGTCATGTCGTCCTTCCTCCTTCTCAGCCGTATTTTCTCCATTATAAGAGGCAAAGCTTGAAATGTATTTCAATGGAAGCTATAATTTTATAAATTCGGATAAGGGAGGCACAAAATTTGGAAGTGGATCTGTTTTGCCAGCTGTTCTATGCCAGCCATTATATTCCCATGGCCTTGCTCCAAAAGGGAGCAATCCAAAAAACTTATTCCGGCTTGGAACGACCTTTGCCCCTCTATGGGAAAGTTCTAGAGCAAGCAAGGGGATTCTCCGGGGCGTGCAAAGTTATCTCCGCGGAGGAGCTGGGCCTTTACGGATTGGTGGAGGCCGGGGAGCAAGCGCTGCTGTTGGGGCCGATATACAGCCAGCCGGTGACGGAGAAAATGGTCTCCGCCTTTGCCCGGAAAAACGGTATCGGCAACCGGGATTGGTCGGTCCTCTACTGGCTGCTTGCCGGGGTACCCCGGTATACCTATAACCAATTTTCCAACCTGCTGCGGTACCTGGATTTCACCTTGAACGGGCGTGTTCCCCCAGAGAGCGCCGGGATCCCACAAGAGATTGCCGCGGCCTCCCAACCAGAGCCGGTAAAAGCCCGGCGGGCCATGCGCAGCCCTGAGGAGGAGTGCCGCCACGAGACTTTCCGGGTGGAGAATATGATTTTGGCCACGGTGCGGGACGGGGACGTACAGGCCCTGGAACAGCTGCTGGAAACTTTGGGCAAGGTGGCCAACCTCCGGGAGGGCCAGGTGGCCCAACCACCCCTGCGCCAAGCGAAGAACATCTTCCTGGGGCTGGTCTGTATGGTAGGGAAAACCGCCGCCATCCCCGGCGGCATGGACGACGAGGGTGCCTATTCCCTTATCGACCTGTACTCCCAGGAGTGCGAGCAGGCCACTACGGTGGAAGCCGTCCGTCTGCTGCAGTACAATATGCTGCTGGATTTTACCCAGCGGGTGGCACGGGAAAAGCTGCCTCCCCACCTGTCCCCAGAGATTGCCAGGTGCGTGCAGTTTTTACGAAGCCGCCTGTCCAGCGACGTGGGCATCGACGAGGCTGCCGGCCTGGTGGGTAAAAGCAGAGCCTGGCTCACCAGGAAATTTAAGGAAGAGATGGGGCTGAGTTTGGGGGAGTATCAATCTTACCTGCGTCTGCAGGAATCCAAGCGCCTGTTGCGGTACACGGACATGACCCTCAGCGAAGTTGCTGGAGCACTGGGATTTTCCAGCCAAGCATATTTCCAGTCGTTTTTCAAAAAGGCTGCCGGTATTACCCCGGCGAATTTTCGACAAGGAGACAACTAATGATGCGAACATAAGCTGCAATGATCTTCCACATTTGTTTTGAAAGAATTGCCTTCCCTTTTTGAAATCCATGTCACTTTGATGAACTAAAAAATACAACACTAAAATCTTATGTTTTTTGTTTTTCGCCATCCATCGAGGCATAAAAACCACAAACGGGTCATTCCTTTGTGGGTCAGCTGTGCCGGTGTTTTGTGTCTCCCGCAGCGCAGGCAAAAAGTTGGGTGCAAGGCGGAATGTCGTGAGGTCTTAGCTGCCGCCTCGGGTGCTGGTCCCCGGCAGGGACGGCCCCACCCCGGCGGAGGTGGTGTCCATCCAGAAGCACCGCCGCGACACCGCCCCCTACTCCGTGGGCCACGCGAAATTTGCGGTGGGGAAGGCGAGTGGTTTTTCATCAAGTTGAAATGGGTGAGAACAGTGTCCGAGTGCCCTCGGAGATGACCATTATTCGACTACTACAGAAATTTTCTCTAATACCCAAATCCGTATCTATATTCCTGTACACTTTGCCTTTTTCAATGTTATTATAGACATAAGAAAACCTCCAAAGGAGTTAATCCTTTGGAGGTTTTGGTGCGCCCGACTGGATTCGAACCAGCGGCCTACAGAGTCGGAGTTATCAGGCCGTCAAAGAAGAAACCCAGGTTCTATGCGGGTTTCAGGTATATCCCACAAATTCAAAGCCTATTTACGAAAACCGTGGAAGCCTTTGGTACGCCTGGGCTCCCACGGTTTTTCTGGTTTTTGGAAAATAGTAGTCAAACAGTAGTCAGAGGGCGGGCAGAAAGAAAAATTGACCAACATCGAACACCGAATTTTGCGTTCTATTCTTTGTCCTTGTGGGTAGTATTTTGCAGCAGAACCTTATTTGATCAGTGGTTCACCAGACATGACATCACACCAGCAATATCTGCTGTATCCGAAAGATCCTCCTCAACGCACTCCCGCATTAAAGCATTCAGAATTTCTTGAAAACTAGTATAGCGACGCCACTAATGTAAACGACACCCAGAAAGCCTTATTCCACAAGGCTTTCCGGGCTTCGTGCATGGACGGGGTAGCACTGCGGTTTTTGTAAGTGGATAAAATTTTAGGAAGATAAGCTGCTGTTCATTATATTAAGATAAGAAAATATCCAAATACTCGCTTTCGTTAGAAGCTGCTGTAGACTCCAAATGTTGAGCTAATTTTGTCACATCCATTTCTAATGTGGACTTCCATAGATTCGGACTATAATCTAAAACACGCATAGAATTGTCAACATCAAAAATTGCGCTTGTCCCCTTCGCTCTAATAATTGCTACTTTTTTCTTAAATGCTATTGCCAACCCTAATTCAAACAAGACATTTGGATTATGTTCTGTTAAATCAGCTAAAATGAGTTTCGCATGATAAATACTGTTTACTATTGTTTTGTGAATAATATCGCTCCCACTTTTGTTGGCTGTTTCAGCAATAAAACCAGCTTGTGCTGCAGCAGGAACAATTAAACTGCTAAAAACTTCGTCAAAATAGCCAGTTGGATATTTTCCTGTTTTTTCAGAAAAGGGCATGATAACGAATAATTTCGCTGTTGGTGACTCAATATCATTAGTTCTATTAGGCTCGATTTTCTCGATGTTTGTAGCGCTTCCTTGCGGTGGAAATACCACTGACGCAGACGCCTTTTTCTTTATAAAATCCACGTTTGAGGTATAAATTTGAAGAAATTCCTCATGATACAAAGAGTCTAATCCAAATGTTTCCTGTAAAGTATTAAAAACAAATCTTTTTTCAGGGAGATTTCCACCTTTATAATAGTCAAATACTTGCTTAAATATGTCGACATTAAAAAATGCCTGTTGTAGCGCTGTACTCTCTTCTTCTGGATTCACAGGATACACTAGCTTACGTCCAAGGGCCGTCAACTCTATTGCCTTTGCGCGACTAGTACCAGTGGTCATTCCATAGTCACGCGATGCTGTCGTTAAATAATAAAAACTAGAAGATTTTTGACTCATTGACATTGCAGCAGCGACTTGATCACATCCCCACGGATTACCAGCATTATTGTGTGCAATTGATTGTGGGATTTTCAGAGCTTCTTCCAAACTGTAATTAGGAAACGGTTTTGGTGTTCTTGATGATCGTTTCGCTTTGGGACATGGATGATCTACAGATTCAGTGGGTTCGGCACTGACATTTTCTTCATTCTCAGCTTCTAGGGCTTTTAGCTCAACAGCGTTTTTTTCCATAAGTATGCCTCCGTTGTATTTTATTATTTTACGATATTACAATTTTAAATTTTCGATTAATGTTAATAATGTTGTGTATCAAACAACCTGTACACCCAGTGCCCATTATTCCTACATTTAATAAGTTTTCTTTCCCCAATGCAGTTTACGAATATTCTGTTTGCTGTTGCAGCCGACACCCCACACAGCTCCCATACATTGGCATTCATGATATGGTCGTGGGTTTGGAGATACTCCTGAATCTTGTTCCAACGGAAAGCAGCCTTATCCATCTTTCCATCGCTCATTTCATCGCTCAAATCGATGGTTTCTATGAGCGATGCCTTGATGGATGAAAGCATGAACTCGATAAATACCGTAGACTCTCCTGCGTCATTGGAGGCATTGATGGCATCATAATACTCCTGCTGGCGGTCATGGATGATGGACTTTATGGGGAGCCAGGCAACCGCCGGATTCCATTTAGGCAGTAGCAGCGTATGCCACAAGCGGCCCACACGGTTATTCCCCTCAGCAAAGGCAGGGATCAGTTCCAGTTCACAAAATTCTGTGTTCTATTCTGTGTTCTTCCGTTATTGAATTGGGATATTATTTTGAAGCAGATAGTTACTTGACAAGTAGTTGAACAAGCTTTGCCACATCGGTACGAGGGTTGCAATCCGCAGAGGGCCAATCGAAATCTTTATACTGCCTCTCTTTCACCTTGCATCTCTCAATGGCTTCCTGCGTGTGATCTTTCAGTTTCCGATAGCAGTCTCTGCCCTTGTCATAATCGGGAATCTGACGTTTCAAATCCTCCAGCACCTGGCTTGATCCCGAGTATGTTCCACGCAGCTCATGAAAGTGAGCCACAAACCAAACCTCAAAACAGGGGTTGGAAGCGAAGGCTTCACAATGCTTATATTCCTCCTGGCTCAACAAATCCCGCAGCTGCTTGGCTCGTTCTTGGCTGCAATCTAAATCTAAGATCACACCTGCAATATCCTCTGTGTCTGAAAGATCCTCTTCGACACACTCCCGCTTCAAAGCATCTAACATTCCCTGGGGACTGGTTTCCCCTCTGGAAACCACCTTTACCGCATATTTGCTCTCAGGCGTGCTGAAGTGCTGAAAATAATTTTTCTCCGTCTTATTTTGCCCTTCTGCAACAAGAAGAACCACCGGTTTTCTCTTGCGCCGAACTTTACCTCGCTGTTTGTCCTGAAACCGCCGTTCGCTTCCTTTGGCCATCTCAGATCCCTCCTTCCGGACGCAGGTAGGGAATGGCTCCATACCGCCCCAACAAGTATCCCTTCTCGATGTTCTCATTCTTCCTCACAGAGAATTCATCCAGAGAATAGAGCTCCGTGGCTGCGGTGTGGGGATCTTTCTCTACAAAGTAGATCTGATCCCGCCGGAAGGTGTCCAAGGACAGCAGCGTGGTATCGTGGGTGGTAAAAATCAGCTGAGCGTTGTTTTTGTTTACTTCCGGCGTGTGGAACAGTTCTACCAGAAATTGCACCAGGAACGGGTGCAGGCTCCGGTCCAGTTCATCGATCACCATAGTTTTTCCCTTCCCAAAGACCTCTTTCAAAATGGGAGAAAGCCAAAAAAGCTGCCTGGTACCCAGGGATTCCTCATTGAGATCCAGGAAAAATTGTGCCCCCTCACCACTTGGGGACTGCACATGATGGCCCGCGTGAATATGAACCGCTTTTACTTGGCCCTGTGGTACAGGATTTCCCGCTTGATCTGTAAAGACAATCTCTTTTGTCTGGTTATCTAAAGGGGTGATGTCTACTTGAATATCGTCAATGTTGATATCTGCCTGCCGAAGCAGGGAAAGAGTGAACTGTTTTAACTTTCCCTGCTCATCCTGCTCAAAAGCTTGCAGCGCAGTGGGCTGGATAGCTAACTCGGGATTGTAGACATCAATAGCATTCGCCAACCACTGATACGCTGGAGCAGTTTTGGCATTTCCCCAGTTGGTGGCTGTGGCAAGGAAAAATTTATTGGATGTATTTTTCCCTTCATACTCTGAAAATGTGCTTTTGCTTGCCTGGTTAAAGTCAAAGCCGTCGCCGGTTCTCTCGAAAACACGGGAAGGACGAGCGCTGGTATAATAATACAGGTACTCCTCCTGCACACGATCGGAATCGGCTGTAAACCCATAGCGGTAGGGAATTCCATCGTTTGCCACAAAGAAAAACTCAAAGGAACAGGGGGCTTTCGCCGTCTCCTCGTCAAACTTAAAGGGTACCATTCCGGGAATCTTTTGGGTGATGTTCCGGGTGTCCGAGGTGCGCACAGCCATAATGGCCGCTACAAAGGCGCGGATCACCGCACTTTTTCCTGCGGCGTTTGCGCCGTAAATTGCAGCTGTCTTGACGGTCTCCCGGTTTCCCTCCTGAGCCAGATTTTCCGGATGAGAGCGATCCGTGGAAGGAACCATGCTCAAGATTGCCTCGTCCTTAATAGACTGAAAGTTTTTCACTTTGAATTGTAGTAACATGGGTATCTCACTCCCTCTCATATATAGGATACTCTTAAAAACGCAAATATGCAATCTTAAAACGTATTTTTTGAATAATTTTTTCAAAATATCAATTTTAATATTTAAATTAAGAGGGGCTATTTGCTTGTAGCGTTGTGGATTTGTCAACAGCTTGCCAACTAGTTACCAGCTTGAGTTGGCAAACTGATGAACGCTCTCCCTCCAGTTTCCCCTGCTCATTCAGAGCAGGGATTTTTCTTTTTCTGTCTAATTCTAGCCATCTTCCTTTATGCGGGGAGATTCCTCATCACTGAGCACGAATTGATACCGTCAAAATTGCTGAAAGACGATGGCTTTCTCTCTATCCATTTGTGCGGCGACAATTTAACTTTGAGGCTCCTTTTTTCTTCAAAAACCGCAAAATAGAAGCAGACTATTTTGATCACACCCCCACATATGGGGGTACCCCCCTGTCATGGTGACAGGGGCCCCCCTTGTTTTCTTTTGGACTTCTCTCTACAATGAGGAACACAATTTGAGGCAGAGATGTGTTCCCTGCCCGACAAACTTGCGAGGTGTTGGAAATGATTTCTCAATAACAGGTTCTGGTTATATGGATACTGCTCCCACCTTTTCAAAAAAGAGGTGGGTGTTTTTGTATCCCCAGCAAATGCGAAAAGGCACAGAGAAAAAGCGATCTCCTCTACGCTTATAGGCAGAACAAAGCAGTTGATCCTCCCTTCCTCCCACAGCCCGGCAGCTTTGCCTGAAGCCGTCCAATCTGTGTCATTTCGCAATATAAATACTACTCCCACCTTTTACCCGGGAGTCACGAAAGGAGTGTGAAAACTTTGCCGAAAAATCAACCTGAATTGAAGCTCATCTCCCTGGAGGACGTAGTGGTGGAGCCGGTGCGCTGGCTCTGGTATCCCTACATTCCTCTGGGGAAACTCTCCATCCTCCACGGCGATCCGGGGGAAGGCAAGACCACCCTG
>OBXM01001372.1_pt1 | contig 15140 bp, 13 predicted proteins | sample 1538141 | NCBI WGS metagenome assembly OBXM01 (sample SAMEA2580153, study PRJEB22360) | human gut metagenome | biome: human gut; feature: human-associated habitat; material: faeces | place: Denmark | collected 2008/2010 | reverse complement strand
GTACCGACTTGTGGTTCACTACACTTGGCGGTAAAAACCCGTGGCTGGACTTGCACCAGCAAGATTAGTGCCATGCTCGGCACACAATTTCAGGGGGCATTGTGACTGGATCGGTCACAATGCCCCCTGCTTGAGGTTATCTATTTCCCGACAACCCCTTTTCTTAATCTTCATATTTTTCCTTTTTTTCTAAAAAATAGTATTTTCTTTATATTTTATTATTCCTCTTAATATAGTAACGAATGAATCTTCATATCATATGGGCTCAGTATTAGAACAATTTGCTTGTTATTCTATGTGCATTAAAATGGGAAAAATATAAACACACTACATTTACCCCGGTACAAATTCTTTTACCAATCTTCCTCTCTTATATCTCTTTTTACTTTTAATAAACCTGCGATAATTTCATGTTTTATCTCCTTTTTATACTTGTATAGGCTATATACAAGACCTGTAAAAAAAATCATTAAAACAAGACCGAGTGGATGTGCAAAATTCAACCATGACAAAAGCCCATAACAAATCAGCGCCGAAACAATACTCGATGTAAAGTAGAGGAAGATTGCCAAATGAAGAACTTTTATTTCCTCTAAACCAAGCAGATATTGATTCCATTCTGAAGAATTGTAGTGTAAAAGTTTGCTTTTTATAAACATAAGCACTACCAAAAATAACATTAAAATTCCCTTTATCGATAATATTCTTACACCGATAACCAATAATAAAAAGATAATCTTACTCATACATGTTTTTCCCCTCCTTACTGCTGTAATAAATTTCAGCAATCAGTTCTGTAATTAGGATAAACGGAATCGAAAGTCCCGCCAAACCAACAATACCAACCAATAATTCCTGTCCTGTCATTTTCCATGCAAACATGGACAATATCATTACAATAAATGACACGCAGCATAGAATATCCAGTGTCTTGGCTTTCCCTCTTAATTTTGCCAGACTCTTTTTTTCAGCTTTTTCAAAAGCAATAAGATCAGCCCCTTTTTATTATAGACTTTCATTATCTCCGTTTCTTTTATATCATCTTAAATCAAATTATAAAGTATTCAGTTGATGTAAAGTCAAGACTATTCAGCAATTTTAATCATTACTTTTGTAATAGATTCCTTTTCGCTGGCAATCGTATAATCAGTAAGCTCTCGTTCAAAAGAATATCCTGTAAGTCTGAAGTCATGTTTATCGGCATAGCTTAACATTTTTTCATATAGCTCTGGAAGTCTACCCCATCCCCCTTTCAGATACCCACACAGATACGCACCCTTTGGTTTTGTCATAAAACCTTTTTGCCGCTTATGCTCTGTTGTTACAGTGTATAATCCGTCATATTTATCAAACTGTCCTGCCTGTATCTTGCCTAAGGAAAGATAACTCCCCACACCTGCCCGATACTGTTCAGGCACCCAGACACTTTGTATATATGCAAAGACTTTCATAGGGCTGTCCTCTTCAAAATCATACGGGACGGTCAGCAGATATTCTTCTTTTAAATTTACCATTTCGATGTGCATATCACTGATTTGCTGACAAATCAGAAGATGTTCCTTTTTCTGTTTCAGAACGGACTTGACCGTTTTCAATTTTTGGATTTCTTCATCAATTTCCTTTTGCTTGCAAGATACAACTTCAAGAAATTTCTGTTCGTCAAAAGAATGAATAAAGTCTTTGATTTCCTCAATACTTAAATTGATTTCTTTCAGCATACGAATATACTCAAAATCAATACTCTGTGAGTAATCATAATACCGATATCCATTTTCTCCTTTATAGCGCGGCGAAAACAGGCCGATATAATCATAGTAATGCAGCGTCCTCTTATTAACATTGTGCAATTTTGCAAACTGTGCGGTCGTAAGCCGTAGCGTTCCCTTTTTCATAAAATACCTCCTTGACATTACACTTACTGAATAGTTTACGATTAGTATATACCAAAAGAAAGCAAAAGAAAAGGAGTTTAACACCATATGGAAAACAACGTAAAATTAAGAGAATTAAAAAAACAGGATTTGCCAGTATTAGAAGATGTAATAAGGAAAACATGGGACTATGACAAATTCGCGATGCCAAAGACAGCCCGCAAGCTGGCAAAAGTCTACCTTGCAACCTGTCTGACAAACCAGACGTATACACGGGTTGCGGAAGTGGACGGCAATCCTGTGGGACTGATTCTGGGGAAAAATATAGAAAACCACCGCTGTCCGTTAAAATACCGCCTGCGTCAAATCTTGGCATTATGCGGACTGCTGATTTCCAAAGAGGGGCGCGACATACTGAACTTCTATAAAAGTGTAGACGATATAGACAGCCAGCTCTTAAAACAATGCGATAAGGACTATAAGGGGGAGGTCTCTCTGTTTGCCCTGTCCCCTGAGTACAGAGGGCTTGGGATTGGGAAAATGCTGTTCCACGCTCTGTTAGCCTATATGAAAAGCCAGAGTATCAGCGATTTTTACCTTTATACCGATACAAGCTGCAACTTCGGTTTCTATGAACATCAGGGCATGGCGCGCCGGCAGCAATACAAACAAAAGATCCATATGAAAGGACAAAGCGGCGAGTTAGAGTTCTATCTTTATGATATGTCTATATAAATTCCCGGACAACCTGACTGCCCTCCCTCATATACAAATACAGAATCCTTTATATAAACAGGAGCGCCTCCGATTCCTTTCTCAGAACAGAGGCGTTTCTTATTTTCTCTTGACATGCGATTTTTAAAATCCAAACTGCTTTGCGCTTGTTTCTTCTTTCAGTTCTTCCAGCCCAATGCTTTTTACGCGCAAATCTTCATAAGTCATCCAGTAAAACCGCAGAGATTCCGCGCACATCACTGCCGTATACAGTGTGTAGTCGTAATCTGTCACAAAAGCATCATGTTCCGTAAGGTCTCCGGTATCTCCCACCCTGACCATGCCCAGAGGAAAGGCCACATTTTGAAACAGCCGGAAGGTATAGGCAATCCCTTCGCCCTCATCTTTTCCTTTCACACCAAATTCTTTTAAAAAAGCAAGCCTGACAAAACGTGACGGGGAAGAAAAATCTCCCGGAAGTCCCATGCCGCCGCTCCCGGAAAAGCATGGACGGAGTTTTGTCCCGTTTAGCTTTATCCCGTCTAAATCTCCGTTTCTTATATTTCCATAGTTCAAAAGATTCTGACAGTGCCACGGATAACCCGGACTATTCGTCAGGACGCCCATACTCTTACGGTAAATGTGCAGGCCGCTCTCGTCCGACTCAATCACAACGGATTCCCCTGTCCTGTCAGAAAACATCCAGTGTACGGTTGGAACACTCCCAAAGATCGGCGCATGGATTAACGTTACTTTCTGCTCCAGATACTCCACGACTTCCGCTACACTCTTACATTGTGTCAGAAGAAACGTTACCGCAAACGCTGGCTGGAGGGGAACTGTTCCCTCCCTCTCCTGTGCCGGATAGGATGCAAACTCCCTGTAATAAAGCTGGCCTCCCATTAATCCCTCCTCGTTCATTCCCTCAAACAGGGTTGGGGTAGACTGCAAAACCAACGCGCCCATTCCAATCGCCGCATATTTTACTTCTTTCCGGTTTCGTTCTTCCAGATTACCCTCAATGGCAGTCCCGTTTGTGTAAAAAGGCAGATGTCTCGGAAGATATGTGACCTGACTGCCCTCTGCAATCCGATTGAAATCAAAATTTCTGCCCCACAGATGCTTTCCGTCCTCTGTTTCCCACGCCAGAGCGCTGCATCCGCCGTTTAATTCTTCAAGCCACGCTCTTACTTTACGTTCTTTTTCCTGTTTCTTTTCCATGAAACTCCAGTCTCCTTTCCTTATGGCTTTTATCATATTCTCTCTTCTAAACGGATTCCATATGCAAACACATATCCCATACAGGATGCCAATAGGTAAAATAAAATTCCTCCCACTATAGGAAAAATTTGCAATCCCTCAAAAGGAAACATCGGTATCGCTGCCGCAAGAAGTCCTCCCAGACCGATTTTTCGTATATACCGAATATTTTCTTTCCGAAAAGGGGATTCCTTTTCCCAGATATTCCGAAATAAACGCACCCCATTGATAAGAAACAAAAAAGTGCTGCCGAACCGGACTATACAGCATCCCACAAATATCAAAACATCTGGATACGAAAGCCCAGACTCTTTTAAAGCCTCTACAAAATACTCCGGTTTGATAACAGATGTGAATGTCAACGCCAAAAAACCTACGGCAAGCAGAATACTTAAAATTCCTGCTATCATGCCGCTGATTTTTAAAATGACAGATAAAATGTGCGATGTCTTTTTTAATGTTGTATGTTCCATACGATTTCCTCCATTTTTTCTTATTGTCCGGCGGACTGCAAGCCTGCTCCTCCTCTTTTCTTTTCCAGCCAGTCCATGATCCAGTGGTAAATATAATAGAAGAAAATCCCAAAGCAGCAGCCTGCTACATTATTGACAATACGCAGCACAATCGCCGTCCCTACCCCAAACAGGCTGGACGCCATAATCAGCGCGCCAAAGCAGTTTAAAAGTGTTTTCCAGTGGTATGCCGCGCAAAGCCCCAAACACAAACCGGAAACAACGCCAATCATGGACTGCATGGACTCTGGCCATACCTGATATAAAATCCCAAACAGAAGACTCCCGGCAATCACACCGCCAACTCTTTGAAACGCCCTTTTTTTAGGCTCTTCGCCGTATTGGGATAAAACAGTAAGACAGGAACAGCCCATCCACATGAGCCTCTCCATATGGAGCAGTTCTCCGATAAAAATTCCCAGTACAACCCCCAAAGTTACCTGAACCTGCCATCTGCCCACCTGATCAAATATGGAAAATTGTTTCAACAGCTTTGAAAATGGTTCCCTATCCTTTTTTTCATGATGTTTTACCCAGAATACGGTTCCGCAAATAAGAAATCCTGCCAGCATTTCCATAATTCTCAGAAAGAAATCATGCCCTTCTACCGGATTCCCATACAAAAACAGATAACCAAACAGGTACAGCCCTGCCCCGCCGTATAAAGGCTGGCGACAGACAGTCAGCATAAGAAAGCCAACGCTGAAAAGATTGACACAAAGCCCGATTCCGGTTCCATACCTTTGCGCAATACAAGGGCTGACTGCCAGGATCAGAAAAGTCAGGAACAGATGGAACATCGAACTTTTTATGTCATACCCAAAATCAATCTCCCTTGCCATAAGCAGAATACAAAAGATAACAACCGCCGCCGAACTATTGGCATTTCCAAAAAACAGGTTCATCATGGAAATAAACAGAATCGCAAACAGGACACAGCCAATGTCTTTTAAAACCAACGCCAGAGCATATTTCCTTTTTTCTTTTTTGTTACAGGCTTTCCGTATGTTCTCTTTACAGCTTTTTACATCTAACTGCATTGCCTGATAAATTGTCATAAAATACTTCCTTTCTTACTATCTTTCTTTCGCATTGGGATTTTACATCAGCGGCGCAAAAATACGCAGAGCCTTCCCCATAAACCGCTGTGTGATCGTTTGTTTCTTATATTCCATCTCCGTCACTTCCATACTTTTTTCCTTTGTCTCCTTAAAATCTTTCTCAATTTCTGCAATCTGTGAATTTTTATAAAGAATCACGCCGCATTCAAAGTGGTGGTACAGGCTCCGGTAATCCAGATTTACCGTTCCGACCACAGCCTTTTCATCATCTGAAACAAAGATTTTTGCATGAACAAATCCGGGGACATACTCATAAATCTTTACTCCGGCCTCCAGAAGTTCATTGTAATAAGTTTTTGCCACTGCAAAGGCATATTTTTTATCCGGTATATGCGGCATAATAATAGAAACATCGATTCCTCTTTTTGCCGCATACGTCAGCGCCATCATAGTCTCGTAATCTAAAATCAAATAGGGCGTCATAATATGCACATATTTCCTCGCCGTATTTAGAATATCCAGATAAATCCGTTTTCCAACCCGCTCCTCCCCAAACGGACAGACGCCATATGGCAGGAAATATCCATCGTCCGGGCAGGAAAATGCTGCCGGAGTCCTGTACTTTTCATAGGTTTCTTCTTTCTGTTCGGATACATTCCACATTTCCAGAAATAAATAAGTAAAACGCTCCACAGCCTTTCCTTTCAGCATGACAGCGGTATCTTTCCAATGGCCAAACCGCATTTTCCGGTTAATATATTCGTCCGCCAGATTTGTTCCTCCGGTAAACGCCACTTTCCCGTCAATCACAAGAATTTTTCTGTGGTCTCTGTTATTATAGTGACTGGAAAATACCGGTTTGATCGGAGCAAACATTTTACACTGAATCCCTTCTTCCTCCAATAATCTGGGATAAAAATACGGGAGCAGCGCAAGGACGCACATGCCGTCATACATCATCCGGACTTCCACGCCCTGTTTTACCTTTTCTTTCAGTATTTCTAAAATACTGTTCCACATCACGCCTTCTTCCACAATAAAAAACTCTAAAAAAATAAATTTTTCTGCCTTTTTCAACTCCTCCAGCATAGCCGGAAACTGGTCATCTCCCAAGGGATAATAAACAGCCTGCGTTCCGGTATAGACCGGAGAATGGTCATATTCCCGGATATACTCGGATAAATGTCCCATTTGTTCATTTTCCTGATACAGTTTTTCCAGGATCTCCGGATTTTGCACCAGATATTCACGGTCAGCGCCGGATAGTTTCTTCAATCTCTGATAGATTTTCTTAGCCCCCGGCTGCATAATGATAAATAGATAAAAAAGCGCCCCAAATACCGGGAATATGACTACTGGGAGCATCCAGACCAGTTTAAATTCCGGTGTTTCACGCCCTGTAAATAAATGGATCACAACAATGGTTCCTAAAATGAGAAACAGCCCGTAGATGATCAGGCTGTATCGCTTTAACCATACAAGTCCAAAGGCAAGAAAAGCAAACTGAATCAAAAATGCAAGGACTACAAACAATGTCCTTCCATAAATGATAGTCTTTACCCCTCTTATCCCCTTTTTCTTCCATTCCTCAATCTTCATTTTCTTTTATTCCTCTCCATGGACTCCGACCAGCCCAATTCCCAGGCCTCCCGGTCCGATATGGGCGCCAATGCTCATAGTAAGCGGCATATAGATACATTCCATATCCGGGTAATGTTTTTGCAATTCCTGCCGGAACATCTCCAGCTTTTCCGGTTCCATCCATGTACTTGCGATTCCCGCTTTCAGCCGCCCTTGTTTATGCAGATCATAAAATCTTTCCTCCAATTCTGCATCCAGTGCCTGACACATCTTTTTGAAAGCCGCTTTCATGCCTCTGCATTTCGCATAGGCATCCAGCTTACCGCCTTGTATCGTAAGAATTGGTTTTAAATTTAGCGCCGTCCCCAGTAAAGAGGCTGCTGTTGTAATTCTGCCGCCTTTCTTTAAATATGCCAAAGAATCTACGGTAATATAAATCGTTGCATTCATCGACTCTCTTTCCAGTATTTTTCGTATCATTTCTCCGGAATATCCCCGCTCCGCCATCTTTTTTGCGTCATATACAGACTGCGCCTGCGTCACAGAAATCCTATGGTTGTCTACCACATGCACCCTCCCCTGAAACACTTCTTCTTGCGCAAGTAATTGGGCGGTCTGGCAGCTGCCGCTCAGACTGCTTGACATTGGAATATAGACAACCTCCTCATACTGTTCTAAAAGCCGTTTCCAGCTTTCCATTACCACACCAGCCGATGGCTGAGAAGTTGTCACTGAATCACCGCTTTGCAGACGTTCGTAAAACTGCTGCTCACTGATTTCATATCCTTCATAAAATACCTGTTCCTGTATGATGATCGGCATAGGGAGAATATAAATTTCCTGCTTTTCCCCCTCCTGTGGCGGAATCCCGCAATTACTGTCTGTCAAGATTGCTATTTTCTTCATCTGCACCTCCTGCTTTTCTCAATATAACTCCTTGTGTCCTGACATATGAGTAAAATTTTACTCTATACAGTTACTGTAAAGTCAATACACATTCCATGAATTACTATTAAAAAACTATAAAATTCTTATGACAAATAACTACCCAACGGAAATCTGTAAACAAACAAGAGGACCTGTAAGGTTTATTACCTTTCAAGTCCTCTACTATATCATAGTACGGCTGTATCTACTCTGACAAGGGCTCTTCTACGTCATATCGGTTGCTCCTTGCTCTTACTCCTGTAACTCCCTTCCTATTTTTTCTTCTTTCCAACAGGTTTCATTCCCCAAAAAACAAGATTCATTCCGATTACTACCAACAAACAAATCCCCATAGCAATCCAAAATCCCAAATTAATTCCAAACAGTTCTGTTGTTCCAAATAACTTCAAAAAGATCTGTGTCCAGTTCATATGATTCCACTCCTTCCCTCACTTCACAAAAGCTCTCCGTAATGCCTTACATATGCTTTCTTCAAGCTGGTCGCCAAAGCCATGTACATTAAAATACAAGGAATTAAATAGGCAAAAAATGCTGCCGGCGGCGCAATAAAACCTAAAATCTGTCCTAATCCAGTAAAAGGAATCACTGTCAGCACCGCAATTCCGGTAAATGTCAATAGGGTTACCGGAGCGGACGCCCTGCTCTGGATAAATGGGATCTTAGGTGTCCGGATCATGTGGATTACAAGTGTCTGGCTCCACATAGATTCAATAAACCATCCCGCCTGAAACATGGCCGCATAATCGCTCTGCATTCTTAGTAACTCTGCCCCCGTATAATGAGCGGGCAGGTCATTGTACAGGATTCCATGCGATACAAACTTCGGACAGAATACAAAATACATAAAGGCATAAGTCATCCAGTCGAAAATAGAGCTGGTTGGTCCAATCCATATCATAAAGCTGCCAATAGAAGAGGCATCCCATGTCCTCGGCTGTATCAGAAATTCCTCGTCCACATTATCCCACGGGATTGCAGTACAGGATAAATCATAAATCAAATTCAACAAAATCAAATGCAGGCTCATCATCGGCAGGAATGGCAATAATGCGGATGCTGCCAGTACTGAAAACATATTTCCAAAATTAGACGATGCTGTCATTTTAATGTACTTGATCATATTGGCATAGGTTTTTCTTCCTTCAATGATTCCTTCTTCCAGAACCATCAAGTCTTTTTCCAGCAAAATAATATCCGCTGATTCCTTTGCAATGTCAACCGCTGTGTCCACCGATATGCCAATATCTGCGGATTTCATTGCCGCTGCGTCATTAATGCCGTCTCCCATATATCCAACTGTATGTCCGTTATTTCGTAATACCGTTACTACACGCGCTTTCTGATTTGGAGAAAGTTTTGCGAACACATCCGTTACTTCCGCCGCTTTTGCAAGCTGACTGTCATTCATCTGCGCTACGTCTTTTCCGAGCAGCATATTTTTTACTTCTAAGCCTACCTGCTTACAGATGCACCGGGTTACTTTTTCATTATCTCCAGTCAAAATCTTCGTGGTTACTCCATATTTCTTTAAAGCCATGATTGCCTCTGCCGTAGATTCCTTTGGCGGATCTAAAAATGCCAGATACCCCAAAAGCACCATTTCGCACTCATCTTTTACCCCAAAAGCTCCTACTGGGGAGGGATTCGTTTTCTGCGCCACGGCAAGAACTCTCATTCCATCTTCATTCAAATCTCCTGCTTTTGCTAAAATCCTCTTTTTCATTTCTTCCGTAAGAGGTTCTACCTTTCCTTCATACTCCACACAGGAACAAATAGACAACATTTCTTCTACTGCCCCTTTGGTAATCATCTGCGTTTTCCCCTGTTTATCCCGGACAACCGTAGATAATCTCCGTCTGCTAAAATCAAAAGGGACCTCATCAATCTTTTCATATTCCTCTGACAAATCTAAAAGCTGCGGATTTGCGCTTTCTTCCTCCTCTGTCTTTTGTATGATTGCCAAATCCATCAGATTCTTATAGCCGGTCTGGAAATAACTATTCAGATACGCATGGCGCAAAACCCGTACATCTTCTTTTCCCATAACGTCCATATGATATTCCAGCACTACCTTATCCTGCGTCAGAGTACCCGTCTTGTCCGTACATAAAATATCAATAGCTCCAAAATTCTGTATGGAATTCAGATTCTTTACAATCGTTTTCTTTTTGGACATGGAAACCGCCCCTTTTGCAAGGCAAGTCGTTACGATCATCGGCAGCATTTCCGGCGTCAGTCCCACTGCAATAGAAATCCCAAATAAAAACGCCTCCAGCCAGTCGCCTTTGGTCAGGCCATTGATCACGAATACAATCGGAACCATGATCAGCATAAACCGAATCAATACCCATGAAACCGCATTCACACCTTTGGTAAAATTCGTCTCCACTGCCTCCTGTGCCACCGAAGATGCCATAGAGCCAAATAAAGTATCGTCTCCCACAGCCACAACAACCCCCACGGCGCTCCCACTGATCACATTACTTCCCATAAAGGCAATATTGGTATAATCTGTCACTGCGCTTACTTTCCCTGTATAAACATCCGCAGTTTTTTCTATTGGATCGCTTTCTCCTGTCAAAGAAGCCTGACTGATAAATAAATCCTTCGCCTCTAAAATCCGAAGATCGGCTGGAATCATATCTCCCGCAGATAAATGGATAATATCTCCAACCACCGTATCTTCCAATGGGATTTCCATTTTGGTTCCTTCTTTTCGATCTACCGTACAAGTCGTCGTAATCATCGCCAATAATTTTTCTGCTGCGCTCCCGGAACGTGATTCCTGTACGAATCGCAGAGTTCCAGAAATGAACACCATTGTACAAATGATAATAACCGTTAATGGGTCTATTTCCTCCGGTGTTCCCTGCATGATCGGCATCATAATATCTGTAATCGCAGATACGACGGCCAGACAAAACAAAATTGCTGTAAATGGATTCACAAAAGCGCCTACCAGCCTTTGAAACAATGTTTTCTTTTTTTCGTGGGTTACTCTATTCTTTCCATACATGGAACGGCTCTCTAAAACCGCCTCCTCTGAAAGCCCCCGCAGCGTTGTATTCATCTTCATCAAAACGGTTTTGATTTTATTTGTCGCCGCAAATTCCAGAATTTTATCCGCACAGTCCCGGCGCACCCTTCTTTCTGCAATTTTCTTTGCATGGGTTCTCCTAATTTCTCTTACCATATCGCACCTCCTGTTTTTCCTCATGATTGAACAGATACCTTTTCGATTTTTCCATATGGTATACATCAATTCCGGTCAAAACAAACCAAACGATCATACACCAAACAAACGCTTTTTCCTGAAATCCCGGAATCCACGCTGCCAATTCAAAAATAATCCCTGCACTCGTCAGCACAACGCCCACATTTTTCCCTAAAAGTCCAATGTTTATCTTTTTTTGTTCCTCCTCTGAAAGATTTTTCCAACCTTTCAGCATGGGAATAGCTTTTCCGATAAAAAAAGAAAGCCCTATACCCAAAAAGAGTACACCTAAAACCATACATTGCAGACTCATTTCCGTTTCCTCCTTCCTTTTTGCTTACGGGAAAAGCATACAAAAATCCATGAAAAAATCCTATGGTTAAAACCTTGCGATTTTCTTGCAATTTGGCAAGATTTTAATTGAACTAATCAAAAAGAACCTGCCGGATTTTCCTGCAAGTTCCCTTTTTCATCTATTTCTCCAAATCTATGAACAGATTTCTTCTCCCTGCCAATCATAAAATCAATTAGCTCTTAATCTGTTTTTACATCCTGTCGTTATATTTATATCCCACCCCCCAAATCGTTAAAATATAAATTGGCGCGTCTGGATTCGGCTCTATCTTTTTACGGATTTTTCGGATAAATGCCATAATGTTGCTGTCCGCCATCATATACTCGTCTGCCCATATCGCCTGATAAATCTGCTCCTTTGTAAATACTTCTCCTTTATTCTGGAAAAGGAAATAAAGAATATCAAATTCTTTGGGGGTTAAATTCACTTCCTGTCCTCTGCACAAAACCCGTCTGCTTTTCGGGTTGATCATCAATTCCCCGGACTGATATGCCCTGTTTTCTTCTGATTCTTCTGCTTTTTCCAAAAACAAGGCATTTTCCTTACTATATAAAAGTCCTTTTAATCCCTGAACAAATTCCTGCGCCTCTTTAATATCCTGATACTCTGTCTGGACTTTCTGCGAAACCCAATGAATCAAATCAGAAGAAAGGGTAATATACGTAATATCTTTTTTCATATCTGCCCTCCTTAAATTAGTTCATGGTATTGTTTCACATATCTTCTCTTAATCCAGTTTGTCAGAAACAGATAGCCCAAAACAACTGCAAAAAGAAACGCAAAATATCCCGCCGGAAGTGCTGTCAACCCAAAAATATTTCCTAAAGGGAAAACGGTAATACTGGAAAATCCAATGACTCCAAGCAAGGTAATAACTGTTACACTCTTTGAAGGCTTACTTTGAATAAAAGGTACTTTGGATGTCCTTAACATTTGCAAAATCAGGCTCTGCGACCACATAGACTCCAGAAACCACCCGGTCTGAAAAACTGCAATATATTTGACCGCCATTACCGGATCAGTTATATTTTCAAAAGTTACTCCTCCGCAGACAGCAGGACACAGGACAAAATACAAGAACAAAAATGTCAGTATGTCAAACACTGAACTGATCGGTCCAAACCACCTCATAAACCTCCCTAATGTTTTTCCTGACCATTCTCTTGGTTTCCGGTAATCCTCCGGATCTACACGATCCCAAGGAAGGACAATGCAAAGCGTATCATATAATAAGTTCAGTAAAAGAATCTGGACTGCCGTTATAGGCAAAAAAGGAAGAAAAGCGCTGGCACATACAATAGAAAAAATATTCCCGAAGTTGGAACTTGCAGTGATACGGATATATTTAGACATATTAATAAAAGTTTTTCTTCCTTCCAAAATTCCTTCTTCTAATACATTTAAATCTTTTGTCAGTAATACCACGTCCGCCGCATCTTTCGCCGCATCTACGGCAGTATCTACGGAAATTCCTACATCAGCCTCACAAATTGCCGGAACGTCATTCATGCCGTCTCCTAAAAATCCTACGGTATGCCCATTTTCCCTTAGTATCCTGATGATCTCCACTTTCTGACCAGGTGTCAGTTCTGCAAAGACTTCTCCATACTCTACGGCCATCTGAAGCTGCGTTTCCTCCAAATTTTCTATTTCCTGCCCTGTCAGAATCCTTGTACAGTCCATTCCCACTCTCCGGCATACGGACAACGCTACATCTTTCCGATCTCCTGTTAAAATTTTTGTCCGAACTTCCAAATCCCTTAACTTTTGGACAGCCTCTTTTGCGGAACTTTTCGGTGCGTCAAAAAAAGCGAGATACCCTAAAAGTGTCATCTCTCTTTCATCTGCAAAAGTAATTTTCCCGAAATTAGTCACCTCTTTTTTCGCTATGGCAATCACTTTCATGCCATCTTCCAACATTTCTCCGATGACTTCTTCCATATTCCTCTTATCATCGTCCTGTATCGGAAGAATCTGCTTTTGATATTCTACTTTATTACAACGTCTTAAAATTGCCTCCGGTTCTCCCTTTAAAACCAATTCCTGACGTCCAGTTTGGTTTTCGATCAAAACACTGACGCACTTTCTTTCATAATCAAAAGGTACCTCGTCTTTTTTTTGCCAGTCTTGTGTCAGTGTCTCATAGTAGCCCTGTCTGTCCGGAATTTCCCGGCATTTCAATATGGCTGTATCAATCGGATTACGAATTCCGGAATGATAAAAGCTATTTAGATACGCATAGTCCAAAACCATTTCGCTGTCATTTCCTAAAATGTCCATGTAATATTCCAACAGAACCGTTTCATTGGTAATCGTTCCTGTTTTATCTATACATAAAACATCCATGCTCCCAAAGCCCTGCATGGAACTCATATTTTTTATCAGAGTTTTCTTTTTGGACAACGCCAGACTTCCTTTTGCAAGGCAGGCTGTAACTACCATAGGCAACATTTCCGGCATCAACCCAACCGCTACGGACACCGCAAACAAAAATGCCTCCATCCAATTTCCTTTTGTCACTCCTGCAACCACAAAAACAATTGGAACTAATATAACCATGAATTTAATCATTACTTTAGCGATTGAATGTGCACCTTTTTCAAATCCATCAGAACTTTTCATTCCCTCTAAATAGGATTTTCCATATAGGGTATTATGCCCTGAAGTAAGCACAACACCTTCTCCTCTGCCGCTGATAACGCTGGTTCCCATAAATGCCAGATTAGGATAGTAAATGGGTGAGCTTTGTTTTTCTCCTGTATATTTTCTGCTGTTTTTTTCTACAATCGCACTTTCTCCGCTTACTGCTGCCTGAGAAATAAATAAATCCTGCGTATTCGTTAACCGTAAATCTGCCGGAACTCGATTTCCCGCTGACAGATATACGCAATCTCCAATGACCAATTCTTCCGCCGGTACTTCTAAAAAGACACCTCCTCTTTTTACTTTCACACTTGTATGAATCAGCCGTTCCATTTCTTCCGATGCATGGCGGGATTTCATTTCCTGTATCAAACGGATTCCCCCACTGACAAAAACCATGGCCAATAAAATAACAGAGGAATACACCCCCCTTTGTTCATCTGGCTGCATCCAATAGTTGGTAAGAAATGAAATGACTGCTAAAAATAGTAATACTCCAGTAAACGGATTGAAAAAGGCTCTTCTGATACGATAGCATATGGTATCTTCTTTTTTTCCTTCTAACGGTTTTTCCTTTTTCTTTCTTTCCTCTGCCTGTGTGGTACTTAATCCTTGTGCTGACGTTTCTAAAGATTGATATACTTCCGAAATATCTTTCCGCGCTGCCTGTATCAAATATTTTTTAGAGTCTTTTTGTTGTTCCATATCTGCCTCCTTTTGCTTGTTATTCTATCATAAAATCAATAGAAAATTTCTTGCAATTCTCTTGCATTTTTTCTTGATATGCAACTATGTATTATGCTCATCTATCGAAACCACCAAGATACATACCTGCTTATATAAATCTGAGCCAGAATAAGAAGCAGAATATCAAGCCAAGCGAATCTATCTTCCTCTGCTTTCTTCCAATATAGAATAGGGTAGAGTTTTCTCGCCCCTCCCATTGAACCGTACGTACGGGTCTCGTATACGGCTCTACAA
>OBXM01001370.1_pt1 | contig 15150 bp, 17 predicted proteins | sample 1538141 | NCBI WGS metagenome assembly OBXM01 (sample SAMEA2580153, study PRJEB22360) | human gut metagenome | biome: human gut; feature: human-associated habitat; material: faeces | place: Denmark | collected 2008/2010 | reverse complement strand
TATCAAAACAATTATAAACGGTCAACTTTCAGAGCTCTATTTGTGCAGTGATTGTGCAAAGAGCAAGGGTTACGGAAATGTTTTTTTTAATTTCGACGACAATTTTGGGAGCTTTTTAGGTGGATTTTTAGGAGGCTTAGCGACAGAAAATCAGATAGAGCGTTGTGAGCATTGCGGCTCAAGTTTTGCTGATATCACAGCAAACGGAAAAATCGGCTGTGCTCATTGTTATCAAAAATTTCGTGCACAGCTTATCCCGATGATTCAGAGAATTCATGGAGAGGCAAGCCACAAGGGAAAACGCCCCGGTGGTTCAGCACTTCGGATTTCGGACCCGAATCAGCAAATTATGGTAGCGAAAACCAGTGAAATTGAGGCAAAAAAATTAAAATTAAAGCAAGCAATTGAAAGCCAGAACTTTGAAGAAGCCGCTGTTTTGCGAGATGAGATAAAGGAGCTGGAGCAGAATGGATAAAATGGAACATCAAGTCGAATGGTATAAAAAATCCGGAACCGAAGGCGATGTGGTTTGCAGCACAAGAATTCGATTGGCTCGAAATTTAACCGATTATCCGTTTCCGGCTAAGAATACGGCGGCACAAAAGCGGCAGATTGCCGAAAAGGTCAAAGAGGCGGTTTTATCAGGCAGCAGCTTGATGAAGAACACCTTCCGAGTGATTCCTCTCGAAAGCATGAAACAAGAAGATTTAGTCGCCTTGGTAGAGCGCCATGTAGTCAGTCCTGAATTTATTTCTGATATTGAGGGCAGGGAAATTATACTTTCCCAAGACGAGAGCATTTCTATTATGGTCAATGAAGAAGACCATGTGAGAATCCAAGTGATTCGGGAAGGTTTGGCTTTAAAAGAAGCTTTTGAAACTGCAGACCGCATTGACAGTCTGCTTTCTGAAAGATTAAACTTCGCTTTTGATGAGCAACTGGGTTATCTGACGCACTGTCCTACCAATTTAGGAACGGGCATGCGGGCTTCTTTGATGCTTCATCTGCCGGCATTGACTGAATACAAATCCATGCAAAGGCTGGCAGGCAATCTTTCCAAATTGGGGTTGACCATTCGAGGCTCCTATGGAGAGGGAACACAAGTCAGCGGAAATATGTATCAGCTCTCAAATCGTATTACACTTGGCCTAAATGAAATAGAAGCAATTGAAAATTTACAGTCAATTGCACATCAAATTATAGAAGAAGAACGAAAACTAAGAAACACCATACTTGAGAATATTGTTATGCAGGATAAAATCAGCCGTTCAGCGGGTATTTTAAAGAATGCAAAGCTGATCAATCACCAAGAATGCTTAAATTGTCTGTCCTATGTGAGAATGGGGGTTGCAGCCGGTATTCTAAAAGGAATTACACTCAGTGATATTAATCGACTTTGGGTGGAGGTGCAGCCGGCTACGCTGATTGCGGATGCCAAACAAGAGCTTTCTCCGCAGCAGAGGGATGCCCGCAGAGCAAAAATTGTACGTAGTATATGTGAAAATTTGAAGGAGTGAGGAAGAATGTATCAATTTAATGGTTTTACGGAAAAAGCAAATGATGCTTTAAATAAATCAATTGAAGCCGCCCAGGAGTTTGGACATGATTATATTGGCAGCGAACACATTTTGGTTGGTTTGCTGCGGGAAGGCTCAGGCGTTGCTTATACCATACTCAATAAATTGGGTGTTTCAGATGAAAAAATCAGCCAATTAATTGAAGAAAAAATAGGAAAGGGCTTGCAGACCAAGTTAACACCCGACCATTTTACCCCGAGGTCAAGGAGAATAATGCAGATTGCCGAAGTGGCGGCTGCCCGTTTAAGTGCTTCTTCTTTGGTGGGAACAGAACATTTGTTGATTGCCATTATTGAAGACGGTCAAAGCTACGCAGCCAGATTCTTGCAAATGATGGGAGCAGACCCACAGCGTATTGTGTCAGAGATGTCAGGGGTACTCCGTGCAGGGGGAATGAATGGACAGTCTGCCGCAGGAGATATGCAGTCGCAGCCTAAAATGGGGAAAGCCTTGGAGCAATTTGGCCGTGATTTGACGGCAATGGCGGCAGAAGGAAAGATTGACCCTGTTATTGGCCGGGAAAGTGAAATTGAACGTATTATCCAGATTCTCTCCCGCCGAACCAAAAATAATCCGGTTTTGATTGGTGACCCGGGGGTTGGTAAAACAGCCGTAGCAGAAGGATTAGCTCTTAAAATTCAATCCGGAGAGGTTCCTGAAATTTTGAAAGATAAAAGAGTGGTTTCTCTGGATTTAACAGGGATGATTGCAGGCACCAAATACAGAGGTGATTTTGAAGAAAGAATCAAGAATGCGATTGAGGAAGTTAAGAAGAATGGGAAAATTATTCTGTTCATTGACGAACTGCATACCATTATCGGGGCAGGTTCATCAGAGGGTTCAACCGATGCTGCGAATATTTTGAAACCCTCCTTGGCAAGAGGTGAATTTCAAGTTATTGGTGCGACCACCATTAATGAATATCGCAAATATATCGAAAAAGATGCGGCGTTGGAAAGACGTTTTCAGCCTGTTATGGTGGGAGAACCCAGTGAAGAAGAATCGATTGAAATTCTGCAAGGCTTGAAAGACCGCTATGAGAATCATCATAAGGTTGAAATCACACAGGAAGCTGTTGAGGCAGCCGTAACCCTGTCAGCCCGCTATATTACAGACCGTTTTCTGCCGGATAAGGCCATTGACTTAATTGATGAGGCAGCATCCAGAGTGCGCTTGAGAGCGCATACGGCCCCGAAAGATTTGTTGGAATTGGAAAAGAAAATCAAAGAATTAGAGGCACAAAAAGCAGAGGCTATCAACAGCCAGGATTTTGAAAGTGCGGCTAAATTGAGAGATAAACAAAAAGAAGCACAAGCTGAAATGGAAAAGGTTAAAGACCAATGGGCGGCCAAAAACGAAAAAAGTGACAGTGTCGTTACAGGTGAGGATATAGCCGATATCGTATCCATGTGGACAGGTGTTCCGGTGGCAAGGCTGACAGAAGAAGAAAGCGACCGCTTGCTGAAATTAGAGGAAATCTTGCATAAACGTGTCATTGGTCAAGATGAGGCCGTTGTTGCTATTTCCAAAGCGATACGGCGCGGACGCGTGGGACTGAAAGATAAAAACAGACCGATTGGTTCCTTTATCTTCCTGGGACCGACCGGTGTCGGTAAGACAGAGCTTTCCAAAGCTTTAGCAGAGGCTATGTTTGGTGATGAGAAAGCAATTGTGCGTTTTGATATGTCAGAATATATGGAGAAACACACCGTTTCTCGTTTGGTGGGTTCACCGCCCGGCTACGTCGGTTATGATGAAGGCGGTCAATTGACTGAAGCGGTTCGCAGGCATCCTTATTCAGTGGTTTTATTTGACGAGATTGAAAAAGCTCATCCCGATATCTTTAATATTCTTCTCCAAATTTTAGACGACGGCAGAGTGACGGATTCACAAGGCAAAACCGTTGACTTTAGAAATACTGTAATTATTTTAACGTCAAACGTGGGAGCAAGATTGATTACCGAAAAACAAAAAACGTTGGGCTTTACAATCGCTGAAGAACAGGCAAATAAAGATTACGAAAAGGTTAAAGAAATGGTGATGAAAGAACTCAAAAATCTTTTTAAGCCCGAATTCTTGAACCGTGTTGACGACATTATCATGTTCCACAAATTAACGAAGGAGGGCACCCGTCAAATTGCTGAAAAAATGCTTGAAACGCTCCAAAAGAAAATGGAGGGTTTGGAAATGTCTGTTACCTTTACAGAAAAGGCAATTGACGCCCTGTGCGATAAAGGCTATGACCCCGTCTATGGTGCTAGACCGCTGAGAAGAGTGATTCAAAATGAGATAGAAGACCTCTTATCAGAAGGCATTTTGGACCGCACGGTATCTGCCAATAAACAATATATGATTGACTTTGAAGAAAATCAATTTAAGGTGACAGAAAAATCCTAAACGTTTCTTTTGTGATGAACAAGAAATCCACTGAAAGAGTACAGTAAATAGAAATCCCTCTGGTTTGCAGGCAAAGGCTTAGCAAACCAGAGGGATTTTTTGCGGAATATTATATATTGTTTATAATGAATCAGATGAAATAGCAGGCAGTGTAACGGTAATCGTGGTACCTGTTTTTCCGTCACTTTTTAAGTCGATTTTTCCGTTGTGCAGGGCAACACCATGCTTGACAATGGACAGTCCCAAGCCTGTGCTTTGCGCAGAATTTTTACGGCTTTTATCAACACGGTAAAAACGCTCAAACACACGGTCCTGCTCACTGAGAGGAATGCCGACCCCACTGTCTTGGACGGAAAGAACAATTTCATTCTTTTGCTTTTTCAAATGAACATCAATTATTCCATTTTCACGATTGTACTTAACAGCATTATCGATAATGTTAAAGACAATTTCATCCGCAACAGCAGGAATTCCCATAAAATCGACAGGTTCACCGATAAAAGTAATCTTCACATTTTTGCTTTCTGCTTTACTTTTCAGTCGGCTGATTACCTCTTTGCATAAAGAGTGTAAATTAATTTTCTCTTTGGCCATAGAGGTATGATTTTCGTCCAGTTTTGAGAGAAGAAGAATATCTCCAATTAAAGCAATCATACGCTGTGCCTCTTTATAGATACTGCCTGCAAATTTGGGGGCGTCCTCAGGCTTGGCAACACCGTTGGCAATAATCTCCGCATAACCGGAAATAGAGGTTAGGGGAGTTCGCAGTTCATGCGAAACATTGGCGGTAAATTCTCGGCGAAAGCGATCACGTTCTTGCTTTTCCGTGACGTCCAAGATAACAATCACTGCGCCTTGCGAACGGTTTTTATACCACACAGGATTTGCGAAAATCTGACAATGTCTTTCACCGATTTGCAGGATAAATTCCTGCGGTTTTCCGCTTAAAGCATCTTGTACAGCCTGTGTTAAAGGTTTACTGCGGTTGATTTCAAGAATGCTGCGGTTAATCGCATCGGGAAAATCGGAATTAAATAGAATCAAAGCACTCTTGTTATGAGATAAGATGTTTGCTTGTTTATCCAACACCAAGAAGCCTTCTCGCATATATTCCGTAATAGCCGCAAACTCCACTTGACGATGCTTGAGCCGCTTTATTGTTTGCTGGAAATTTCGGTTTTCTTTTTCTAAATTGACTGCTAAAGGCGATAACTCTTCAAATAGTGGAGTAGAGCTTACGTTTTCCAACTTCAAGTTATTTAATGGTTTAGTGATGGATTGCGTAAGAGAACGGGCACGCATCCAACAGGGAATGGACATCAGCACAAAAGCAATTAACATAATCCACCATAGAGAAACAAAAGAACGCCAAAAAGAAGGTGCGTTGGCAGAAATACGAATGATATTGTTATTGGCTAAACGAACGGCATAATAAAATGTTTTACGGTCTGTCGTTTCAGAGAAACGCAGTTCTTCTCCAATACCTTCATCTGTGGCCTCTTTTACTTCCTGCCGGTCGGCATGGCTGGGCTGTAAAGAAGAAATTACCTCACTGTCATATAAGACATTTCCATTTTCTGAAATTACGGTAATGCGGTGGCCACTGCGCAAGGTAACTTTATCCAGATAAGAATCTCCAACCGTTTCAAATCCAGCTTTTAAATGAGATGCCTCAGAAGAAAGAGATTTTTTGAGTTCAATGCTGTTATGATAATTTATAAAGGCAGCAGTTAGAAGCGAAACCAAAAGGATGGAACAGGCGGTTGAGATGAGGTTGGAAAAAAAGATTTTTTTCTTCATGAATTGCCCCCGATACGATAACCAACACCTCTTACAGTTTCAATCAGTTCTGCTGCTTCTAAAAGTTTGCCGCGCAAGCTGCGGATATGCACGTCAACGGTTCTGGTTTCTCCGTTAAATTCATAACCCCAAACAGCCGATAAGATTTGATCTCTCGTCAGAGCAATTCCTTGATTTTTAAAAAGATAGGCAAGCAGTTCAAATTCTTTTAACGTCAAATTGATTTCTTTTCCATTTACTTCCACATGATGCTGCGGTAAATTCATGACAATACCGCCGTATTGATAGGCTTCACTGTTCTTAATCGGAGAATTTCGTTTGAGAAGGCGTTTGATACGTGCGACCAATTCCATCATGCCGAACGGTTTGGCAAGGTAATCGTCGGCACCGGAATCAAATCCCAATACTTTATCATATTCCGTGCTTTTGGCAGTCAGCATAATCACGGGCAGCTGCTCGGTTTTAGGGTTACTTCTTAACTTTTTAAGAATGGCAAGACCATCATCTTCGCCGGGCAGCATGATGTCCAGCAACACTAGTTCCGGCATTTTTTGAGCAACAGCCGCCCAAAATTCTTCGGAACAAGAAAAACCGGCGGCTGAAAAGCCAGTATTTTGTAGCGTATAAATAACCAACTCTCGGATATTTGTTTCGTCTTCAACCAAATAAATCATGAAAACTCCTCACTCTGCACGGGTGGCTTTGCGATCTCCGGTGATAGAATAAACGACCCATTCTGCAATATTGACGGCATGGTCGCCGATACGTTCAAAATATTTGGCAACCATCAGTAAATCCAAGCATTCACTGGCAACAGCAGGATTGTCTTTAATGTGTTCCACCAATTCTTCACGGATTTTTAAAAATAAATCATCTACAATATCGTCGGACGCAATAACCTCTTGGGCTTTGTTAAAATCTTTATTGACAAAGGAATCGATACTGGCGGTAACCATGCGAATTGTCGCACGGGACATATCAGCAATATGGATGTCGCTTTTGATGGAGTTATTTTTCATAAAAACAGAAAGCTCAGCGATATCAACGGCCTGATCACTGATTCTTTCCATATCGGTAATCATTTTTTGTGCGGCGGTGATCTGCCGTAAATCACCGGCAACAGGCTGTTCTAGAAGCAAAAGGCGAACACAAAGCTGTTCGATATCCCGTTCTGCCATATTGGTTTCGCCTTCGACGGCGAGGACTTTATCACGCATTTCAGCGTTACCCTCTAACAGCGTTTTAGCGGCACAGGCAATGGCTTCTTCGCATAAAGCACCCATGTGAATTAAGTTGTTGTTTAAATTTTCGAGCTGCTTTCGGTAGCGTTCTCGCATTATCCAAACCTCCCTGAAATATAGTCTTCGGTTCGTTTATCTTTCGGCATGGAGAAAATCTCGTCGGTCGCATTGAATTCAACCATTTCACCCATTAAAAAGAAAGCGGTTTTATCGGATACTCTTGCCGCCTGCTGCATATTATGAGTGACCATAGCAATAGTATAATCTTTTTTGAGTCCGCTGACAAGGTCTTCAATTTTAGAAGTAGAAATAGGGTCCAGAGCACTGGTGGGCTCGTCCATAAGCAAAACCTCGGGTTCAATGGCAAGAGCGCGGGCGATACAAAGCCGTTGCTGCTGTCCGCCGGACATACCCAGTGCACTTTTTTTCAGGCGGTCTTTGGTTTCTTCCCAAATGGCGGCAGAACGAAGCGATTTTTCTACAATCATGTCAAGTTCTGCTTTAGAGCGAATTCCATGTGTTCTGGGACCATAGGCAATGTTATCATAGATGCTCATCGGAAATGGATTTGGCTTTTGAAAAACCATGCCTACTCGTTTTCGGAGTTCTGTTACGTCAACATCTTTGAAGATATCAATTCCGTCCAAGGTGATTTTACCGTCGATTTTACAGCCTTCGACAAGGTCGTTCATACGGTTGAGTGTTTTTAACAAAGTGGATTTTCCACAGCCTGAGGGACCGATTAAAGCGGTAATCTCATGGGAGGGAATTTTAATGTTAATGCTTTTGAGAGCTTGAAAACTCCCATAATATAAGTTCAGGTTTTCAACGACAAATTTATCCATTTCTTTTTTTAACCATCCTTTTTGCTAAAAATTCAGAAGTATAATTGATGATAATTACTAGAATAAGAAGAACCAGTGAAGTAGCATAGGTTTCTTCCAGATATAAACCTTCACTTGACAAACTGTACATATGGACGGCCAATGTACGGGCCGAACCAAACGGACTGTTTGGAATTTGTGCCAGTGTACCGGCGGTAAAAATCAAAGCGGCGGTTTCACCAACGATTCTGCCAATTGAGAGAATAATACCTGAGAGAATGCCGGGAATGGCAGACGGCAAAACAATGGCAAATACCGTGCGCAGTTTCCCCGCTCCTAAACCGTAGCTGCCCTCACGGTAAAGGTCCGGCACAGACATGAGTGCCTCTTCCGTTGTACGCATAATTAAAGGGAGAATCATAATGGCTAGGGTGAAAGCACCTGCCAGCAAAGAATATCCCCAACCGAGCGTAATGACAAAGAAAATCATGCCGAATAATCCGTATACAATCGAGGGGATGCCGGATAATGTTTCAGCGGCCAGACGGATTACAGAGATAAACCGGTTGCCTTTTTTTGCATATTCGTTGAGATAAATGGCACTGAAAACACCGATAGGTGTGGCGATTAACATGGCTAAAACAGTAATCATTAAGGTGTTGATTAAAGCGGGCATAAGGGTAACATTTTGGCTGTTATATTCCCATTCAAATAATTTAGGAGAAAGATTCGGCAAGCCTTTTACGACGATATATCCCAAGAGAAGAACCACCACAGCCAAAGTAATAAAAGCTGCGGCATAAACGATGATACGGAGAAAAAGGGAAAAGAAAGAATATTTCTTTTTAACGTTTTTTTTCATGAATTCTTCTCCTTTTTTACCAGTGATAACAGCAGATTAATGAGTAAAATCATAATAAAGAGGACAACAGCGGTGGCAATAAGTGCTTCACGATGTAAATCGGCAGCATAACCCATTTCAATGACAATGTTAGCAGTTAGGGTTCTTACTCCTTTGGTAATGCTTTCCGGCATAATAGTCTGATTGCCTGCTACCATAATTACCGCCATGGTTTCTCCCACAGCACGTCCGATACCGAGAACAATACCGGTCAGAATACCGGATTTTGCAGGGGGGACCACGGCAAAAAAGACACTTCTCTCGTGAGTAGCACCCAGCGCCAGTGAACCTTCATAGTAGCTGGAAGGAACAGCACGAATGGCTGTTTCAGAAACACTGATGACCGTCGGTAAAATCATGACACCCAAAAGAATGGAGGCGGTAAGTATACTTTTTCCTGTTCCGAAAAAATCACGGGTTAACGGAACCAAAATCACAAGACCGAAAAATCCGTAAATAATGGAGGGTATACCGGCCATTAAAGAAACAGCGGGTCTAAAAAAACGATAGAGCCAATCGGGGCAGAATTTGGCTAAAAAGATGGCGGTTAACACACCGATTGGAACACCGATTAAAATAGCGCCTGCCGTCACATACAAGCTGCCTAAAATCATGGGGAAGATTCCATAAATATCGTTGCTCGGGCGCCATTCTGTTCCTAATAAAAATTTAAGAGGTCAGATTTTTGCCATGGCGGGAAAACCGTTGGCAAAAAGAAAAAAGCAAATCAATGCCACGCAAAAAATACAAACAGCAGCAGCAATTAAAAAGACATATTTCATGATAATTTCTTTATTTTTGCGAATCAATTTCATCACAGGCCGTTCCTTTCTTCATTTACCATAAAGCAGAATAACTGCTTGAATTTATTGTATCTCTGACCATGAAGTGGTTTCTCCGACATAAATATTTTTGACTTGTTCCGGTGAAAGCTCTTGGACCGGATTTTCTGAATTTACGATGATGACAATGCCGTCCATCGCAATAGTGGTGGGAGAAAGTCCTTTTTCAATTTCACTGTCTTTTAAGGCACGGGAGGTCATAGCAATGTCACAAATACCTTCTATGGCGGAGTTTGTGCCGGTGGTGGAGTCGCTCTGCTGAATTTCGATGTTAGCGTCAGGATTTCTTAGCAAATAAGCTTCTTTTAAAGCTTCCATAACAGGGGTAACAGAAGAGGAGCCTGCCACAACGATTCTGCCTGTTATTTTTCCGCCTGAAAAGTCAGTGTCGGTTTCTATGGGAGCATAGCCTTTATCCTGCACAACGGTTTGTCCGTCTTTGCTGAGAATAAAAGCGATAAAATCTTCCGCTAAAGGATTTATTTCTTTTTTAGTTGCAATTAAGAAGGGACGGGACAGAGGATAACTTCCGTCTTGGATGGTTTTGATAGAAGGTTCGACGCCATTTATTTTCAATGGCTTTACAATGTCGCTGAGAGAACCAAGAGAGATATAACCGATTGAGTTACGGTCACTCATGACGGATGTCATCATAACCGCTGTATTATTGGTGATTTCGGCATAGAGTGTAGTTTTATCAATTTTTTCTCCATTTTCATTTTTTTCTTCAATATTTAAGAGTTCCACAAAAGCACCTCGTGTGCCTGAACCATCTTCTCTTGAAATAACATATACGTCATCATTTTCTGCGGCACGGCAAGCGGTAAGCGCAACGAAAACAGACGCTAAAAACAGCCCAATGGCAAGAGCCTTCTTCATTTCCATAACCAATCCTTTCATGGCATATTAGGAGGGAATTAAGTGATTTAACATTTATTTTACTCTATTTACTATAATCTGCTTATGTAAAATCTAAAACCTATCAAATGTAAAATCTATGTAAAGTATAGGCGAAAAACAACTAGATAAACAGTTCTTTGCATAGTATTGAAAAGCTTGATTTCTGTAAAATACAAAGAGCTGATAGAATTATAGATTTGTTTTTCTATTTTTGAGCGATGAGCAGAGCCTGAGTGAGTAAGAGAAAAGCGAGGAATATACGGATGAATCCAAAGAAAAGTCAAAAAAGTTCCCCAAAGAGCGGAAAACAAGATTTTATTCAGGGCGCCTTTATTTTGACGGTTGGCATGATGATTGTAAAGCTGGTGGGTGCATTTTTTAAAGTGCCGTTAGAATCGATTATCGGTGCTTACGGCATGGGGCTTTTTAATGTTTCCTACCACTTTTACGGCCCTATACATAGCCTAGCAACGGCAGGACTTCCCATTGCCATTGCCAGAATGATTTCAGAACAATATTCCAAGGGAAGATTTAGGGATGTCAGACGTATAAAAAAGCTTTCAATGCCCATATTTATTATATTGGGAATTGGCGGCACACTTGTAATGGTTGTCGCGGCACCGTTTTACTGCCGAATTGTTATTGAAAATGAAAATGCTCTTTTTCCCATGTGGGCATTGGCGCCGGCCATTTTTTTCGGCTGTCTGTCATCGGTTTATCGTGGATATTGTGAAGGCCTTAAAAATATGGTGCCTACTGCTGTTTCAGAGGTAATTGAGGCTGTGTCTAAGGTTGTTTTTGGACTTTCGGCGGCAGTTGGTATCAGCTATTATTTGGGACAGGAATATCAAAATGGCGGTACGCTGTTGGGACAACTGGTTCCGTCTGCCGATAGAGCCGCTCTTTTAACATTATCCTTTGCGGTAACGGGGGCCATTGCCGGTGTAACATTGGGCACGTTGTTTTCATTCTTATATTTATCCCTTCGTTTTCGTATTAAAGGGGACGGAATCACCGCAGAAATGCTAAAAAACTCCCCTAAACCCAAACGGAGAAAAAGCTTAACTAAAAAGCTGATTCTTACGGCTCTTCCCATTGGTATAGGAGCAATTGCCACCAATCTGGCCGGTTTAATTGATACCACTTTTTTACAAAGCCGAATTGGTGATATTATGCATGAGAGTCCGCAAATTCTGCTGTCAATTTTTCAAGATAGAATTCCTGCTGAATATATCAGACAGCCCACTACCATTCCCAATTTTCTCTTTGGCTGTTACAGCATGGCACTTACGGTGTATATGTTGGTGCCTACCATAACGCAGGCGTTCAGTATCAGTGCTCTGCCCAATGTCACGGCGGTATGGACAAAAGGAAAACAAAAAGAAATTCAGGAAAGTTTGGAATCCGTTATCCGTGTTACCGCTATTTTTAGTTTGCCGGCGGGAATCGGTATCAGTGCCTTAGCACCGCATATTACAACCTTACTCTATGGAAGCAATCAATCAGCATCCATCACAGCTGATATTTTGCTTCTTTTGGGATTTGCAGCTTCAGCGGCGGCTTTGTCTACCCCTATTAGCAGTTTATTGCAGGCTGTGGGGCGCATGGATTTACCGGTAAAATGCCTGCTTGTTTCCATGATGATTAAAATTGCAGTCAACTATGTTCTCTGTGGTATACCGGAAATCAATGTGTTTGGTGCGGCAGTGGGCACTCTGTTGTGTTATGTTTTTTTAGTAATAGCAGAGTTATTCTTGTTGGTGCGGGTCACAAAAGTTAAAATCAGATTTCATGCTGTACTTGGCAAACCGTTTTTAGCTGCCCTGTTTTGCGGACTGTCTGCCTATACAGCAGCCAACTTGACAGCTGCTTTTATAGGAGGTAGCGGGCGTGTATCGGGTATGATAGCCTGTGGCGCAGGGATGTTTGCAGGCGGTGTATTTTATGTCATTTTTTTGGTTATTATCGGTGGGATAAACAAAAAGGACATTTTAAGGCTCACAAAAGGAGAAAAAATTGGCAAACTACTTGAAAAGCGGAAAACTATGTGATATTATTGTGCTTGTTATTGGCTTTCTATCTAGAAAATTTACGATTTAGAGAAAGTTATATTGATAAGAGCGGCAGCTGAGATGAAAGAATTTTAAAGGCGCTGTTTGAATAAAAAATGGAGGTTGTTTAATTATGAACAAATCGGAACTTATTGCTGAAGTGGCAACAAAAGCTGAAATTACCAAAAAGGATGCAGACGCAGCTGTGAATGCTGTCATCGAGGCTATCACTGAAACTCTGGAAAAAGGTGAGAAGGTACAGCTCGTTGGTTTTGGCACATTTGAAGTACGTGAGCGCGGAGCAAGAACAGGACGCGACCCCAGAACAAACAAAGAAATTAAGATTCCCGCTTCTAAAGCACCTGCCTTTAAAGCCGGCAAAGCCTTAAAAGAAACAGTTAACAAGTAATTTCAATTTTATAGCATTTTGCAGACTCGATTTTCGAGTCTGCATTGTTTTATCAGGAGGTTCATATGAGATTAGATAAGTATTTAAAAATAGCCCGTGTTATTAAACGCAGAACTGTCGCCAATGAGGCTTGTGATGCCGGCCGTGTTTTGGTAGGCGGAAAACCTGCCAGAGCCTCTTATGACGTAAAAATCGGTGATGTGGTTGAGGTTCAGCTTGGCTCCAGAGCAATTAAATTTAAAGTGCTTTCTGTCAATGAATATGCTAAAAAAGAAGAAGCTGCTTTGATGTATCAGATACTGGAAGCATAAAATTTTGTTTTGACGCATATCTTTTCTTGAGAATCAAACCGCCTTGGCTTGATTTCAAAAGGGAGGATTATCATGGCAGAGATACAAAAAACACCGAAAAATCATACATTGACCATTCAACAGCGCGAAAAAATCATGGCCACGGGAATTGTGCGTGTCGATTTTTTCAGCGATGAATTGATTACAGCGCAAACCGATATTGGCCAGCTTAATATAAAGGGCAAATCCCTGCATATTGAAAATCTCAGTGCGGATAGCGGGGATATGTTGGTTTTAGGCAGGGTAGAGGCAGTTTCTTATACCGATAATACACCGGCAATGTCTTTTTTCAGCAGGTTGTTTAAATGAAAGAGCAGCAATTAAATCCGGAAAGTTTTTTATTGCTGCTGATAGCCGGTGTGTTGTGGGGATTATTGTTTTTAGCATTCAAAATTTTTCGTACTCTTTTAGGGTTTGGTAAAATAGCTGAGGCGATTTTTGACTTCATATTGTGCTTAATAGCTGCTGTCGGTATCTTTATTTGCGCATTGGTGATTGACAGCGGACGGGTACGTTTTTTTCAGCTTTTTCTGCATGCGGTCGGTGCCGTTTCGATTATTATGGCTTTAGGTCCGTTTGTTCAGGTTATATCTGCTAAAATCAGGCGGATGATCGTAAAAATTAAGAATTGGTTTTTAAACCCTGTAAAAAAGATTTTTAACCGCTTGAAACAAAACAAAAGTAAGAAAAAGAAGAAAAAGAGAAACAAAAATTCACATAAGTCAAAAAAACTCAAAAATCGCACAAAGAAAAGAAAAGAAAAACAAAAAAGGACTTGAAAAACTTATGTATACTAGTATATAATATGTTTATATTCATCCAGTTCTATTTGGATAGTGTTTTTACATAGACACTGAAGATTTATTTCAATGGAGGTGTCCCTGGTGAAAGAAATAAAAAAGAAAAAAACAGGCGGCAGCTTTATTTTGAAAATTTCTATTTTATGCACGGCCCTTTTCTTTACGTTTATGATTACCACACAGCAGATTCAAATTGCCGAAAAAAGAGGGCAATTAGAAAAAATCCGTACAGAAATGCAGGAGCAGGTTATTAAAAACGATGAATTAAAACATTCAATTGATAATGAACTGGACAAGAAAGAGTATGCAGAGCGTACAGCCAGGAATGAATATAACTATGCCAAGCCGAATGAACGAGTTTACATAAATATTGGTGGGGCAGAATAATTATTGCTATTTTTTTGGTTTTAGCCAAGGAGGATATTTAAAATTTATGCAGCTTGAGGTTGGAGAAATCTATGAGGGCAAAGTAACAGGCATCACGAAATTTGGTGCCTTTGTTAGCTTTGAAAACGGGCAGACAGGCATGGTTCATATTTCAGAAGTAGCTTCGGCTTTTGTAAAAGAAATCCGAGATTTTCTTACAGAAGGTCAAGAAGTGAAAGTGAAAGAAATTGGTATTTCCGATGAGGGAAAGGTCAGTCTTTCCATCAAAAAAGCTTTGCCGCCTGAACAACAGCAGTCTTCACAGCATACGAACACAGGTAAAAGAGATTTTCAGCAGCGTCGTCCGAGTTCTCCTAACCGGGGCTACAACCAAAGACGTTCATCACCGCCGCCGGCTCCTGTGAATCGTCCGGGTGATTATGAGTGGCAGAACAAAGAAAACAACACAGGCAGCTTTGAGGATATGCTTTCCCGCTTCAAGCAGACCAGTGATGAAAAAATTTCTGACTTAAAAAAGGTAACAGAAACAAAGCGCGGCTATTCCAGACGCGGCACAGGCCGATCAAACTAAAATACAAACATGAAAGAGCCTTTTTGGCTCTTTTCTTAATTTTGGAGGATATTATGAGAGAAATAAAAGCGGAAGAAATTATAGAGGTAATTCAAAAACT
>OBXM01001365.1_pt1 | contig 15211 bp, 18 predicted proteins | sample 1538141 | NCBI WGS metagenome assembly OBXM01 (sample SAMEA2580153, study PRJEB22360) | human gut metagenome | biome: human gut; feature: human-associated habitat; material: faeces | place: Denmark | collected 2008/2010 | reverse complement strand
TATTTCACGGACGCATACTCTTCATGGCAGAAAGGGGCTGTGGAGAACACCAACAAGCTCATCAGACAATATATTCCAAAAGGGACGGATATAAGTACCATCACAGACAAAAGAATTAAGATGATACAGGCGAAAATCAATAGAAGACCAAGGGAAAAATTGAACTTTTCAACACCAAAGCAGGAGTTTTACAAATATTATGCGTAATATTGCACTTGCTGGTTGACTCTTTAGTTTTATATTTGGAGGTCAAAAAAATGAAAAAGATTACTTTTAAACATTTTGTAGTATTACTACTAATAATTTTATTTTTATTGTGGGGCAATGATTATTTGTCATATAGAAGAAGAATTGGTAATACTGGTTTCTATTTTGTTGAGACAATGGCTATGTCAAAAGATGGTAAACCGTTAGCGGGTTTGTATTATAAAACCCCATTTGGATACAAAGGTGTGGAGATGCCGGGATTTCCAAGGACTGTTTTATGGAATGATAAGTATCTCATTTCTAAAAATTATGATGGGAACAATTCTGCTTTTTTCTGCTATGTTATAATCAATCAAGATAGTGTCAATGCATCAGATGGAAATATTGAAAACATCCGTGTTTTTATAACGGAAACCGATTATTACACTTATTTACAACAAATAGGATTATCAGAATCGAATATGAATCAAACAGATAATCATATAGCATGGTGGGAGGTGATCCTTTAAGAATTATAACCGTGTGGACTATAACCTAACCTGTTGTGGAATTAAGGTTACTAAATTTTATTGGCATAGTTTCACATTGGCAATTACGCCTTTGTACATATTTTCATTAAGCTATTGGATGAAAATAAATATATGTCTACACGCCCGACGAAGGGAAATACTTCACTAATTTTAACGGCGAAAAAAATAATAAACGCATATACAAAATGAAGAGAGCAAAGATTATAACAGCAATAGCCATCGGATTGATTCTGGCGGGCTGTATCTCCAGACAACAAGACAGTTCATTGGACGTAATGAATAAAATAGACTCATCTGTCATTAAACCTTCGCTAAAAGAGATTATTTACAAATATATCAAGCACCATCCTGACTATAAGAGTTATACGATAGTTACTGATGTCGCTTTGACAGATCCGCTCTCTGATGAACCATATTGTTATTTTATAATTTCACCAAGTTATCAATATGACGGGGAGTATAAAGAGTTCAACACAAAATGCCCGGCAAGTTATTTCAAATTTGACAACAAGATAGTTTTCATCGCCAGTAAGGCAGATGAACTGACCGCGCACCAAGAACGGTTAAAGACTTATAATAGTTATACCGATAGCATGACAACTGAGAAATATATAAATGCGTGTTGGCTCATTAGAATCCAAAAGAACATTGGCTCTTCGGAAATTGTCAGTACCAATGTTAAAAACTTTATTGGAATAAAGCAATTAAAAAGTGCCAAGTTTAAGGCTCCTATCTCTGACAAGCACAAAAGTTGATGGGCAGAAACAAATGCGAGATATATGATCTGTCCCCATCCGACATAGAACATGAAAGCTAGCCGTATGATGATATTCTAAAACTGCATGCTCTGCTGAAAAAACAAAAGGAGCAGTTATTACAAACACGAAACTACGAACAAAAACGCCATCTGGATATATATGTAAAAAGAGTCCAAAACAAACGCGCTTATTATAAAGCATTGAGAGAAGGAGATATTTTATATCCCCAACGAGGTGTGGAGGACGATCTGTCTTCACAACCGGGGTTGGACAACTTCGTATGTGAAGATGTTGCGGAAGAACTATTGCTAATACCGAGTAAAAAGCCATGAAAATGGAACGTATCAATAAAGTAAAGTTCTGAAGTTTCGCAAGTGAAGGATTACATGCATATACTAATGTAATTTTGGAATAAACCCAACGGAAGATTTCAAACAACACATCATTAAATTCTATGAACATTATAAATAAAAGTTTAGTGCAACAGATGATTATTCTATGTCATTATCATTGTTAATGCTATGCTTGGCTTTTCTTAATTGCACAGGGAAACAATCACAGTCATATTCATGCGACATCACGGTAGAGAAGATAAAAATAAGCGAGTGTGACACTTGTTATTATGTGTACATGTTAGCAACCATTGGTGAGCCAAATGCTGACAGTGTGTATCTTCCACCTTATGTCGGGGAACATGGGGACAGATTAGATTGTCTGCCTTCATATATAAAAATGAAAATTCATAAGAAGGAAATCAATTTCAACAAGACACTTGGATTCGGTTTTATCCCAAAACAGGACAAAAGGAAAAAGTTACTGCTTCTATGGCAACAGGTAAGCAAAAATTATCTCCCCGTGGATAGCTTCAAAAAGATTTTCCAAAGGCAACTCTCTCTTATGATTTGGAAAAAGACTCTAACAAGTTTTATAAGAATCGAATTCTGTTTTACAGAAAGTATGGTGGCTTTGAAAGAAACGAGCGTGAAGTTATTTCACGTTACCGGCTGCCTGCTGACAGCAGTACTTTCAACTTTGTTGATATCATTCACCTCAAACGCGCTGCAAAATCTCGGAATCTGATAGTCATGATGCGCAATATCGACCCATGGTGGGACTATACATATTCTTGCGCCACGGAAGAAGAGTCAATGCCCTTTTATTAAGAACATAACTGTCACTTTTCCTTTCATGCTGTCATATTTTCTTTCATCTGTAATACCTTGACAATCATCCTCTTGTGGAGAAAATGACAGCATGACAGGAGAAAAACAGAAAAACAAATTTCGTGTATCCTCAACGAATCCTGCAACTGTTTTTGCTAAAGTTGAAAGACAAGGTGAAGTTACCGGACAGCAATCATTTGAATTACCAAGTAGATTTTATACAAACATAGAAGATTTGTATAAAGAGTAGCGGAAGACGGAGGAGTAAAAAGACAACAGCTTATAATGGAATTTGCTGATAGAAGTTCGTCCTTTCAAGGCGTTTTCTATCAGCAAATTCGGCTAACACTCGCAATGCAACGCGCATCGCTGCTTCTATCTCCCCAACCAAACTTCGGGATTAAGCTTGGCCGTCTCCTTACGGAGTTGGAATTGCAGGATGTTGTCGTTGCCCACAGTGCCCAGTCCTTGACGGGTACTCACTTTCTGACCTCTATGCACACTGACGGATTTCAGGTTGGCATAAACGGAGATGTAGACACCATGCCGCACCATCACCACCCAAGAGCCTCCGAAACCTAACACGGCACTCACCTCACCATCGTAGATGGCGCGGGCACTTGCTCCGGCACTGCCGAGAATGTTGATGCCCTTATTGTCGAGTGTGACACCGGGCAGCCCCTCCACCGAATGTTGGCCGAAATGGCTCACTACACGATAGCTTCCCGTGATGGGCATGGGCAACCGGCCACGATTGGCCTCAAAGCCGTTGTTCATCATACGGTCTACCGTGGTCAGCGTGGCAGCCTCATGGGCTTCTTCCCTGGCCTCAGCAATGGCAGCCTCATTGCGCTTTTTCTCCGCTTCCGCCTTGCGCTCGGTGGCCACACGGGCGGCTTCGGCTTCGCGGGCGGCCTGTTCGGCTCTTGCCCGCCTTTCGGCAGCACTGCGAGCCGCAGCTTCCGCAGCCTCCCGTTTGCGCGCCTCGGCAGCGGCAGCCTGCGCTTTGCGGGCCTCTTCAGCAGCCTTGGCCGCAGCCTCGGCCTCAGCCTTCAATCGGGCTTCGCGCTCTTTGGCCTCTTGGATGCGACGGGCATTTTCTCTTGCAGCAGCTTCGGCCGCAGCCTTGCGGCGTGCCAACTCTTCGGCACGCTTCTTGGCAGCAGCCTCAGCAGCGGCCTTGCGACGGGCCTCAGCAGCGGCACGCGCACGTGCCTTGGTTACCTCTTCGGCAATGAGCCGGTCGATCTGTGCATTGAGCGCAGCGTCTTTCTGGCGTTGCTGGGCTATGATGCTCTGAATGGTGCGCTGTTGTTTCTGCAAGCCCTGCACCACATTCTGCTGCTCGGCCTTCTTATTTTCAAGGTTTGACTTCTCTTGTCTACCTTTATATAATAAAGAGTTCTTGGCACCCTTCACCCGTTTCAGTTCTTCGTGCTTGCCAGTCACCTGCGACTGCTTGGCCTTCACCAGTTCGCCTTGTGCCTTCTGATAGCCGGCATACTGGCGAATGAAACGCATCCGGCGATACATCTGGGCGAAATTGTCGGCACTGAACACAAACATCAACCTTTCCTGCACCGAATGGTGACGCGACATGTAGCGCAGCGAACGGATATATTTGGCCTTGCGGTCTTCGAGTTGCTGCTCAAGGGTTTGGAGCTGGCTTTTCAAAATACCGATGTTCCCATTGATGTGTACGATGTCCCGCTGTATGCCCTCAATGCTCTTCTGACTTTGGTCTATCTCAGAATTGATGACAAGCAAGTCCTGCAACCGCTTCTTCACATCCTCTTGGTTGGCCCTGAGTGCCTGCTCCTGTTCCTTGATTTTCTTCTGGATGGCAGCCCGTTGCCCTTCCAGTCCACGGATGGAAGAATTGGAATAGCGAGGACGATTGCGGGTGGTGGAGGCCTGCTGCTTGGAGGCGGGAGTCGATTGCCGGTTGCCGGAAGTCTTCGTTCTGGCGGTTGCAGCCCGTTGAGGCTTAGCCTCCGTACCTTTACGCTTACCGGAAGCTGGAGTGGAAGTCTTTTTGCGAACAGGAGCCTGTGTCGTTCGTGCTTTCTCCCTATGCTTGGAATTCTTTTTCTGCGCAAAGGGAGTAAGGACGAATGAGAGAACGAGGAGCGTGGTGAGTAGTCTTTTCATTTACATTTTCATCAATTTACCCAATACGTCTTTCGGGGCCACTTTCTTGTATTTTGCCGACACTTGTGTCTGTGCCTCCCAGTTGGCATCGGTTGTCACTTCGTCCATTTCGAGGGTGACGGTGGCCTGTTTGTTTTCCCGGGTGGCCGTAGTGGCCAAACGGAACTGCTGATAGGCGGGGAACATCTTGACGCCCACGCTCTTGAAGTTGCCATAGTCCCAATCAAGCGTAGACCTGCCATACTGCGAACTGTCATACGTGATATGGGCCTTCTCTATCCGACCGGACACACGGTTGGCATCCCATCTGTAAAGCATCTTGCCGTTACGGTAGCTCACGGGCAATGTCTGCGCCATGGAAGTCAGATCCACCTCAAACTTTTTCAGGTCTGACTCGGCCACCTTCTGATTACCCGGCAACAGCAGCTGGTTCCAGAAAAGCGCTTGGAGGGAATAGAACGTGATGCCCTGCTGTTGCAGGAAATCCACCTCCGAGTAGCCGGCCTTGATGTATTCCTTGTGCAAACGGTCTATCACAAGCACATAGTCGGGCGTGAACTCAAGCCGTCCCACCTCCGTACCCAGTAAAGGGATGAAAAGTTGAATGCGAATCACCTCATCCTTGCGCATGTGAAGGGAGCCCGGCACCGTGACATCCTTGTCACCAGCCTGCAGACTGAACGACATGCTTCCAACAATGTTCTTGGCATAAATCTGGTTGTCGGAAACTTTTTGTACGAAAGACAAAGCGGTGGTAACAGGCTGTTGGGAAATCACGGCCGACGATTGGGACAGGTTACCCCCGTCTTTCACCACAGCCTTTTTGCCGGCACACGAAGCCAGCCCTATCAGCGCACAGAGTGCAACAGTCTTTATGATTGTTCTTTTCATTCTTTGATATATTTCTTTTGTTTGATTTTCTTAGGCAGCACGGCACTTTTACTTCCGGCCTTCAACGCCTTTTCCCAATATTCGAGTGCTTGAGGCATGTCGCCCCGCATGGCACTGATGTCACCTGCATGTTCGTAGTAGACATCGGAGACATCGGTGGAGTCGAGGTTCTGGAAGGCCTGATCGATATAGATTTTCGCCTCCTCATAACGGCCCTCCATGAAGAGAATCCAAGCGTAGGTGTCAAGATAGGTCGCATTTTTAGGTTCGGCCTTGATAGTCTTATAGCTCATCTGCTCGGCTTTCGGGAGTTCCTGATTGCGCACACTCAGATAGTAGGCATAGTTGTTGAGGCAAGCTATGTTGTCGCTCTTCCACTGGAGGCAACTGTCGTAGGCTGCGAAAGCCTCCTCAGTACGTCCCTTTTGGTTAAGAATGTCGCCCATCAACGCATAGAAATCAGACACAAACTCCGGATTGCTGTTGCTCTTGATTTGCGAAACACCCCTGCGAAAAGCGTCAAGTGCAGCATCGGTCTGCTCTTTCTGGTAATAGGCCATGCCCATAAAGTAATAGAATGCCATTTCGTCGGGATTGTATTGCTGGGCCGGCCGGCACATCGCGATAACCCCATCATAGTTTTTCTTGGCCCAAAGTGCCTGTATCAATTGCAAACGGGCACCGGCATTGTCGGGAGCTATATCAAGCACATGCCGGAAAGCCTGCATAACAGAATCCTCGGGCATCTTCTTGAGTGACATGTAGGCGGCTTTCAGCTCTGCCATGTCGGCATTGGACTGCGGCAAAGCCAAAACGCGGTTGAACACGGCCAGCACCTCGGTAGAATCGCCCCCGGAGGTCTCGTTCTTGTGAATGAGTTGCCGCATGAGCGTGGTCTTAGTGGCCATTTCGGTCTTGGGATTGAGGAGCATACGGTCAAGCAACCGGTCGGCAAGCCCCTCTTGCCCGATGGCATTATAATAGTCGTAGAGTGACGACTGGGCGTAGGCATTTTCCGGTTCTTCCTTCAACACTCCCATAAAGTATTTATAAGCCTCCTTCTGCCTTTCATTCTGCATGAGCCAGTTGCCGAGCATCACCTGATAGTTCAAGTCGAGCGGATGATTGTCCACAAGCGACTTGAGTGCACGGTAGGCTGCTTTCTTGTCGCCTGCCATGTCATACACTTGCATCTTGGCCAGCGTGAGCTGTTCGCTCTCCCCCTGGGCCGTTTCCAAGCGGTTGAGCGTCTCTATCACCTTCGCAGGCTGCTTCTGTTGCTGGTAGAGTTGGCTGAGCAACTGCAAGACTTCTGTGTTGTCGTGGTTGTGGGCATAAAGATTTTCGTAGGCCTCTATCGCTTTGGGATAGTTGCCGGATCCAATGTAGTGTTGTGCCACACGCTCCATGTAGGCGGTGTTGTCGGGATTCAACTCGGCGGCCTTGAGCAGATAGGCCAACGCCGTGGAATCGTTTTTCATCGAAGAATAGTACATGGCCAGATAATAATACACTTCCGCAGCCTTCGGATCAATGTTCCGGGCATGCTGAAAGAGATCGAAGGCGGCGTCATGCCGGCCCGCACTCAACTGCCGTGCCGCTTCCAAAAAGAAGTAGTCAAACCGCCTACGAGCATCAACCGACAAACTGTCTTGCTCTGTCTTTACAGGCACAACGCCTCTCTTATGCCGTCCCGAAGAAGGCAATGCCAAGGTCAGGATCGGCACTAACAAGCACAGGATAACGATATATTGCACCTTTATCTTCAACACGATGTTTTTCCTTTCTGTTCCCATTTTTCATTTCATGCCCGTATGCCCGTAGCCTCCGGCTCCGCGCTCGGTCTCATCGAGTCCATCAACTGCGATGAGTTCACCCTGTTCGTGACGAGCTATAACCATTTGGGCAATACGCTCACCGTCGTTAACCACAAATTCGTCAGTGGAGAAATTCACGAGCAGCACCATCACTTCCCCACGATAGTCGGCATCCACCGTGCCCGGCGTGTTGAGCACAGTGACACCATGCTTCAAGGCCAAGCCGCTGCGCGGACGCACTTGGCCCTCATAACCTGCCGGAAGGGCAATGTACAGCCCCGTCGGGATGAGCCGCCGCTCCATCGGGCGAAGCGTTACGGGAGCCGAGAGGTTGGCCCTCAAATCCATACCGGCACTCTGCGCCGTGGCATAAGTAGGCAAGGGATGATGGCCTTTATTGACTACCTTTATCTGAATCATGACAGTTGGCTTTCTATTATAAATAATGTGCAAAAATAATCATTTCCAATCACATAAGTGAATATTTCATTGGAAAAAGGGCTGTTTTTAGCCAATTTTAATTACTTTTGCCCTATGAAATGGCAACAACTGATATCCAACATGCGTCTCGGACAGGAGCACCGCCACCCGTTGAGACACGACGACCGCTCTGAATTCAAGCGCGACTACGACCGTCTCATCTTCTCCGCGCCGTTCCGCAGACTCCAAAACAAGACCCAAGTGTTCCCGCTCCCGGGCTCCATCTTCGTACACAACAGGCTCACCCATAGCTTGGAGGTGGCCAGTGTGGGCATGTCGCTCGGTACAGACGTGGCCCGAAAACTCAAGACACTCCACCCCGAACTCACGGGAACGCTCTTCGAAGAGATTGGCACCATCGTGTCGGCGGCTTGTCTGGCCCACGACTTGGGAAATCCACCATTTGGGCACTCCGGCGAAAAGGCCATACAGACGTTCTTCACCGAGGGCGAGGGCAACTATCTGCACCAACAGCTGAGTCCGGAGTTCTGGGATGATCTCACCCACTTCGAGGGCAACGCCAACGCATTCCGCCTGCTCACCCACCGCTTTAAGGGCCGTCGTGAGGGTGGATTCGTCATGACCTACTCCATGTTGGCCAGTATCGTGAAATATCCGTTCGCCAGCAGTCTGGCCGGCAGTCACGGAAAATTCGGCTTCTTCGTATCGGAGACAGAGAGCTACCAAAAGATTGCCAACGAACTGGGCATCACCCGTAAATCGGGGAAGGGCGAACCGCTCTGCTATGCCCGCCATCCGCTGGTGTATCTTGTGGAAGCTGCCGACGACATCTGCTACGAAATCATGGACATCGAGGATGCCCACAAGCTCAAAATCCTGTCGTTTGAAGAAACGAAAGAACTGCTTTTGGGATTTTTCGACGACGGGGAGAAGGACGAGATATGCCGGCGCATGGAAGAAGAACATGTGACCGACCTCAACGAGCGGGTGGTCTATATGCGGGCTTGTGCCATTGGCAAACTTGAACATGACTGCGTGGATGTTTTCGTGGCACACGAGCAGGATATCCTCGACGGCACCTTCGAGAAGAGTCTGATAAAGCATCTGCCCCAACGGGAGCTTGATGCATATAAACGCTGCGCGGAAATTTCTCGGCAAAAGATTTATCTCAGCAAACCCGTCCTTGACATCGAACTGTCGGGTTACAAAATCATGGAAACGCTGATGAGTGTCTTTATCGAAGCTGCCGTAAACCCCGAACGATTCCACAGCCAACAGCTCATACGGCGCGTAAGCAGCCAGTACGACATTTCCGGAGACCAACTGGAAACGCGCATTATGGCTGTCATCGACTACATCAGCGGCATGACCGACATCTACGCGCTTGACATCTATCAGAAAATCAACGGCATCAGTCTGCCGATCGTATAAACCACCCTCCCTATCACACTTCGCCGCCCGGCTTGTCTCAGCGAGACAAACCGGGCGGCGTTTTCATTTTCCAACCTTTATCGGTTGATATGGATCCGCAAACCCATGTTGAGGCTGAAGTTGGCAGGGCGTTCCTTATAGATATTCTCCACACCGCTCCCGTTATTAAAGTGGTAGCTTACGCCGGGTTCTACGTAGGCACCGATCTCTCCACCTATCCTGTATTCCGCTCCGACAGCCGCCCTGACAGAAAATTGCGGCCTCCCCTCCTTCACGCTACCAGTGGAGACTCCGGCATCATTATCGCCCTTTGCACTTCTGCCAAGTTCCCCTTTGACCAGCTTTTCCACTTCTCCTCCTGCAACTGCATAGAGATTAAGCCCTTTGGTTTTCAACACACTGTAGCTCACGGCAACGGGCACGCCCACATAGTGCAGCCGCTGTTCGGCCACGCTCGCTTCTGCCTCCTTGACATAGGAAAACTTAGAAGAAAGATAGCTATAAGTCACTCCTGCTTGAACGCCCCACCGCCCATCGATGCTGTATCTTACCGATACTCCAAACTTGACCGGCTGACGATGTTTGGTCTCAGTTCTCACCTCGTCGGAACCCGTAATATTCTTCCGCGTATTGCCCCCAGAAAACTCTCTGTCGTAGTCGCCTATCGGTTCTGCCGAGGCCAACAAGATGCCTTGGGCACCATTGGAAGTCCCTACAGAACCACCATAAGCAGTGCTGACACAGAACCTCGAACCTCCGGTCTCTCCTCCGAATCTTCTCCGGTTTTCTTCCGGCTCCGCCCATTCGCGGGGCTTTCTCGTATCCGTTCCGGGCTTCGTCGCGCTGTTGGTTTTCGGAGTAGCACTGTCATTTCCCCTTTTTCCGCCTTCAGTTTCCGTCCGTCCATCCGGAGAGATGGCCACCTGTGTTCCCTCACCAGCATTAGGACCCGCGACGGCAACTCTCTTTTCCGACCTTTCCGGTTCACCTTTGCGGGCTACAAACGAGGCAAGAGGCCTGCCCGAAGACACCACCGGGAGTTGCAAAGTGTGGTCTTCCGTCTGCCCACTCTTAAAGGAATGACCGGCAGACTCCGCCCCACCACTTTCACTCGGTTGCCTTGCAAGCTGATGGGTGTCGGGCTGTTGTTGCTCCAACAGCTGCCACAAGCACACTCCACAGACCAGAACGGCAGCCACCGATGCGGCCCGCCGGCCCCACATCGGAATCGTCTTTGCCTTTTGCCGTTGTGCGGACAGGGGGGCAATGCCCCGGCGCTTCATCTCCGCCTTCACATCGTCAAGAAGGCCTTCCGGCGCCTTTGCTCCGCCCCCATCCAGTATCCGGGCGCGCAACTTGTCGAGCCATGGTTCTTTCATCGCCGTTCCTCCCATATTTGTTGTTCTTTTATCATTTTGGCAAGCATGTTTTTAGCCTTGTGAAATTGTGATGCCGAGGTGTCGGCCTTAATATTGAGGAGCTGTGCTATCTCCTTATGGCTTTTCCCTTCAATCGCAAACAGATTGAACACAGCCCTGTAGCCCGATGGCAATCTAAGTATCAGCTCTGTTATCTGCGAGACAGACAAGCCGTCCACTTCAGGCTCCTCCTCATGCAAAGCGGGCGGTTCAACCTCCCAATCCACCCACATTGAGGCCTCATTGTCTCTCAGAAAATGGAGTGCCTCGTTGATGGCGACCCTCGTCACCCACGCTTTCAGCGAACCTTTGCCTCTATACTCAAACGTGGCAATCTTCGTGAAAATCTTGATGAAACACTCCTGCAAGACATCATGCAAATCTTCTTTGTTCTGGACATACCTTGAGCATACTCCTGCCAGATAATCAGCATATTCGCTGTAGAGTTCATCCATTGCACGAGCGTCACCCTTGCCAAAAAGACTGATCAACCGTTGCTCTCTGTTGTCTCCAAACAAATTCATCTATACCGCTGCCCGCTATTCACCGCATCATTTTCGTGTACGATACTTGAACTTTACACTCTTCTCTCCGCTGAAAGACCGCCATTTCAGGGTCAGGTAGACCTCCTTGCCTCCCGTGTCGGGCAAGTCACTCAAGCGGAAAGCGATAAGGCCATCCTGCACTCTGTTTTTGAAATCGCCCGCAGCGTTGTGGTACAGCCTCACCTCGTATGGCTTGTCGGTCTTGACCAGATTGACAATGTGCGTCCTCATGCCGCCGAAATAGGTTCTGAAGCGCAGCGTCAGATAGCCGTCTTCCACGACCGTTGTCCAATCTCTCACAATTTCGACAGGATCGGTGCCGTAGGTGGCATCGTTTTTGTCGCCAAGATTCGGAGCCATAGCCTTCGTCCGGATAGAGTCTATCCAGTTGACATAGGCACTCTTGGAGTAATGCCCCGACTGCCCTTCACCTATCTTGAAATTGGCCAGGGCCCTCACCTCCTTATTGCCGTAGGGCGAGGTCTTCATGTTGGTGGGAAGAATGGTCGTGGAGTCGTCCAGCTGCATGAAGAATGTGCCGTCGGCGGGATTGGTCTTCAGTGTGACCAGAGCATTGGGATAGTTGACTGCATTGTCGTCATCGTCGTCCAAACAAGACTGAAAACTCATCGTGGCCAGCATCGTGGCCATCACCATGAAAATCATTTTAACCCGTTTCATACGCTTTGATATTTTAGTTTCTATACATTAAATACAGCAGTTGCCAAAATCTTGCCTGCCGGATGGGACTATTATGCGGACCAAGGCTAAAAAACCGCAAAATGCCCTAAAAGGAGAAGTCCGGTTCTTCGGGCCGTATGGTCGAAAAACCGGACACACCTGCGGCCCAAGAAATCCGCACCCGGACTTCCCTACACAGAGCCGGGATTCAGGGTTATTTCACTGTGACTGTGATGGTGCCGGCGGTCTTGTTCTTGTCGATCACGGTGACGGTGGTGCTTCCGGCCTTTACGCCTTTGACAGTCACTTTGGCATCTTTCACACTGACAGTGGCTATCTTGCTGTCTTTCACCGTGGCTGTGTAGGGCGCAGTGCCCGACTTAACCATCACCACCTCCTCTTTGCCGATGCCCACTGTGACAGTCATCTTGTCAAAAGACAAAGGAGCTACGACCGTGAAGGAGATGCTCCCCGTCTGCTTGTTCTTGTCGGTCACCATGATGGTGCCCTTGCCGGCCTTCACACCGGTGACGGTCATCATGTTTTCATCGACCTTGACGGTAGCCAGTTTATCGTCGCTCGACTTTGCCGTGAAGGGCTGTGTGCCGGAAGTGATCTTGACGGTAGCAGTTGCTCCCTGAGCCACTTCCACCTTGGCGGCACTGAATCGCAGTCCGGGATTGTTGTCGTCATCCTTACTGCAAGAAGCCAACACTACTGAACCAAGGCAGCAGGCTGCCAACACCATTGATTTAAAAACATTTTTAGTTTCCATTGTCATTGTCTTTTAATTGTTTAAAATATGCTTATTAACTCGAAAATCTATATCAATTTGCATATTAAATACACCAACAGCGAAATCTTGCCTACGAAAAACAGAAAATATGTTAAAGCCGTTTCGTTTCCCGATTGCAACACATTCCGCCTCGCGACAGGCTGTCCGGGGAGTGGTGCAAAGCCACTGCACGGCCCGCGCATGGCTCTCGCACCACTCGTGCATGGGCCCTGCACGGATGGTGCAAGGGCCATGCACCAATTCAACACTACCCAAACAGCCGCCCGGAGGAGTCTCCAAGCGGCCGCAGAACCTTTGAAAAGGCATGCCAGGTCAAGCCAAAGCAGCTTTTGCGTCGGCTACGGCGAGCAACGAATGGCCCAAACCGGTGAGCGACGGGGAATACAACCGGCCGAATGTCAAACGGCAAAATTACGCTTACTTATTACTACTACGGCTGTCTCTTTACCGCCTCTTCAATTACCCCTTCAACCCTTTATCAGTCCTTTACCGCATGATTTTCCTTTAAAAACTTGTGTGATTTAGAAAATATATGTATCTTTGCACCCGTCTTCACATAGACGCCACGCCCAGATGGCGGAATCGGTAGACGCGCTGGTCTCAAACACCAGTGGAGCAATCCATCCCGGTTCGAGCCCGGGTCTGGGTACCACAAAACCCTTGTAAATCGCTGATTTACAAGGGTTTTTACTTTTTCAATATGTACTAAAAGTGTACTTTGTAACAATACTATGAGAAAAGTGTACTTTCATAGTTTTCCAGTACTCAGTTTTATGTTTAATTAACGACAACTCTTCCTTTTTATTCTGTTTCATTCCCTTTCTTATCTTTTGTCTTCGACAAATGCCCTACCTTTGCAAGTAGTACTCAATTAAGAAATTGCAAAAATGGAGAATGATCATCTAAAGATACAGCTTGACAGTATTCAACGAATATTAAACTATTGTGTTACTCAGACCTATAATGTGCTCATTGGAAGTATTCTGAGGAAGAAGAATTGTATTAGCAATATTCAGTTCAAACATTTTTGCAAAAAGAATATATCAGAGTAACTGATGAACTTTCTTCTATTTATCTGAATTATCCTGCCCTTTCGTGTGTGGAAGAATCTTATAACGAAAATAGTTTCTTATGGGATAGCACTTTCTATGAATCATTGAACAAAGAGCAAAAGGGGAAGTATTCTAACTTTGATTTGGTAACGTTCGATTATAGTAAGTATGTTGAGAATCACACTTTGTACGATGAAGTCCTTCCGATGTTTTCATCGCTCATTGATGCAATTCTTTATGAACGTTATGCAAATTATCTAAAATGTGAGATTGAAAAGATAGAAATAAGCGAAATCAAGAATTCTTTTCAACGCCATTCTACAATTGTCTATGATAACATCGAGCCAAGCAAGCCAAAAGAAAAACCTGTGATTGTTGGCAATGAAATCAATCCTTTCAAATCTGATTTTTCGGAAGAACAGATTGAAATACTAACTGATTGCATCAATGATGTTAAACTTTTTACGACCAGTGTTTCACCAAAGATTACTAAAAATTTATTTGATTGTAATCTGAAAGGAGTACTAAAATCAAACAATAACCGACTACTTGCGTATCTCATGCAAAGTCTTAATCTTCGGGGATACGTTACTAATGAATGGCAGTCTACCATTGCACGCAGTAAACTCATATTGGGAAAAACCAAAGACACACCATTAACACGAACAGACCTTTCCACTGCAACAGATCAAATCAACATGAAGCAGCCGAAAGGATGGGAAATCATAGATAAATACATCAAACAACTGAAAAAAGATTGAGCATAGGTTGATACGTCAAACATTGCTCAATGCCAGTTCCTTTTATCGTTTCTAATTTTGCCCTCGTTAACAGCAACGAGGGTGCGCACCCTCTATCGTTTTACCTAACAAATAAAAAATATGGAAAAGACCATAGAGGAACGAGTTTACGAACTCGAACAACTTCTCTTTACAAACAAAAATGTGCTTAGCTTTGATGAAGCAAGCAAGTTTCTCAATCTATCAAAGAGTTATCTTTACAAGCTCACATCGGGCAATCTGATTCCTCATTATAAGCCACAAGGTAAGATGCTTTATTTTGAGAAAGCAGAACTCGAAGCATGGTTGCGTCAAAATCCTATCAAGACTTCTGCGCAAATAGCCCAAGAAGCACAGAGATATATCATGGGTAACAAACCTTTAATGCAGAAGTAAGGCTATGGAAAACGAGAATTTTATTCGTGTTGGCACAACCTTGTATAAGATTGTGAACCAACCTCGCATTAATGGTGGCTTTGTCAAGAAGCGTATTGTGGGTAGTGTAAGTTGAACTGTGTCAAGACCATTTCTCTTATTACATTAACCTCAGA
>OBXM01001358.1_pt1 | contig 15321 bp, 10 predicted proteins | sample 1538141 | NCBI WGS metagenome assembly OBXM01 (sample SAMEA2580153, study PRJEB22360) | human gut metagenome | biome: human gut; feature: human-associated habitat; material: faeces | place: Denmark | collected 2008/2010 | reverse complement strand
GGTAATGCCTTATGAAGGAGCTTACGTAGGTGTGTTCCGTGGGGAACAAAATAACGGTGTGTCTTTCATTTATTTTGGAAGAAGTAAAGACGGCATTCACTGGGATTTTGAGAAAGATAAGATACAGTTCGTGGATGAAAACGGCGACCCCTTTATGCCCCGTTATGCCTATGACCCCCGTTTAGTAAAGGTAGAAGATACCTATTATGTCATTTGGTGTCAAGATTTTTACGGTGCGGCTATCGGTATGGCAAAAACAAAAGACTTCAAAACCTTTACCAGATTGGAAAACCCTTTCTTGCCCTATAACCGCAATGCTGTTTTATTTCCCAGAAAATTAAACGGAAATTATGTGATGCTTTCCAGACCGTCAGACAGCGGACATACTCCGTTTGGCGACATTTTTATCAGTGAAAGCAAAGATCTGGAATATTGGGGCAGACACCGCCATGTGATGAGCAGAAGTGCTGAATGGTGGGAGTCTTTGAAGATCGGCGGAGGCGCGGCACCGATAGAAACAAGCGAGGGTTGGCTGATGTTCTATCATGGGGTATCCCGTACGTGCAATGGCTATGTATATTCCATTGGCGGTGCCATTTTGGATATTGATGAACCATCGCGTGTGAAATACAGATGCGAAAACTTTTTGCTTACGCCGCAGGAATGGTATGAAGAACGCGGATTTGTACCCAATGTGTGCTTCCCTTGCGCAACGGTGCATGATTCTGAAAGTGGAAAGATCGCTATTTATTACGGTGCGGCCGACAGTTACGTTGGTTTAGCCTTTACGACGTTGGATGAAATTATCGATTATATTAAAGATCATAGTGTTGTGACAGAAGATGACACTGAATTGGGCCGTAGATGAAATTCAGATGAGAATAAAAAGAGGGTTAACGATTGTTAATCCTCTTTTTAAATACAAAAACAAAACTAATGTTCAGAATATACTGTACATTCAAGAAATGATATGATAAAATAAGATGAATCATCAACACTGAAGAATCTATAAAGATGTGATAAGTTTGATGCAACAAGAGATTTATAATAGATGTGTGTAGATTACTGGAAATAGGGCAGAATAATATAAATTTATTAAACTTACAAAGATAACAGTACCATAAAATACATATCATTTTAATTTCATATCACGGAGGCTAAAATGGAACAATTTCAATTACAGTCACCTTATCAGCCTACGGGAGATCAGCCCAAGGCCATTGCAAAATTAGTAGAAGGCTTAAATCGTGGGGATAAAGAACAGACCTTATTGGGTGTTACCGGTTCCGGTAAAACCTTTACCATGGCCAATATCATTGCAGAAGTAAATCGTCCTACTTTGGTCTTAGCACATAATAAAACTTTGGCGGCACAGCTTTGCTCAGAGTTCAGAGAATTCTTTCCTCATAATGCGGTGGAATATTTTGTGTCTTATTATGATTATTATCAGCCGGAGGCCTATATTGCTACGACAGATACTTATATTGAAAAAGACTCTGCGATTAACGATGAGATTGATAAGTTAAGACACAGCGCTACATCGGCACTTTCAGAACGGCGCGACGTGATTATTGTCGCCAGTGTGTCCTGTATTTATAGCTTGGGTAACCCGATTGATTACCGTACCATGGTCATTTCCCTGCGTCCGGGTATGGAAAAAAATCGTGACGAGCTGCTCAATAAGCTTGTGGAATTGCAGTATGAAAGAAATGATATCAATTTTATCCGCAATAAATTTCGGGTGCGTGGTGATGTGGTCGAAATTTTCCCTGCACAATCGAATGAAAATGCAATACGAGTAGAATTCTTTGGCGACGAAATTGACAGAATCAGTGAAATTAATCCATTGACAGGAGCTATTGTTACGGATTTAAAACATGTGGCAATTTACCCGGCCTCACATTATATCGTGCCAAGAGAAAAAATGGAAAAGGCCTTAGAAGAAATTTCAGCTGAAATGGAAGAGAGGGTCGCTTATTTTAAATCACAAGGCAAGTTGATCGAGGCACAGAGAATTGAACAAAGAACCAAATATGATATGGAAATGCTGCGGGAAATCGGTTTTTGTAAAGGTATTGAAAATTATTCCCGGGTTATGGCAGGCCGTGAACCCGGCAGTTCGCCGTTTACGCTTATCGACTATTTCCCCGATGATTTTTTACTGTTTGTGGATGAATCTCATGTCATGCTGCCGCAGGTCCGTGCGATGTATGCAGGCGACCGAGCCAGAAAAGAGCAGTTGATAGAATATGGATTTCGTCTGCCCTCTGCTTATGATAACCGGCCTATGAATTTTGATGAATTTTATCAGCATGTGAACCAGGCAATTTTTGTGAGTGCAACGCCCGGCGATTTTGAGTTGGAACGTTCAGCACAAGTGGTGGAGCAGGTCATTCGTCCGACTGGTTTACTGGACCCGCTGATTATCGTCAAGCCGACAGACGGACAAATTGATGACTTGATTTCAGAAATCAATTTGCGTACGGATAAAAAAGAGAGAGTTTTGGTCACTACGCTTACCAAAAAAATGGCGGAGGATTTAACGGACTATTTTGAAGGTTATGGGATAAGAGTTCGTTATATGCATTATGATGTAGATACCGTCGAGCGCATGGAAATTATCCGAGATTTGCGTCTGGGCGAGTTTGATGTGTTAATTGGCATTAACCTGCTGCGAGAGGGTCTGGATATTCCGGAAGTTTCTTTGGTGGCTATTTTAGATGCCGACAAAGAAGGGTTTTTACGCAGTGAACGCAGTTTGATTCAGACCATAGGACGTGCGGCGCGAAATTCTGAGGGAACTGTTATCATGTATGCTGACAGTGTTACTCCCTCCATGGAAAGAGCCATTAGCGAAACAGAGCGCCGCCGCAAGATTCAAGAGGAATATAATAGAGAGCATGGCATTATTCCCACCACGATTACAAAAAACGTGGCAGAGATTTTAGAGATTTCCAGTCATAAAGATGAGAAAAAACCAAAGAGAAAACTAAATGCACTGGAAAAACGCATGGAAATTGAAAAACTTACAAAAGAAATGAAAGCCGCGGCCAAATTACTGGAATTTGAACATGCTGCTTTTTTAAGAGATAAAATCAAACAACTGCAAAAATAAAAAATAAGGTTGATAAAGGAATGTTTCATGAAAGTCAATATCCGAAGAATTAATGAGTGGGATGCACCTGCCGTCTTAAAAATTTATTCGCCCTATGCAGGAACGGTATCGGCACAGGACAAAGAGCCGCCATCGCTTTCGGAGATGATTCAGCGCATTGACCGATATACGTATGGATATGGTTGGCTTGTCTGTGAAATAGACGGTACACCGGCCGGTTTTTGCTATGTGACGGAACATCATCTTGCCCCTGAAAATCCATTTCTATTAGATTTCTATGTGTATGTCAAAAAAGAATATCAAAGACGCAGGGTGGGTACGGCTTTATTTTATTTGCTCAAGCGAATTTTAGAGTATGGTAATCGGCAAAAATTATATATAAGCAGGACAAGATGTGATGATTCTGCTGCCGTGTTTTTGGAACATCTAGGTTTTCAGCAGAAAAAAGATAGCGATGACGCCCAAGGAAGAAGATGGGAATACCTTCTCTCTCCGGAAAATACAGCGGCTGAAACCATTACAAAGCCCTATTTAATTGAAAATAAAGCTTATGAAAAAGAGCGCGAAACAGCACAAAATTTGGTTAGAGAAAGCCGTTCAGCATTCTAAAAACAGGCTAAAACAGATATTGTGTTACAATCTGTTTTAACCTGTTTTGGGTGTTGTGATAGTTTTTTCGGTTTAAGAGCCAGTGCTATTACCTCAATAGAATCCGGGATAAATAGAAGGAGCATGAAAAAATGAATCAATCAAAACCAAGAGTCATCATTACAACTGATTTAGAATGTGATGATATGAATTCACTTATTCACCTTTGTCTTCACCTAAATGAGTTGGACGTGGACGGCATTATCTACACATCCTCTCAATTCCATTTTAATGGCGACGGAGTACATACGCTGGGAGAAGTAACGCCGAATTACCGTTGTCAGGGAGAAGCCGCGTACAAGACACATATAGGCTATCCTCATCCGGACCCTGAGGCCAAAAACTTAAAGAGTTATCGTCCATTCGAAGAGGGCTGGATTGAATCTCTTTGGCAAAATGAATATGCAAAGGCCTATCCCAATTTGGTCAAAAATAATCCTGACTTCCCATCACCCGAAAGATTGCTGAGTATTACCAAATATGGAAACATCGCCTTTGAAGGAGATGTCAGGAAAGAGACAGAGGGTTCTCATTTAATTAAAGAGGCTATTTTAGATAACGATAAAAGACTATTGTATCTGCTTTCATGGGGCGGAGTGAACACGATTGTCCGTGCATTATTGTCCATAGCAGAGCAATACAAAGGCACTAATGAGTGGGAAGAGATTTATCAATTAGTCTGCCGTAAGGTTAGAATATTGGGTATGTTTGAGGGCGTAGGTCAGGATAATAGCTATAAAGATCACGCAGAAGCGATTTATCCAGATCTCATCACACTAAATACTGATTTTATGTACGGTGTTTTCAGAGCCCCTGTTACAGAGCAAGCCGATTGTATTGAAACCTTTCACAGCGAATGGCTAAAGAAAAACATTAAATATAATCATGGTGCTTTGATGTCAAAGTACGGTCTTTTTGGTGATGGCACTTACTATGAGGGGGAAGTAGAGCTTTTTCAATATGGAAAGCAGCTTTCTTTGAATTGGGGATTTGACCATATGCCGAACACTGTTTTTAACCCCTATGACTTCTTGGGTGAGGGTGACAGCCGCACTTATGTTTTTCTGTTTAATGTAGGATTGAGAGGACTTGAAAATGGCAATTACGGCACACTGCTTGGCCGTGTATTTGAGAATGGGAAAAGACCGGAAAAAGGGTATAACTTTTTTACCGGTGAGGAAGGCAACCCCAACCGCTTTTTGCGTGCCTATCAGGAAGAATGGGCGGCTCGAGCGGAGTGGTGCATAAAACCGTATGCAGAATGCAATCATCCTCCTGTGGTCAGTGTAGAGAATAAAGACATAAGTGCAGTACCCGGTGAAGTTGTGACCTTGGCGGCAAATGCCAACGACCCGGATGGCGATAGTCTGAAATCATACTGGTATGCGTATCGTGAAGCCAGCCAGTATGCAGGGGCTGCCAATGACCTGCGTGTATGGGAACCCATGCGTTTTACGACTCGCTTTACTGTTCCGAAAGATGCAAAGCCCGGTGACTATTTTAATCTTATTATAGAAGTACAGGATGATGCGGAAAAACCAATGACTCGCTATGGACAAATCATTATAACGGTTCAATAATCACTTGCGCAATGATGCTGGCTCAAAAAATAGGGGAGCCGAATTTGTTATGACGAAGTGAAATAATGGACGAATAAAGGTTTAAAACATAAAGCAGCAGCCAAAATTTGTAATTTTGGTTGCTGTTTTTTTTAATTCTGTATTCGATTTTCAGACAGTAAAACGGCTTCTTGTTTATCTTTATTTTCAGCCGAAATATTGTTAAATACACGATTTTTATTGTTTATTGTGAAAACAAGCCAATGGCCGCGTGTGGCGGCTTTAAGCTATCTTAAGTGAACGCTAAGGTTGACAATTGGCGACAATATCGGTCTATAAGTTTGTCGAAATTTGCCCGCATAAGTCATGACCTCTCCGTTAAAGCCTTTCTTAAAATGATAGACACCATAATTAGGATGGCTTTTATCTTGATAAAATGGGATTCCCTGAAAGTCATAAACGACACAGCTGTTTTCAATCGCCTAGCCAATTATTTCCCACTGCATAAGATAGTTGGGCATTAAATGGCGATATTGATTAGAAGAAGCACCGTATACATAGAAGGTTTTTCCTGCGTATTGTATGGTAACAGCACCTAAGAGGGCTTCTCCCTTGTAATAGCACATATAGAGTCGGCAATGGCTGCCGATCTTGTCAAGCATTCTTTCAAAATACACTTTTCCTCGAACAGAAAAACCATCTCGTCGGTCGGTTTCTTGCATTAATCCGCAAAAAATCGTCGAGGGCCTCTTTGCCGCAGACACGAGATTCAGCCCCTTTTTTGGCAGCCAAACGGATGTTGTAACGCCACTTTGTGTGAAAAGAGTCGAAAATCTCCTCCTTGTTTCTTCCCCTTAAAAAGAGCATATAATTGTTTCTGGGCTGAACGGTTCTTAGCCCTTTTGCATCAGGTTTAAAATGTAATCTACAGTCGCGTAGATAGTGAATCTTCTTTGTTTTCTTCAAAAATCAAGGGATCAATCAGGCATTGATAGGCTTTGTACGCTTTGGCAAGAAGTGCAATTTCCTGCATAACAGCCGAAAAGGCGGAAGGATTGTCAAAACCGCTTCTTTGTCCCAACCCTGCTTGACCTCTGCCCACTGCAAAGACTGCATAAAACAGCGTTTTTATGGGAAGAAACATAGTTTTCGTACTCTTGACAATCTCTCGCATTCAAAAAATCGATTCTACTCATGGCTGCACTCCTTATATTGCTTTTAGTCAATTCATCTTAAGCATAATTTATATTTTAAGTTTCTATTACGGTAACCCTGCGTTGTTATCAATTTATTACAGAATAGAATTAATATAAATTTTTAAGCATGCAAAAGAAGAGCAATATAGGGGTTGGCTTATAGGGAAAGAACAAAATCTCCTTACTTTGGCAGACAAGGTGATGTGAGTTGTTATGAGTTTGGGGAATCCGTTTATATAAAAGACGGCGAAGTAGAATGGACGCCATCTCACAGAAAAGCGGGTATTATGAAGTAGACGAATGAGTGGGAGCCACTTTTTGCAGCATACGCCACAAGGTTGTGCGGCTGATGCCAAGACGTTTGGAGACCGCCCCTTGATTTCCCTTTTCTTCGACCAATACACGCTGAACAATGTCAAGATTGATTTTCTCTAAAGTACGGTTTAAATCTAAGGAGGAGTGAGTGGGCTGATCCACAGTATACATCATGTGAGTTTCATTCTTCAGCAGCTTGGTTACATCGTCAAGACTAATATAGGGTTGTTCTGTGATGGTTACCAATTCGTTAATTACTCGCTTAAACTGATCAAAATTATGAAACCAGTCATAGGATTGCAAAAGCGAAAGCGCATTTGGTTCAAAGCCGATAATTTCTTTTGCCATACGAACATTCAATATGCTGATATATAGGCTAGCAAGGTTTGGAATATCTTTTTTTAAACTTCTGAGAGTTGGCATATAAAAAGTTAAGCAGGAAAACATTTGGATGAGTCGCTGCGTACGCTCATTGAGTTTATTGTTTTCATGATAAGAACAAGTAAACAAAAGACGGTTTCGCTGGTGAACATTTAAATCTTTTATGGTATTGAATAAATCTTCGAACTGTGCCTGTGAGAGGGAATCAATCGATTTTATATAGAGGGTTATATTGGTATCGCTGAGAGGAGATTGGTCATTTTCCAACAAAAAGGACCATCCTTTTTCGTGAAGTCTGGCACAGTCAATGGTCACCAAAGGGTTATTGCTAAGATTGCTTTTGGCATAAATCAGACGTACCATCTGCTCTTTTCCGGTTCCGATTTCTCCGAGTATCATTAAAGGGTGGCTACTTTGCGCAAATTGATCCAAAGTCATATCCACGACAGAGGCAGATTGCGCAATACTGTAAAAACTATTAAAAAACTTGTCATAAGCTTCTTCTTTGCTGATGGAGTATATTCCGTTTTTAGCAAGCGTTAGGGGTGATTTTCGTACAGTGACAAAATAAATCACATAAGTTTGGTCCGAAATCGTTTTGCAGACGCCCCGAAGAACAAATATATTGCCCGCCGTTTCATAATAAATTCTTTTTTGTTTTTCTTGCATGATAACAGAAATGCTGGAAAACATTTTTTCGCAGAGGGATGAGCCTGCGATGGTTCCCGGTACTTGATAAACTAACTCACCGCTGGGTTTATACACAAAGATTTTAGCTTGCTGCTCTTCTAAGATATTCTGATAAAATTTCACCTCATCGGTAATTTTACGGTAAGATGAACTTGTTTGAATGGCTAAGTCTATGGCTGTTTCCATGCTTTCAGTGCCAGAGGCAATCAGTAAAACTGGCAGACCGAATCGCTTTGCCAGTGAACTGGTAATCATATCACATAAAACCATATTATAGCCTTTTTGAGAAATAGTTTCTAGGCTAAGCAGAGCCTCTTCTTCTGTATGAATGGTATAAATATCAATGCTATATTGAAGAATATCACATAAAAAACGTGCATTTTTTGTGATAGAGGGAAATCCGATAATGGCATATTTGTTGTCGTAGTTTTCGGCTAATTTAATAGAACGAAGCATATCATAAATGGTCAGCGGCACTTCTACAACAGGAATGAGAGTCTGCTGCCGTATTCTTTCTGCCGTACCGCCTCTGGAAATAATAACGTCAAAATCGTGAATGGTATAGGTCTGCGCTATTCTAGCCCCCTCTTCTAAGTCACCTACAAAAGCAGTCAACTCGATATCAGTCCGTTTTGCCGCCACTTGTTTCATTAAGTTCTGCATACCTTCATAAGGTGCTATTCCTAATATTCGGGTTACTTGCATAAAATTTACATCCCTTTCTTATAATGAAGAATATGAATAAAGAATAATAACCCGTTTGGTAATAAAAAATTAAATGCTTGGGTTTAGTTTCATTATTATATATTATAATAACAAATTTATGATTTAAAATCAAATTCTATATAAATGTTTCATTATTAAACAATAATATAGAATAAATAGAAATAATTGTGTTGAAAAATGAATAAATAGATGATAATCTTATACACATAGATTTATTTATCTGTGAATATTCTCTAAAATATATTCAAGGAGGTAAAATTATGTGTCATATTGAAACAGAGGGAGTTAAAGGATGATATCCGTAGCAATAATTTCCGATGATTTTACCGGTGCACTAGATACAGGCGTTCAATTTGCACAATATGGGTTAACTGTTAAAATTGCCAAACTGCAGGAAGTGTTAGAAAAGGGTTATGGAGGAAGTGCGGTTGATGTTTCGGTTGTCAACGCAGAACTGCGTCATCTCTCTTCACAAGAAGCGTATGATGTAACATATAGGCTAGTTGAAAAAGCAAAAGACTCATCTGTTTCTCACATTTATATCAAAACGGATTCTGGGCTTAGAGGCAATATTGGCAGCGAGCTGCAAGCAGCACTAGAAGCCAGCGGACAATATTTTTTACCGTTTCTGCCTGCCTTTCCCAAAATGAACCGTATCACAAAAAATGGAGTTCATTATATTGAAGGTGTTCCCATTCATCAAAGTGTTTTTGGGAAAGACCCCTTTGAACCGGTTCTGTCGCCCTACCTAAGAAATATTTTTGCAGGTTTGCCGGTGCATACTGAGCTTATACCGGTGACAGAATCTTTTGATACCGATTATGAAAAACCGGTGATTGGAATTTTTGACAGCGAAACCAATGATGATTTTCATAGAATTGCGGCTCATCTAAGCAGAAAAGACCAACTGAAAGTGGTAGCCGGCTGTGCCGGATTTGCTGCGATATTGCCGGAATATATAGGCTTTCAAAAGAAAGAGGTAACAATCCCTTTTGTAAATAAACCGCTGGTGACGGTTTGCGGCAGTCTGAATCCCATCACCAGAAAGCAAATCGAGTATGCAGAAAAAAAAGGAAGCATACGAATTGCCATGCAACCCCATCAGCTTTTAACACCCCAGTATTTTTCCTCAGAAGAAGGAAAGGCATGGGTTGATTCTTTAGAGAATGTTTTTGCAGGAGATGTTCCTGTTATGATAGACACGGGGATTTCACAAAGAATTCAGATGGAAACATATCTGAACACTCATAATGTGGAAATAGAATCAGTGTGGGCAAAGGTTTCTTTTGCATTAGGCGAATTTATGGAACAAATTTTTTCACACGGGTATATACAAAATCGAACATTAATGATTATCGGCGGAGATACGCTGCTTGGTTTTATCAGGCAAATGGACCTAAAAGAAATTTCTCCTGTTTGTGAATTGAACCCCGGCACGGTATTGTCTGTCATTCAAATCGAAGGGCAAAAATTATGGCTTATCTCTAAATCTGGCGGATTTGGAGACGAGAACTTATTGGAAGAAATTTCGCATCGATTAGCAGAAAATAGATTGTAAGAAATGAAAATCAGGCTTTATTCATTATGAAAGAAGGGAACGTTGAAATGGATTATTCGCTAAAATTACCTCATAAGGTTTACAGCGGAGAAAACGCACTGGAACAAATTAAACTGTTAGTGCAAGGCAAATTTAAAAAAGCCGCTGTCTTTACCGATGCCGGCGTTCAGAAATCAGGTGCTGTGGATATCCCATTGGCTCAATTGAAAGACAGTGGAGTTGAAATTCAGATATTTAATGATCTGCCCGCAGAACCAACTTGTGATCAGGCGCAAGAAATTATTGAGCATTTTCGTGGGTTTGGCGCAGACCTTATTCTAGCAATAGGCGGCGGCAGCGTAATGGATGTTGCTAAACTGGCCTCCATTGCGGCGACCGATCAGTATAGTGTAAGAGATTTATTGGGCGACCCGCTCAAGGGAAAAAAGCAAATCTATTCAATCATGATTCCGACCACCGCAGGCACGGGTGCTGAAGCGACACCAAACAGTATCGTATCGGTACCGGAAAGAGAGCTTAAAGTTGGCATAGTGAATGAAGAGATGATGCCGGATGTTGTCATTTTAGATGGCAGAATGATTAGAAATCTGCCTAAAAAAATAGCGGCTGCGACGGGAGTGGATGCTCTTTGTCATGCCATTGAGTGCTACACCTCAAACAAGGCCAATCCATTTAGTAATCTGTTTGCGATGGAGTCTATGAAGCTGATTTTTCCTCATATTGTCAAAGCTTGTGAAGACCCCGATGCACTGGAAGAAAAAAATAAGATGATGCTGGCTGCTTTTTATGGCGGCGTGGCCATCGCTTCTTCGGGCACAACAGCCGTTCATGCGTTATCTTACCCGCTAGGGGGGAAATATCATATTGCACATGGCGTTTCAAATGCAATTATGCTATTGCCAGTTATGCGTTTTAATCAGCAGGCTTGTCAAAAAGAATTTGAGGAAATTTATGACGCCTTGGGCAAAAAAGATTTGACAGATACTGAGAAAAAGGCGCAGTGGATAATTGATGAAATAGAGAGAATTTTAATTCAATTAGAGCTGCCGTTTAATCTCTCGGCGTATCATGTCAGCCGAGATGACTTAGAAGACTTGGTTACGGCCGGCATGGAAGTTCAGCGCTTATTGGTCAATAACAAACGGACGGTTACGGCAGAAGATGCGAAACAGATTTATTTGGCCGTGTTATAACAGGTATCTGATTCAGCAAAAATGCTAATGGATCGTTCTTTATAAAAGGAAAAGAAAGGAACTTCAACATGACGGATATAAAAGGAATTATTTGTCCTATCCTCACACCGATGAACGAGGACGAAAGTGTCAATGAAACAGAACTCCGCCATCAAGTCAATCGAATGATTGAGGCGGGCATTCATGGTATTTTTGCTTTTGGCACAAATGGCGAGTCTTATATTTTAAGTGACAGTGAAAAAGAGTTTGTACTTTCTGTCATTATTGATGAAACCAAAAAGAGAGTGCCGGTATATTCCGGAACCGGATGTGCCGGCACAAAAGATACGATTCGCTTGTCTAGAAAAGCAAAAGAACTGGGTGCTGACATTTTATCGATTGTTGCACCGTACTTCGCACAAGCTTCGCAGGAAGAATTGTATACCCATTATAAAGAAGTGGCTGAATCAGTTGATTTGCCGATTGTACTCTATAATATCCCCGCAAGAGCAGGCAATTCACTTTCTCCTGCTTTGGTAGAAAGGCTCTCTGAAGTAGACAATATTGTGGGCGCAAAGGACAGCAGCGGCAACTTTGACAATATGCTGCAATATATAGAGCGAACAAAAGGGAAAGATTTTGCCGTACTTTCCGGGAATGATTCGTTAATTCTTTGGAATCTTCTAGCAGGAGGAAGCGGTGGTATTGCTGGATGTTCTAATGTTTTTCCTCAAAATATGGTGAATATCTTCCAGTCATTTATAAACGGCGAAATTGATCAAGCTCGTGCTTATCAAGATAATATTCGCAGTTTTCGCAGTTGTTTCAAATATGGAAATCCTAACACCATTGTCAAAACAGCAACAGCCATGTTAGGTTATCCGGTAGGAAAATGCAGAAGTCCGTTCAATCAGCTTTCTGAAGAGGCTCTTGCGGCGATTCAGCAGGTTTTGGACGACTACAAAGCAAAGGGAATTAAATAAGGAGGTATCATGACAGAAAAACCGATTATTGGCATTACAATGGGAGATCCGGCCAGCATTGGGCCTGAAATCACGCTAAAGGCACTGGCTTCTCCAATTGTATATGAAAACAGCCGCCCAATTATCATTGGAGATGCATGCTGTTTAGAACAAGCACTTAACGTGAATGGTGTGCCTCAGCTAAAGATTAACCCGGTTACTGCTGTTTCTGAAGCTAAGTTTGAATATGGAACAGTGGATGTACTGGATATGAAACTGATTGCCGAACATCAAATTGAAATGGGACAAGTTTCTGCACTAGCAGGAGAAGCCGCCTTTCAATATGTGAAAAAGGTAATTGAGCTGGCTTTGGCAGGTGAAATAGATGCCACCGTAACCAACGCACTGAATAAAGAGGCCATGAATTTAGCAGGACATCATTTTTCAGGTCACACTGAAATTTATGCTGAATTTACCGGAACAAAAAAATACACCATGATGCTGGTGCACCAAGATTTGCGTGTAGTGCATGTTTCAACCCATGTTTCTTTGCGTGAAGCTTGTGACCGTGTCAAAAAAGACAGAGTGTTAGAGGTTATTCGCATTGCCCATCAGGCCTGTTTGGATATGGGCATTGAAAACCCCAAGGTAGGGGTGGCGGGTCTCAACCCGCATAGTGGTGAAAACGGTTTGTTCGGGCGGGAAGAAATAAACGAAATTACGCCTGCCGTCGAAGCTGCTTGTGCAGAGGGTATTTTGGCAGCAGGCCCTGTTCCGCCGGACACGCTCTTTTCAAAAGCACTTGGCGGCTGGTATGATATTTCGGTGGCGATGTATCATGATCAGGGTCATATTCCGTTAAAGGTTCTTGGTTTTGTTTACAACCGCAAAGAAGGCTGCTGGGAACAAGTCCAAGGTGTGAACATCACACTAGGGCTGCCTATTATTCGAACTTCAGTAGACCACGGCACAGCATTTGATCAGGCCGGAAAAGGAACAGCCAGTGAGCTGAGCCTTTTACACGCAATCGAGTATGCAATCCGTTTTGCACAGAGCAAAAAACCGCAAAAGTGTAAAACAGGTTCATATATGAATTTTTAGGAGGATTTTATGAAAATGTCAAAAAAAATGGGAGCCATTTTACTGTCTGTTGTTATGCTTGCAACGCTTTTAGCGGGATGTAAAGGAAAGGACACGGCTTCTTCAACGGCACCAAATGCTTCAAACACAGATGCATCTTCTACCGGAGGCGCAAATACCTATACCATGTTTATGCGCTCCACTTATGCTGATTGGATTAAAGAACTTAAATGGTATGATGAAGCGGTTAAAAGAACTGGTATCACTGTAGAATATATTTCTGGACCGGAAGAATTTTCAGACTTTTATTCAGAAGTTGACCAGCGCATTATCAGCAACACGCTGCCGGATGCTACCATGACAAAGCTGACACAGACAAATGTGTATGGCCCTCAAGGTGTTTTTATGGATTTAGCACCGAAGATAAAAGAATATGCACCAAATTTGCAAAAGTATATTGACAATGATCCTATTTATAAATCTTTGGTTACCAATGAAGAAGGGGCCATCTATGGGCTTTCAAAAGAAACTCCTATTTTTGCTGATTTGATTGGCTATCGTGTTGATCATTTCACTAAAGCAGGCATTGATCCTGAATCTGTTATAACCGTGGAAGACTTTACAAATGCCCTTCGCAAACTGAAAGAATTTTACGGTAAGGACAACAAAAATTATTATCCCTTGAGCGGACGTGATAATGCCATTCGTTTTGCCGCATGGTTCGGTGCCGCCAGTAATATTTCTGCCGAAGAATCAAACGGTGTCTATATTGCTGGCCACTATAAAGATGGTTCTATTGACATCATGAATGACGGCGCTTACAAAATGACCGAAACCATGAAAGTCTGGTACGACGAGGGCCTCATTAATCCGGAGTGGATTTCCGGCACAACCAGCGAAGCTGACTGGGAAGCCTCTATGCTTAATGGCAACAGCACGCTTTTCTATGATTACTACAATCGCGCCCAGTGGTTTATGGATAACGGTGGTCCGGAAGCTGACCCTGATTATCAAATGGGTGTTTTAAACTTCTTAAAAGATGAAAACGGCAAAACAATGAAGGTTACCACCAGCGTAAAATACAATGATGAAACCGTCACAGCCGTCAATGCCAATGCTAGTGAAGAAACCGTAAAAGCCATTTTGACATTCATAGATTATATGTATTCTGAAGAGGGCATAATATTAGCCAACTATGGTGTCGAGGGTGAAAGCTATGAAATCACAGCCGACGGTGAGAAAGAATTTATTGTAGATTATGCAGAACAAGAAGCCACACCTGCCGGTGAGAAAAAATGGTCTTTCTTAAGTGACAGACTTACCGTGACAAAACCGGTAGATGATGAAGCGTTCTTCAAATGGAATGCCCCGTTGATTTCTGAAGCAACAGCAAGATTGTTTACAGAAGAAAATCTTATGACTTCCTATACACTGAAATTTACAGACATAGAATCCAAAGAACTTTCTAACTTGGTTGCGAATGTATATGATTCTCAAATTGCCGGTATCGTTTCATTTATCAATGGTTCACGCGAATTGAATGAAGCAGAGTGGGCTGCTTTCCAACAAGAAATGAATGATAAAGGACTTGCCAGAATTGAAGAAATCCAGTTGCAAGCTTATCGCAACACGTATGGCAGCTAAAATCAATTATTAAAGCATTTTAAAAGCATAATCATTTTTCAGAGTGCTGATATTGTAAGATAAGGCACTCTGAAAGTGATTTTAAATGCATGAAAGGAGTTTGAAATGCCTAAAACAAACCCCGCCGTTATTTCATCTTATGCTCTCCCAAAAAAAACGTTAGGGCAGAGAATTGTAAAAGATTTAAAGAAAAATCATATTTTATATCTTCTGATCATTCCCGGGTTGCTGATTCTTTTTCTATTCAAAATCGGGCCGGTAGGAGCCATGGTCAT
>OBXM01001349.1_pt1 | contig 15450 bp, 13 predicted proteins | sample 1538141 | NCBI WGS metagenome assembly OBXM01 (sample SAMEA2580153, study PRJEB22360) | human gut metagenome | biome: human gut; feature: human-associated habitat; material: faeces | place: Denmark | collected 2008/2010 | reverse complement strand
GGCGTCGCTCGCTCGCGCGAGACACCGCGCCCGCAGAGGGAGCATCGCCTCTGCGGGCGCGGCAGGGCTTCCGGGCGCAAGCGGCGCGACGAGCGTCACAGGTCGCCGTCTTCGGGCACGACGATGCAGTCGGTAGTCGTTCGGCCGTTCTTCATGGAGACGGTCACGGGCTTGCCCGGCACCGTGTTCGAGGCCGCCGCCAAACGCTCCATGCTCGTACCGCCTTTGCATCAGAGGAGCCACCCCACCTGCACGGCGCTGGGAAGCCGATGTAGAAGATGGTTCCATGTTACCACATGATTACACCGTTTCGGACGCGCCGAGCCAAGGCCGCGCGCAAGGCGAAAGCGTGGGAAAGAGACGAAGGAACGGGGAGATCTCCCTCCCGCCATCCTCGCCCGGCTCCGGAATGCGCGTTTTTCACCTGTCTGTTGCGTCCCGATCGTTGCGCAACGATCCTCTTGGCGGAGCACGGTCGTTTTTGTATAATAAGGGCGAGCCGCAGGGAGGTGGTGCTCCCCACGGCTCTCGGATCGCTTCGGCGGTTTGGGTTTACTTGTGGCGCTCCTTTCCCCTACGGGTTAGGAGCGCGCTCCTTATCACCAGAAACAGCTCGATGACGCGGGTAGCGAACTCCAAGAGCAAAATCGCCAACGAAGCAATCCCCAAAACGGTCATGGTCTTCACCTCCATCCTTCTAGAATAATGAGAGGGCGAGGCACCAAGCCGCCGGATCGAATCCGTGCTTCTCAGTATAGCGACGCGGTCTCACGTTTCGTTTGCGCAGATCCAACGCGCGTTGCCGCCAAATCAAGCGCGTTTCCCACGTCGTTCCAACGCGGATTCCACGCGCCTTGCCGCCGTTTCCAACGTCGTTTCCACGCGTGTCACATCCCAATCCAGCGCCGATCAAACGCCGAAGCAGCGGACAACATGCGGTCGAAGGGCTAGCGCGAGCGAAGGGTCGCCGCCGATGCCCGATGAGGCGAAATTTCGTTTCCGAGGGTAAAACTGAGCCGGTTTGGCAATTTCGAGAGCGCGATTTCAGCCCGGTTGGCACCTATCTTGGGCTGAAATGTCAGGCGTGCTTTCAAAATGCCTGATCAGCGCGATGTGCTATTTAATGATTATATCGATCATAATTGCCAAACTGACTTGTTTTTACCGCTCCGCGGGACAATTTGCATCACCAGCGCGCCTGCCCCCTTCGCGCGCCCCCACCGCCACTGCGCGTGCCGCCGCGCGACACGCGCCGCCACGCGACAAGCTCAGGCGTGCGACAAAAACAAAAAAGCCGCCGACGGCCTTTCCGGCGTCGGCGGCTTGAAGGTCCTCGAGGGCCGAAGCCTCTACACCTGCAGCGCGTAGAACATGAGGCGCGCCACGAAGATGCCGATGAGCACGGCCGCGTTGCCGGCCACGAGCAGCGGGATGGCCGAACGGACGCCCACGGGAGCATCAGCATCGACGTCCTCGCGATCGCGCAGCGGGATGGCCGCCGCAGCACCCGCCGTCCTTCCCATCGCCGCCACATTGCGGCCGCCGGGCATGAGCGTGGCGCGCAGAGTCGCCAGCATAACAACGAACCCCACGATGGATATCACGAGGTACACCCACGAACCGGGAAGCACGTCGGAGCCCGGAAAGAACGCGTTGAACGTGGACTGGGCGAACAGCAGCTGCGCGCTGACGGCGACGATGGCCGCCACCACGCCGATAAAGGCCGTGAACAGCGCTACCGTTGGCAACCGCGTCAAGCGCGCTTCGGGCATCCCACCCGCGAGAGCGACGACCAGCACGCCGAGCGGCACGCCGCCTGCGATGCAGAACCCGATGATGCCGAGCGGCACGAGCGGAGAGTTCCAGGTGAGCACCGCGGAGCCCATGTACATCACCCCGATGCTGAGCGACAGCAGCAGCGAAGCCGCGCCCACTACGGTGGCGAACACCTTGCGCGGACGCTCGTCCAGATTGCCCGTCATCGCGATGATCCAGTACACCACGGCCAGCGCGATGAATAGCATGCCGGCGATGCCCACGAAGGACAACGGCGCGATGTCGACGCCTTGGAACAAGCTCATCGAATACTGCGGCGACGAGAGCGCCACGAACGACGCGATGTAGCCCACGGCGAGGATCGCCATCGGAAGCAGCGTCCAGCGGTCGATGCGGGCGAGGCACTCCTTGCTGAAACGCGAGGTCAGAAACGCCAGCGCCAGGCCGACGAACGCGCCCGAAGCCATCGGCACGAGCGTGGTGAACAGAACCAGCGGCATTTGAAGCAATGCGAGATCCATACGATTTCACCTCCTCAGGATTCACGATGAATCCCCTAGCTGTCATATAAACAGCCCTCATCCTAGGAGCGCGAACAGGCAGGGCAGCTGACCCGCCGCCCCGTTTGAGAAGGTGTTGCCCGATCGTGACTTCGATGTCAGCGCGTCGCCCCCACCCCTGCAAGGCAAGCTGGTACCGTAGATGCTTCGACGAAAGGAGGGCCGCCATGACCCGTATCCAAAGAGGCTGGGCGGTGGCCGCCGTGCTGGCCGGCGCCCTGTTCGCCTGCACGATCGCCCTGTTCCTCGGTGGCACGATGCCGCTTGCGCCCGCGGCGGCGCTCGCGCTCATCGCCTGCGCCCTCTTCGTGACGGCCGCCCGCCAAGCCCGCCGCCCCTAGAAGGCGGGCGGTACGCTAACGCAGGTCGAACACGTCTTTAATGCTGTAAACGCCCGCGGGCTTTCCTTGGAGATACGCGGCGCAGTCCACGGCGCCGCGGGCGAAGCAGTCGTCGCCGTAGGAGTAGTGGGTGATCTCCAAACGCTCGCCCATGCCTCCGAAGTACACCTTGTGGTCGCTCGTGATATCGCCGGCGCGCAGCGAATGGAAGCCCACGCCGCCCGGCTTGACGCGCCGCGGCCCTCGCGGCCGTACTCGGCCAGCTCGTCGAGCGTGGTGCCCTTGAGCTCCGCGATCATGTTGCCGATGATGACGGCGGTGCCGCTGGGCGCATCCAGCTTATCGCGGTCGTGCTGGTCGATGATCTCGATATCCGTCTCGTCCACGAGCGCCCGCGCCGCGATCTCCACCAACTTCAGCATCACGTTCACCATCTTCGAGGTGTTGCATTTGAAGATGATCGGGATGTGCCGGCCGGCCGCTTCGAATCGTTCGAACTGTTCGGGCGAGAACCCCGTGCTGGCCGTGACGAGAGCTTTCCCATGCGCCACGGCCAAGTCGAGCGTTTCGAGGCACTGCTCCACGCTGGAAACGTCGATGAGCGCGTCGCACGCGTCGATGACGGACGAGAGGTCGTCCGCCACGGGGATGCCCAGATCGCGTCCGAGGCCCACCACCTGGCCGAGGTCGCGGCCGATGTAGTCGCGTCCCGCAGGGCCCACGCCTCCCACCAGCTCCATACCCTCGCGCTCGGCGACGAATCGGCTGATGGGCTGCCCCATCTGCCCGTGGCATCCGACGACGATCACCTTCATGACGTTCTCCCTTCTCGACGCGCACCGATGCGGTTGATGCCGCCAGTATAAGCCCCGGCGCTACTCGGCGCTCGGCTCTTCCTCGCCGAACAGCACATCGAACAGGTAGCGGGTGATGGTGGCGCGGCGCACCATGCCGATGAGCCTGCCGTCCTCATCGATGACCGGCACCTTCTTGAACTTCTTCTTCGCCAGCACGTCGGCGATCTCGCCGATGGTCTGGTCGGCCGTGGCGCACAGCACCCGCTGCACGGCCAGCTCCATGACGTTGCGGCGCTTGAGCGCGCGGGCCTTCTCCTCGAAGGACTCGCTGTCGTACAGCACCATGTTGGAGTACCCACCGCTGAAGATGGAGCGCGTCTTCTGCGCGGCGACCGCCTTCATGATGTCGCCGTCGCTGATAAATCCCACCACATGGCGATCCTCGTCGATCACCACGAGCCCGCTCGTGCCCAGTTCGTTGAACAGGGCCACGACCTCGCCGAGGTCCTGGTCGTAGCGGCACGTGTACGCGTCCCGCTCCATGATGTCGCCGATCGTCCGATTCATCGTGCAGCTCCTTCCCGAGCTTCTTCCATTTCGATCTCAAGCGGCGCTTCGGCCTGGGATGCGGGCGAGGCGACCGCTTGCTTCTTGACGTTGCGCACCTTCAAGACGGCGATGACCAGAGCGATGCCGGCCACGGCCGCGGAGATGCCGTACGCCACGTCGATGCCCGCCGCCGTGGACAGCACCGGGCCGGCTTCGGCGTTCGCCGCGGTCACCATGGTCATCACCGTCACGATGAGGGCGGTGCTCACCGCGCCGCCCACCTGGCGCCCCGTGTTGCTGATGGCGTTGCCGTGCGCGATCATGTCGTTCGGCAGCGCGTTGATGCCCCAGGTGGTGACCGGCATGTTCGCCAGCGTCAGACCGGAGGACTGGATGACGTAGAACGCTACGAGGTACGCGACCATCGTCTTGTCGTCGACGAAGGACAGCGCCGCCAGCGAAGCGGTGAGCCCCGTCAAGCCCACGATGGCTATGACGCGCGGCCCGAACCGGTCGAACAGCATACCGCTGACCGGGCTCAGGAAGATGGTGGCCACCGCACCGGGCGTCATGAGGATGCCGGTTTCGAACGCTGTCAGTCCCAGCACGTTCTGCAGGTAGATGGGCAGGATGACGCTGCCCACGGCCAGCGCCGAGTTGACCACCGTCACGATGACGGCCGAGTACGCGAACGTGGGCGTTTTGAGAGCCCGCAGCTGCAGCAGCGGCTCCTCGATATGCAGCTGGCGATGGATGAACCACGCGAGCGCGACCACGCCCACGACGATGCTGTCGACGACCACGGCGTTGCCCCAGCCCAGCGTGCTTGCACTGGAGAAACCGTACAGCAGGCCGCCGAACGCGAACGTGGACAGGACGATGGACGGCACGTCGAGGTGCGGGCGCTTGAGCTCCCCCACGTTCGTAAGCAGGAAGAAGCTCACCGCCAGCACGAGGATGGCCAGCGGGATCATCGCCCAGAACATCATGCGCCAGCCCCACGCGTCGATGATGCCCCCGGCCAGCACCGGACCGGCCGCCGGCGCGCAGCTCATCACGATGCCGGCCATGCCCATGGCCGTGCCGCGCTTCTCGGGCGGGAAGATGAGCATGGGAACCACGCCCACGAGCGGCAGCTGCACGCCCGCGCCGGCCGCCTGCAGCACGCGGCCTACGATGAGCAGCTCGAACGTCTGAGCCCCCGCGCACAGCGCCGTGCCCACGATGAACGAGATCAGCGAGACGAAGAAGAGCTTGCGCGTGGAGAAGCGGTCGATGAGGAACCCGGTGATGGGCACCATGATACCGTTGACCAGCATGTAGATGGACGTCACCCACTGCGCGGTGCCGGCCGAGATGGAGAACGCGTCCATCAGCTTCGGCAGCGCGGGCGACAGGACGGTCTGGTTCAGGATGGCAAGGAACGCACCTGCCAGCACGATGCCGATGACGGTGATTTCCTTGCGAGTTACTTTGTGCTGTTCAGCAACCAATTGTTGTTCGTTCAAGAGCGCATCGACTTCCTTTGCGGACGCGTCGACGACCGAGCCGATACCCTCGCTCGCGCGCAGGAAGGCGCACGAAGAGAACGGCCGGCGATCGATCGGGGAATATGAATGAGGAAAGCGAAAACGCGGAGGCCGTCGAACAAGGCCGTCCGCTTACGAGAGTCCGCTCATCGATGGCCTTGCCACACGCCGGGGCCCACTTCGCCCGGCGCGCGGAACGCAGCCGTGCGCGAACGTCGCCGCGAAAGCTGGCGAAGGCTGGTGTAGCGCTCGAATATGTATAGAAGCGATTTCACAGCGGGCAAGTATAGCGGAAGCCGGAACCCCCGTATCTTCGAGAAAGTGGCCCGCTCCAAGCGAAATTCACAAACCAGCTCGCGCCCAGCGCGCGGCAGCCGCGCCCTCCCTCATAGCGCATCCCCTCCACGGCGGCGGCAGAGGTTCTGGGGAACCGAACGTCGCACGCCGCGCCGACCGCACGCCGCACCCATCACGAATCGGCGCGGGGAAGATCGCTGGACCGCATGGCCTTCCCCGCGCCCTAGAGTGCGCCGAATTCCTACGCCTTCCGCACGTCCACCCAGAGGTCGAACTGGGCGGCGCCGCCTCCGATAGGATCGGTCACGCCGCCTCCTCCGGCAAGCGTCTCCTCGGGCAGCAGCTCGTTCATACAGAAGCCGCGCCCCCGCCCGCCGGCGAAACCGGTCTTCTGCTTGCCGGGCTCGTCGCCGTCGAGGATGCCCTCTTCTTCAAGGTAATCGGGAGCCGGACCCATCAACATGCCGTCGATGGTGACCGCGCGCGCGGCGTAGCCCTGCTGGCCGAACGAGTAGTTGGCCCCCACCACGCCGGGACGAATGCCCTCGGTCACGCGCACGTGACCGGAAAGCGTGCCTTCAGGCCCCACGACCTCCACGACATCGCCGTTCTTCAAGCCGCGCTCGGCAGCGTCGGACGGCGACATCCATACGAAGTTCTCGGTGGTCGTCTCGCGCAACCATGACGCGGCGATGGTGCGGTGCGTGCCGTTCGTGCGCGCTTTCCAGTTGATGAACGCGAACGGTCGGTCGGCCGGCCGCGCCATCGGCGTGCCGTCGGCGAAGGCGATCGGCGCCGTATGGGCCAATCCGTCGAAGTTCTCACCGGTCAACGCGTCTTTCAGCGAAGCCGTCTTCGGGTCGTAGAACGCGCACAAGCCAGCGTACTTCGTCTTGATCAGATCTCCGTCGTAACCGTCGCCCTTCGCAGGGTCGGCCGACGCGAACCGCCCGCCGCGGTTCAGCACGTACACCACCTTCGGCCATTCCTCCTCGGTGACGGCGGCTTTCCACGCCTCCAGATCGAACGCCTCGCCCAGCGCGCGCTTGCGGGCGCGCTCGAACAGGGCGAGCTCGTCGTCGGCGTCCGGCACCGGCTTCTCGCCGGCGTAGGCGATGTTCGCGGCCATCTTCAACCAGTAGTCGTACTCGGTCGAAAGGGCCGCCGTGCCGCCGTCGCCGTCCTTGCCCACCGGCACGGCATGCTCGCCGACGCCCGGCAGCCCGAGGCGTTGCATGATGTCGAAGTACACGTCCTCCACCGAGCGCGGGCCGTCGAAGGCGCGCACCGCCGGCTGCCCCAGCTGGATGAGCTGGTACTGCTGGTTCGGATAGATGGATTCCTGGCTGAAGCGCTCGAGGTACACCTTGTCCGGTAACACGAAGTCGGCAAAGCGCGACGTGTCGCCTATCTCCACGTCGAACGACACCAGCAGGTTGATCTTGTCCTGGTCGCCCAGCACGTCGGCCAGTCGCCGCCCGCCGGGCGTGGAGTCCACCAGCGAATGGCGATGGATGAACAGCGCGCCCAAATGATCGTACACGTAGCCCGCGCGCAAGGTGGGCACGATCTCGTGCGACAGGTTGCCCGGCAGCGGGTACCACGGACGCGGCGCCGGATAGCCGTCCTGCTTGAAGTAGCTGGTCTTCTCGTACTCGGTCTTCTGGCGCGTGATGGGAATGCCCCATCCGGCATGCGCGTCCGGCACGGTCTTCAAGTCGTAGCGGCCCTCGAACGGCGCGAACTTCGCCGCGGCGGCGATGTGACCGCCCTTCCAATCGTGGTTGCCGATGAGGAAGTTGAGATACCCCACGGCGCGCACCGCATCGAAGCCGTTGGCGTGCATGGCCGGGCCGCGGTAGCTCATGACGCAGGCACGTTTGCCGTGCGACGTGAACTCGCGCGCCACCTCTTCCACCACGGAGGGCTCGATACCCGCATCGGCGGCGTACTCCTCCAGCGTTCGCTCCTCGACGCGCTCTTTCAAAAGCTGGAACACGCTCTTCACGCGCGCAGGCTTTCCCTTGATGTCGATCTCTGCGTCCACCAGCAGATCGGCGGCGCCCTCAGCGGCATCGGCGAGAGTCAACTCGCCGTCCACCAGCACGAAGCGCGCGTCGTCGGCCAGCGCCTCGCCGTTCGCGCCGGCCTCGCCCGCGCGCCCCAGCACCTTGGCCGTGACGATAGGCCGGTTCGGCAGGTCGACGGCCACGAGGTGCGTCGCATCGGACCAGGTGGGCTCGCCCAGTGCGGCGGCGGCCTTCTTGGAGGGCGCCGACAGGTAGGCCGCGTCGTAGCGCTCGTTCGCGATGATCCACGACATCATGGCGAACGCCAGCTCGGCGTCCTTGCCGGGAATCACGGGCAGCCACACGTCGGCCTTCGACGCGCTGCGCCCTTGGCGCGGATCGACCACGTACAGCTTCATGCCGCGCTCGCGCGCCACCGACAGGCGCGGAGCCAGCCACGACGGACCCTTGTTCGCCGTCATGGGCTCGGTGCCCCAGATGATAAGGCATTCGCAATGGTCGATGTCGGCGTACATGCGCTTATGGTTCGTCGTGGGGTGCGTGCGCACGTTGGCCATGACGCCCGTCATGCCGCACACGCCGCCGTGGTTGAAGTTGTTGACCGAGCCGAACCCCAGCTGCGTCAAGCGGTCTCCGACGAGGAACATGCGGTCGCCGCCGGCCGAGCAGAACAGGTTGGACTTGGGGCCGAGGTCGGGATGCTCCACGTCGATCAGCTTGTCGGCCCATTTCGCCGCGAAGGCGTCCTTGGTCATCTCGCCCGACTCCACAAGCGCGACATCGGCCTCCACCTGCTTCTTCGGCGCGTAGGCGTACCATTCGGCGATGCCCGGCGTGCCCAGCGCGGGCGACCCGTTCACGATCTCGTCGAGGGCCGTGTCCCAGCTGACCGTCTCCCACTCGTCCGACCCGCGCTCCCCCACGCGGCGCAAAGGCTGCGTGATGCGGAACCGGTCGTGCACGAGCTGAATGCCCGCCTGGCCCTTGAGGCAGATCATGCCCCCGTTCGAAGCGCGACCGGCCACGGCCATGTCGTCGCCGGGGGCGAGCGCTTCCTCGGGCCGCGTAGCGTAGGGGATCGGCGCGTAGGGCTGCGAGTTGAGCGGCGAGTACGGATTGCCCGCGATCTTGCGCACCAGCGCGGTGGCGCCGTCGTTCGCCTGCTTGCCGTCGGCCGCATCGGTCACGCGCACCTTGATGGTGCAGTAGCTGTTGCAGTTGTTGCACATGGACAGGATGACGTCGTCGGCCGCGTACGCGCCGGTGGCGTCGTCGCGCCCGTGAGGCTCGTCGGTCAGCGGGTCATCAGCGGCCATGTACGCGCCCAGCCCGCCTCCGGCGACCAAGGCGCCTGCGGCGACCGCGCAACCGGCGCCGACCACGGCGCGCCGCGAAGGCGTTCCGAACAAGCTCGAACGCTGAGGCTCGCTTGCGGCATCGCATCGCCGTCCGTCTTTATGCTGCGCTTCCATCGCGCACCTCCTTGCCCGTCGAAACCCCGCCGCACGACACGGCGGCCGAACCTGCGCCCTCGTAGGAGCTTTCCAACCGCGCCTCGCCCTCGCTCGCGCTCCTGCGTTCGAGCGGCAGCAGGCGCACAGCCAGTCCGTAGCAGCCGACGGCCAATCCCAGAACGAACAGCGTCACCATCGCCTCGCCCAAAGTGGGCACGTACGCAGGCAGGGGCATGCCGCCCAGAAGCGGAACCGAGAACCCTGCCACCACCAGCACGTAGCGCAGCGCCAGGATGCCCGCCATGGCGGAGACGGCAGCAGCGACCGTCCAAGCGCCGCCGGCCGCGCAGCGCGAACGAAACGCCCCCACGGCCAACAGCGCCGCGGGCACCGCCAGTCCCAGGCCGATCTCGCCGATCCAGAACAGCGGCGCCAAAGAACCCGACACCATCACGCCCACGGCCGTCGCCGACGCCGGATCGCCCGACAGCAACGGCGGGGCGATCTGGAAGAACACGCAGAACGCCAGCGCGAACAGCGACGCCGCCAGCACGCGGTTCAGACCCACGAGCGCACTACCGTCCGGCCGCGCCCCGCGCAGCCGCGCGAGCAGCCGATATGCGACGATCAGGAACGCGGCAGCCGTCACCACGGCCATGACGTAGAACAGCACCGACGTGATGCCGCCCTCCCACAGCCCGCGCGTCTTCACCGCAGCGAAGAACATGCCCGTACCGCCCGGAGGGCCCACGAACGACGTGGCCACGCCCACCCCGGCCAGCACGCGGATGGCCAGGTTCACGTTGCCGCGCCGCCGAAGCGATTCCATGCTGGGCTCGCCAGCAGCCTCGGCAGCTCGCTTGTCGTTCAGCAGCACGAGCACGAACTGTGCGACGGCCACGACCATGAAGAACATATACGCCTTGATCTCCCAGGCCAACGGCGACGACCAATGGAAGAACAGCAGCGTTCCCAGCGAATGCCGGATGGCGCCCAGGTCGATGCCGATGAATATCATCGACACGACAAGCGACACCACGCTCAAACCAAGCGCCATGCGCGCGACGGGCGCGAAGCGGGGAATCCTCAGCAGGTAGACCAGCGCCGAAAGGAGGTACAAGCCGCCCGCCAAACCGGAGAACCAGATGTAGACGACCACCCACAAGCCCCAGGGCACGGAATTCGTGGCTCCCGCCATGCCCAGTCCGTTCGCCAAGCGGTCGTACATGAAGTACGCGCCCGCAACCAGCAGCACGGCTACGATCACCGCCCACACGATGGTAGCACGGCGCGAGAACGGTGCCGGCAGCCAGCGCCTGCGCTTCGTTTCAGATGCCATAGATGCTCACCTCGCTCATTTCAGATAGTAGACGGACGGGTTCGTGCCCAGCTCCTCGCGCAGGCGGAACGCCCGCGGCGAAGCGGCCAGCTGCGCCACCTTCGACGACGGATCGTTCAGATCGCCGAAGTAGCGCGCGTCGCCGATGCACGTCTCGCAGCACGCGGGCGCCTCGCCCTCGGCGATGCGGTGCGCGCAGAACGTGCACTTGCGCACGGTGCCGTACGTGCCCCGGTACTTCCCGCGCGCGCCGTGGTCCACGCCGTACTCGGGCGCCGTCACCTGATCGGCCGCCTGCATCTCGACTGCGTACGACGAACCCTCGTCGGCCGAGCGCGCGCCGTACGGGCACGCGGCGATGCAGTATTTGCAGCCTATGCAACGGTCGGCGTCGATGACCACGATGCCGTCATCGCCGCGGTACGTCGCGCTCACCGGGCATACCGACACGCAGGCGGGGTTCTCGCACTGCATGCAGGGACGGGGGATCGCCTCGATACGCACGTTGGGATACGCGCCCGTCTCCTGTTCCAGCACCACGTTGTACGTGACGCCCGGAGGCGTGCGGTTCTCGGCCTTGCACGCCACGGTGCACGAATCGCACCCGACGCACTTCGCAAGATCGATGACCATGCCCCAATGCGGAACGTGGGATTCTTCCATAGATGCCACCTCGATTCGTCGGAATACAGACGGGCGCTGCGCGGAGGGGGAGTGCGCAGCGCCCATGAAAGAGGAAAAGCGGCCGGAAAGAGAAAGGAGGGGGAAACCCGGCCGCCAGCGCCCCGCCAGGGGGTGGGCGGGGCGCACGGGTGAGCTAGAGGAACAGCACGGGCAGGGCGGCCAAAATCACCAGCAGGCGCAGCATGAAGCCGCCCACCAGCACGCCGGCCTCGCCGATGACGCTGACCACCATCGAGGTCGTCGACGTTTCCACGCGCTTGGCGATGAACACCGGGTAGCCCTCGATAAGGAACGGCGCGACAAGACCCAGAAGGACGATGCCGCCCCAGAACGCCGGAGCGTACTGCCCGGCCACGAGCGAGTAGACCGACGCGGCGCCTTCGAAGCTGCCGGCGCTCACGATGATCAGCATCGTGGCCAGCACGACCATTTCAACGGCGGACAGGATGACGTGGCTCTTCTTGATCAGCCACATCTGCTCGAAGCGCTCGCGATCCACGATCAGCCCCACGAGCGACGTGGCAGCGAGGCCCGCCGACAGCGCCGACACCACGAACAGGATGGGCAATATGGCGTTGTTCCACAGCGGGTACGCCTTGACCACGCCCAGCAGGAAGCCGGTGTAGGCCGCCACGGCGAACGCCGCGACGATGCCTATCCACGTGAGCCACTTCGGCACGCGCTTCTTGAGTATCTCGAGAACGGCCACGGCAAGCGCCACCGGCATGTACACGCAGATGAAGTACACGCCCAGCGTCATCACGGAACCGGGGTTCGAGATGAGCCAGAAGAAGCGCAGCGGGTTGTGCAGACCGGCTTCGGCGTCCAACATGAGCATGAGCAGGCCGATGCCGACGAAGATGGGAGCGATGATGCGGCCAGCGACGCGCATCTTCACGCTCTCGGGGTACTTGGCTTCGACGAACGCGGACGTCAGGAACGCTCCCGCCGACGCGCCGGCCAAAAACAGGTACCATGCGATCATAGGTCCCCAAACCATGGTTCATCACCTCACGTAGTAGATTTTCGAAACGGTCAGGTTGTCAGCGAGCGGCTGTGCGTGGTATTTCGCGATAGCCTGGTTGATCTCGCTATCCGGGTCGTCCAGATCGCCGAAGATGCGCGCACCCGAAATGCAGGTTCCCACGCACGCCGGCGGATTGCCCGGTTTTTCGCCGTCCCAGCAGAAGCGGCACTTCTCCACCACACCGGTCTTCTCCTGCACGATGCGGGCGCCGTAAGGACACGCAGCCATGCAGTACTTGCAGCCGATGCACTTTTCCTCGTCCACCAGCACCACGCCGGAATCGGTGATGTAGGTGGCATGCGTCGGACACACGGCAGCGCAAGGCGCGTCCTCGCAGTGCATGCACTGTGTGGGGACGATCTCGTTGTACACGTTGGGGTACTCCCCCGTCTCGATCTCGTGGTACTTGATGAACGATTCTTCGGGATCCAGATGGTTCTTCATCTGACAAGCAATGCGGCAGGCCGAGCAGCCGACGCACTTCTTCGTGTTGATCAGCATTCCGTAGCGGGTCATGTTACGCCTCCACCTTCTTCACCGTGACTGCAACTTCCTGGCTCATCATGGAGCCGACGCCCGGCTCCGCGTCCAGCGGGATGAAGTCGGTCAGGCTGATGCCGTAATGGTATGCGCGGGTTTGTGCAGGCGCGTCGCCGCCGTAGTGCGTGGGAAGGAACACGACGCCGGGCTTGAGGCGCTGCGTCACACGCACTTCCACCTGGCCGGTGTGCTCGCTCGACGACACCTCCACGGTGTCGCCTGTCTGCACGCCCAGGTCGGCAGCGTCTTTGGCGGCCATCCAGAGGCGCTCCATGTGGTATTCGCGCGAGATGGCGTGCAGGGCTTCGATGTTCTGGGTCATGGTATGGGAGTGGATGCCCTGCTTGCCGCCCACGATGGCGAACTCGCCGCTCTGGGGCGTCACCTTGCGCGGAATCCAGCCGATCACCGGATTGAGGCCGGCCTCGCCCACCTTGTCGGTTTTGAACTCGAACTTGCCCGACGCCGTTTTGAACGTGGGCACGCCGTACTCGAAGTGCGGGTCAGGCAGCTCCACCACGCCTTCCTTCTTCATCTGGTCAAGCGACACGCCCACGGTTGCCAGCTGCGCCTCAGCCCAATCCTCGGCGGTGAACTGGAAATACTCGCCCACGCCGCACGCTTCCACCAGGCCGTTGAAGATCTCGTCGCACGTCCTCGTTTCGGGATGGATCTTCTCCAAGGCCACTGTTCGCATGCCGACGTAGTGCTTCTTACCTCCCACGAACTCCGGAAGCTCCAGGCGCTCCAGGTACGTGACCTCGGGCAGCACGTAGTCGGACTGCTGAGCCGTCTCGGACATCTGCACGTCGATGGTGACCACGAGGTCGGTCTTTTCCAGAGCCTCGGTCCACTTCTTCGGCTGCGCGTAGCCCTTCGCCGCGTTCGAGTTGTAGAAGAACAGGCCCTTGATCTCACCCTCGAGCGTCGCCTGCAACGCAGCCACGTTGGTGCCGGCGCTGGCCAGGACCAGCGGGTACTCCGCATCGCCGATGCGCTTGGCAGCGGGCTTCGCGGGCGCCTTGAAGCGGGCGTCCTCGATAGCGCCGGCCTTCGGCGAGGACGTGATCAGCGCGCCGCCCTTCGCGCCCCAGCAGCCCAGAAGCGAGTTGATGGCCGTGATGGCACGCGCCGTCTCGAACGAGTTCTTGTACGAACAGCCGATGACCGAGCGCCAACCCGACTCGATGGAAGCCGCCGGAGCCGCTTTCGCCATGGAGCGGGCAAGCTCCTGGATGGTCTCGGCCGGGACGTCGGTGATCTTCTCGGCCCACTCGGGCGTGTACTCCTTGGCTTGCTCGGCGAACTCCTCGAAGCCGTACGTGTTCTGCTCCACGAAATCGTGGTCGTAGAGGTCTTCCTCGATGAGCACGTTCGCCATTGCCATGAGCAGCGCCAGGTCGGTGCCGGGGTTGATGGGCACCCAGTCGCTGGCGAAGATGCCGGAGTTGTTGAGGCGCGGGTCGACGATGACCACGCGGGTGCCGTGCTCGGCGGCGTCGGCCAGGCTCTGCACCGACGAGGGACGGATGCCGTCGCCGTAGCTGCGGCCGATGAACATGACCATCTTCGCATTGGCGAAGTCGTTCGAATAGCCGGTGGCGCCGATGGTCAGCTGGTAGGCGCTCTCCTTCGACAGGTTGCACGAAGAAGAGTGCGCGTACACGTTCGCCGAACCCAGCGCGTTCATGAAGCGGGCGGAGTACTGCTTGCCCGACGGACGCGGATCCTGGATGATAGCCAGCGATTCAGGCCCGTTCTTGGCGATGATGTCCTGCACCTTCGCGCCGATCTCCTTGAACGCGGTGTCCCAGTCGATGGGCTCGAAGGTGCCGTCGTCCTTGCGACGCAAAGGCTGCGTGACGCGCTCGTCGGAGTACGCCATCTGGGCAAGACCATGGCCGCGCCCGCAGATGCGTCCCTTCGAGTACGGATGGACCTCGTTGCCCTTGAGCGTCCAGAGCTGGCCGTCCACCGTCGTGGCGATAAGCCCGCACTTGCTGGAACAACCGTTGCACAGCGACGGGGCCGTGACCGTGACCGCCGGTTCGGCCGCCGCCGCGCCCCCGGCCTGCCATGAGCCAAGCGAGATGGAACCCGCGGCGCAGGCGAGCGCAGCCGTAGCGGCCGAACCCTTGAGAAACGTTCTACGCGATACCGTTGTCTCCCTCATTCCTTTCCTCCCTTTCTTATCGTTCACTCGTCTTGCTTGTTCACCTATGGGCACGGCGCCTGCTTGCAGCAGCAGACGCCGGGTAGGTCATACGGCGACGGCCTCTCCTTCGGCGGCGTTCGCGAAGGCGAGCGCTTCGCCCACCGTCCGCTGCGCGAGCGCCGCGAGAGCCCGCAAAAACGCGATGCCGTCCAGCAGGTTCCGGCGGCGCACCGACGGGAGCGCTTCGTTATGCGCCACCATGTCGGCGCGGTCGGCCAACGCAGCGTCGTACTCGCAAAGCCAATCGAGATGGTCGGCAGCCAGCTGGCGGGCGGCTTCTCCGTTGCCCGCGTCCAGCAGCAGCGCCAGCAG
>OBXM01001311.1_pt1 | contig 15930 bp, 10 predicted proteins | sample 1538141 | NCBI WGS metagenome assembly OBXM01 (sample SAMEA2580153, study PRJEB22360) | human gut metagenome | biome: human gut; feature: human-associated habitat; material: faeces | place: Denmark | collected 2008/2010 | reverse complement strand
GCTCGGCGCGGGGCACGCGGGCGTGGCGTGCGCCCATAAGGCGGCCGAGCTCGGCAAGAAGGTGGTGCTCGTCGAAAAGCAGGCCGAGGAGAACTACCAGAACCTGGGCAACGAGAACGGCCACATCAACTCCGAATGGCAGAAGAGCCACGGCGTGCCCGAGGTCGATCCCATGACGTTCTTCAACAACTGGCAGCTGAACTCGGGCAACCGCGCCGAGCCCGACATCCTGTCGTACTTCTGCCATCATTCCGGCGAGGTGTTCGATTGGCATCTGTCGTTCACGCCCGGCTACGACCCCATCTGCGAGACGTGGGACGACATTCCCGACGAGTGGACGCCCCAGCTGGGCAGCTTCTACAGCTGGCCGGGAGCCGCGAACCACCAGGCCGAGATCGAGGGCGCCACGTACGCCGGCATCACGCAGGTGAACTACAACGCCATCCAGGCCGCGATCAGCAACGACGGCATGGAGATGCTGTGGGGCTACGAGGCGGTGTACCTGGTCAAGGACGGCGACAAGGTGGTCGGCGCCATCGTCGAGGGCGACGACGGCCAGATCCAGCTGAACGCCAGCGTGGGCGTCGTGGTGGCGACGGGCGACATGTCCACGAACACCACCATGTGCGGCGAGCTGCTGACCGAGATCAGCGACCTGAACCCCACGTCCGACGGGTTCTCGGGCATGGGGCAGGACGGCATGGGCCAGAAGATGATGTACTGGGCGGGCGGCGAATTCGAGATCGGCCCCCGCGCCGCCATGGGCGGTGCCAACGTCAGCCCGATGGGTCCCTGGCAGGGCACGCACGTGCTGCTGCTCGACAAGGACGGCTACCGCTTCTCCAACGAGGCCTTCTCCACGTCGTTCCTCGCGGGCATTCCCGGCGCCCGCCACGAAGCGGGGTTCGTCAGCGTGTTCGATTCGAACTGGCGCGCCACCGTCAACCGCATGCCCATCGGCCACCTCAACGTGAAATGGTGGGACGACCAGGAAGGCCATTTCGGCGCCAAGTACTGGGACAACGACTTCACGGCCGATCACGCCGACTCCGGGGCCGAGGGGTTCCAGACGTCCGAGGCGGAGCACGGGGCGTTCACCTGCTACTGCTCGAACGATCTCGCCACGCTGGCGGGCTACTGCGGCTACGAGGGCGAGGCGGCGGAGCGGTTCGTCGCCAGCGTCGAGCGCTACAACGAGATGTGCGAGCAGGGGGCCGACACCGATTACGCCAAGCCCGCCGAGGTCCTGAACAAGCTCGAGCCGCCCTACTTCGCCATCCCGTTCCCGACCGACGGGAACATGGCCGGCGGCCTGGTCACGCTCACGGGCATGTTCTGCGACCGCCACGGCCAGGTGCGCGCGCAGAACACGTTCGCGCCCATCGAGGGCCTGTACGCGGCCGGCAACTGCATGGGCGGCAGGTTCCCCTTGCAGTACACGTCGCCCATCAACGGCGTGTCGATCGGCTTTGCCCAAACCTCGGGCTACCTGGTGGGCGAGTACCTGGGCGGCAAGTAAGGCTCGCCCGTCCGGCCCCGCCGCGCGCCGCACGCTGTTGGCATTCCCGTTCCCGGGGCGCACCCGCCCCGCCTTCCCCAGCCGCCGTCCCACCCCTCCCAGGACGGCGGCTTTTTCACGCGAAAACGGGCGGGCGTTTATTCGAAACGGTATACTGGCAGGCGAAGGAAGCTGTGGCGAGGGGTCGCCGAGCGGGCTTGTGGTACGGGGAGGGTGCGGGCATGGTAAGGCTGCGCGATTTGATGGGGCCCGATGGCAAAGGCGCTCGGCTCTGGCTCTGCTGCTTTGCCATGGGAACGTGCTCCTCGGTTCGCGTCTGGATTCTCAACAACGACATCATCTCGGTGTTCTCGGCGACGGACCCGTTTGCCCGCGATGTTGTGTATACATGCGCGGAGATACTGCCCCTCGTGGCCATTGCCTTGTTGGCCCGCTTTCGCCCAACCGTTCTGAGCAATCGGCTTCTCTCGTGCACTGCGGCTGCGTCGGCTGCAATCGGAGCGGCGATGTTCTTATGCGTCGACGCTTGGGCCGTTCCCGGCTGGCCTCAGATCGCCTATGCTTTATGCATACTCGGAGGCATGTGGGTGAGCGCCGCCCTCGCGCTGTCGTTGTGCAAGCTTGCCAACCCAAGAAGCGTTGCATTGTGCGTGTGCTCCGCGTACGCCGCAGCATCGGTGCTCGAGTGGGCGATGTCCTCTGTGCCGCTTGAAGCGCGCGTGGCGTCCTGGGTTGCCCTCACGTGCATCGTGCTCGTGCTGGCGTACCCCCTGGCGAGCGACATGATTCGCGAGGCTGCCGAGGTGGGGGACGCGCGCGACTTGGTGCTGAGCCAGCCTCGTTCTTTCGTGAGCCCCTTCAACGTCGCGTTCTTGAGCCTGCTCGCGCTCAAGCTGGTTTCGGGCTTCTCTCTGGCGCTCAACAGCGTTTCCGGGGTTCCCGTCCACACGTTCGTCACAGGGCTCGTCCCCTTGCTTGCAGGCGTCTGGATAGTGCTGAGCGGGCGCGAGCGCGGCCAAGAGGACGCGTTGTTCCAAATCGCCTCGCTGCTCGTCATCGCCGGCGTTCTGGCTGCGATGGTGTCGATCCTCCACTCGCTGGGAGCGACAAGCAACGTGTTGCTTGCTTCGGCGAGCGAGTGTTTCGCTTTGCTTCAGATGCTGGTCGTTGTTTCCATGGCCGCTCGCAACAAGATCGATGCTGTGTACGTGGTCGCATGCAGCCAGGCATATACCTCGGTCGGGACGATGCTGGGGGCGGGTGCCGGTCATGCGGCGAACGGCATTGCCACCGCAAGCGATGCGGCTACGCTCGCGTTTCTCGCGGCCCTGCTGTTCCTGTTCGTCGTATTTTGCTTCGTTTGGCTGCGTCGCGTCAGTTTCGAACGCATCATATACGGCATTCAGCCCGTGAAGCCCTTGGTGATCGCCGATTCTCATCAGGCATCCGAGAAAGGCGGGAGCTTTGAGAGCCGCTGCGCTCGCTTGGCGGCACAGCGAGGGCTTACGAAACGCGAGACGGAGATCATGGCTATGCTGGCTCGGGGACGCAACGGGAAGTTCATCGAAGAGCACTACGTCGTGTCGTATAACACGGTGAAAACGCATGTGAAGCATATCTACATGAAGCTGGACGTGCACTCCCAGCAGGAGTTGATCGATGCGGTCGAGCACTTCGGAGACGAAGGGGCCTCAGCGTCGCGCTCCGAAAGCGGTGCCGGTTTGGAACCGGCACCGCCAAGGGAGGGGTGTTGGTAGATGCTAGGCCTTGGTGCCCGCGATGTGGTTCACGGCGTGCCGGGCGAACGTGAGCGCTCTTCCGCACGCCATGCCGTGCGTGAGGTTGTAGTACCCGTCTGCGAAGACCGATCCGCCGCAATTGCCTGCAGCGTACAAGCCGGGAATCACTTCGGCGTTGGTGTCGAGCACCTGCATGTCGGCGTTGATGCGCAGGCCGTCGCTCGTGTCGAGCAAGGTTCCGCCCAGCGTGACGCCGTAAAACGGGGCCGTGCGGATCTGCGATAGCAGGTACGGCTCCTTGCCGAAATCGACATCCTCTTGGGCGTCGTACAGCTCGTTGTACCGTTCGATGGTGGCGAGGAAAGCCTCTTTGTGGGCCCCTTCCAGTTTCAGGCCGTCGGCGAGCTCTTCCAGCGTATCGGCTTTGACCACGATGCCCTTGTCGATCCATTCCTGCAGGTAACCGTCGGTTCCCATGCCCACCGTGTTAACCATGACGCGCGTGAGGCTCGCGCAGCCCAAGCTGTGGAACCGCTCGATGTCTTCGGCGAAGCCGGCATCCCAAACCTCCAGGTATACGCCGCCCGGTTGTGACGCGGCGGCGTGAGGCGCCCAGTCGTAGTTGGCTGATTCGTTGAAGAAGCGCTCGCCGTGCAGGTTCATCTTGAGGAACGGCTGCGACCCGGGGTTGAACTGCCCCGTCGCAGGTAGCATCGGCTCTCCGTTCTCGAGACTCTGCTGGGTCCATCCCGCTTTGGTTCCCGGCTCGACGGCACCGCGGTCGAATACGAACGCGGCAGACTGCGGGTCCTTCATGGCTCCGGCCCATAGAGCCGCCTTGATGCCCATGCCGGTGTTCCCGGGCGTCCAGTCGGATGCGGTCAGGCATTTCGAGAGAATGGGGTTCAAGGAGTCGAGCATCTCCGCATTCGCTGCGTATCCGCCGGTGGTCATGAGCGTGTTTCGGGCCTTGACGTGCACGTACCCCTCTTTCGTGTCGAAGATGGCTCCCGTCACCGCGCCGGCGTCGTCGGTGGTCAGCTTGACGAGGTCGAATCCGTACGTCACCTCGTGACCCTGTTTGTTGATGTAGTCTTCGAACAGCTCGTTGCGCTTGAGCTTGGCGTACTCCTCGGGGCAATCTTCGCGGGCGTTGTAGTTCACCTGAATGGGGGGAACGTACATGTCGATGCCCACGCCTCCATGGCCGAGCCCTTGATCCGAATCGAAAGAAACCTCGTAACCGTAATCGGACATGATCTGCTTGACCCAGGCATGCGTGTCGGCGGACTCGTCAAGCCACACCTTCACGACCCGCATGTCGTTTTTTCCTCCAAACGCCTGGCGAAGCACGTTGTTCAGCTTGACGGTGTCGACCTCTTTGCCCGCTTCGGCGCACTCGGGGATATTCACCGCGCCGTACCAGTTGCGCGTTGCGCCCACGGCCCCGGCCTTCTCGGCTACGACGAAGTCGATGCCCAGGTCGGTGGCGAGAACGGCTGCGGCCATACCGGCATTTCCGGCTCCCACGATAAGAAGCTCGGTTTCCATGGTGTTCACGATGTCCGATTCTTCGATCTGCGGTGCATCGCCCAACCATGCTGGCGTTTGGCCGATGGTCGTTTTGCCCGAGCCTGCCGGTGCCGCCTGCGCGCTTGACCCCGCAGTCGCTTCGCTCGTTTGTTGGGGCGCGCACCCCGCCAAGCCGGCGGTGGCGGCGATGCCCGCGACCGCAACTGCTCCTGTCAGAAAGCTGCGGCGTGAAATGTCTTCCATACGTTCCCTCCTTGCTCGATGGATGTGTCGCGCTCGCCATGCAGCCGACGAGCGTCTCGCATCCTAGGTTCGTCGAAGGAGAGGTTCGTCACCCGCTGAGGGGGATTTTTGCATAAGGCCATGTCAAAAGACGTTTTCTGTTGCTTGTTCCAACGTCGAGACCCCTTTCTCTCCCAAGGGCCGGTTTCCGGGGCGCAACGTTTCCGCAACGGGCTTGGGGCTTCAGGTGCGGGCGGGGCGGCGTGGGCGACAATGCGCGGATACTGAACATTCCGCCGAAGCGCCGTGGCCGCCCCCGGACGCCCGCGCTCGGCGCGCGTCGAAAGGAAGCGCCATGCCCGCATCGATCCATCCTCCCGTGCAACTGCATATCGTCCTCGACGAGGACAGCTACCAGGGCGGCGACAGCGTCGAGATGGCGCGCCGCTTCACGGCCGTCGCCCCCACCGACGTGGTGCGCGCGTCGAAGGGCTCGCAGCGCGCGAACGTGCTGCGGTTCGACCTGGGCGACGATGTGGTGACCGCCGAGGCCGACGACGATCCGCTGTGGCGCGACGCGCTCACAACCTGGCTCGACGAGGAGTTCGCCGAGACGTCGGCGCTCGTGGCGCGCGAGAACGACGCCCGCCAGAACAACGGCGAGCAGCCGGTGCCGTTCGCGTGGGCCGAGGTGAAGTTCGGCGCGGGGCCGGTCATCGCCATCCGCATGAAGGACTCCGCCATCCCGCCCGAGGCGGCCGGCTTCGTCGCCCGTGCGCGCCAGCTGCTCGTGGGCGGGGCGTTCGGCGCGGACGACATCGCCGCCATCCGCATCCCCGCGTGCGCCAGCATCGAGGCGCAGCGCGCTGACGCCCACCGCGCCGAGTACCTGGAAGCGCAGCAGTACGAGGCCGAGCACCGGCCCGTGCTGCAAGAGGTCGACCGCTATTCCGAGGAGGTGGACCTTGCGACGGGCGAGGGGTGGACCGACGAGCTGCAGGGCTCGCAGTCGAAGCGCGACGCGCCGACGGACAGCGAGCTTGCCGAAGCCGTGGCCGAGGCCGAGGCGGCGCTGCGCCAGGGCGTCGACCCGTCGGACATCGCCGCCGAGGACCGCGCGGCCGACGTCGATGCCGGCGACTTCGCGGTGGACGTGGAGGCCGTCGAGGCCGGCGGCGCAAGCGACGACGTGGACACGTCGGGCGAGGGCTGCGCGCTCGAGGGCGGCGGCGTACCCGAGCATCTCGACTACCGCGTGTGGAACGTGGCCTACGCCGACGGCACGTCGGTGCGCTTCGACTCGGTGCTGGGCGAGGCGCTGATCGACTAGCGAGATGCTGCGTGCGTGCAAGCGGCACCGACATCGGCACCGCTTGCACGCGGGCGCGGGCCCTACCGGAACAGCTCCGGTTCCTTGCGCTCGAGGCACTTCGATTCCAACATGGCTATCACCTGGTCGGTCGACTCGCTCGAGAAGCGCTTCGCGTCCTCGGGGCAGCTCTTGACGCACGCGCAGCAGTGGAGGCATCCGGCTCCCACGAGCGCGGGGTCGTCCTCGTCGATGATGCCGAGCGGGCAGCGCGCGACGCAGATGCCGCAGCTCGTGCACGCATCCGAGGTGAGCGGGCGCACGTCGGCGCCGGGCTTGAGCTCCTTGTAAGGGCGGCTGCCCTTGATGGCGGGCGCGGGCAGGTCGCGCGAGCGCGCCAGGCGTTCTCCCAGGTCCGCGCCGAAGCGCTGCGCCACGGCGATGTCGGCGTCGTCGGGACGGCCGGTTCCCACGCGCGCGGTGAGCGAGTGCTCGCCGATGAACGCGCCCGCGGCCGTCACGTTGAACCCGCGCTCTTCCAGCAGGTCGGCGGCTTCCAGCAGCGCGTCGTCGAAGGCGCGGTTGCCGTACAGCCCCACGACCACGGCCGGCGTGCCGCGGCCTTCCAGATGCGCGAACTCGTCGCGCAGCAGCACGGGCACGCGCCCGGCGTACACGGGGAATCCGAACACGAGCACGTCGTCGGCCGCGCACGAAACGTCGGCCGGACGCTGTGCCGGCAGCGTGAGGCTCACGGCTTCGACGGAGGCGTCCAACGGCGCGGCCAACGCGCCCGCCACCTCCTGCACGATGGTCTTGGTGGTGCGCGTGGGGCTGAAGTACACGGCGCGAACGATCGACGACATGGCGATTCCTCTCTTCTCCCGTAATCCTTCGATGATACCCCTTTTCGCACCTGCGCGTCGCGAGCCGGACGGCGAAAGAGCCCGGCGGGGAGGGATGCCGGGCTCTGCGGATAGGGAGGGACGGGGGCGGGGAGGGATGCCCCGGTCCCTGAACGGGAGGTGCTAGGTCGTCGCGCGTTCGCGCAACTCGTGGCAGGTGCCGCATTCGAAGGTTCCCCGGTGGTGGCACTGCGCGCAGTACCGCATCGAGTCTTTGGGGAGGTCCTTGGAGTGGTTGTTGTGGCAGTCGGTGCACGTGGCCGGGTTCTCCTCGTGCTTCTCGCCGGCGGGGCGCTCGTGGGGGTTCACGGTGGTGCCCTTGTCGTCGGTGAGCGCCGTGGAATCGGCGGTCTTGGCCGCCATGTCCTCGAGCGTGCCGTGGCACGACTCGCACGTGGCCGGGTCCACCGTGACCATCGTGGGCTTCGAGGCCGGCTTGTCGCCGAACTTCACGTCGGCGTGCGCGGTCGAGAGCTCGCCCTCGTCGGTGTGGCACTGGGCGCACGCGACGCCCTCGGCCTCGTGGGCCGTCGCCTGCGGGCAGGCGGCGTCGGTCGCCGACTCGGCCTCGCTCGTGTGGCACATCGAGCAGTCGGACTCCATCGTCCAGTTCACGGGCTGGCCGTCCATGGCCGACGCGGCGGAGCCGGAGCCGGAGCCGGAGCCCTCCGCCTTCTGCCCGGACTCGGCCGGGGCGTCGGTTTCCGCCTTCGGCGCGCAGCCCGCGAGCGTCCACATCGCGGCCGTGAGCGCGAGGACGACGCCGAGGACGGCGAGCACGACGAGGCGCCGGTCGGCGGCGTGTGCTTGCACGGTCATGCGCTTCTCCTTACTTCTTCTCGTCCCACGCGTCGAGCGACGCCGCGTGGCGGGCCGAAATGCGGCCCCAGATCATGTTCTCGGCCACGTTGCCGCCCGTGATGCCGTAGGTGTGCGAGTGGATGTTGCCGAAGCTGCCGGCGCCGTACAGACGCGGGATGGGCTGCTCGGCGAACACGTCGAGCACCTGGCCGTGCTCGTTCTTCATGGCGCCGCCCAGCGTGGAGCACGAGCCGGGGTACACCGTGTACGCGTAGAACGGCGGGTTGTTCAGCGGGTTCAGCGTGGCGGCCGAACGGTGGAATTCGGGGTCCTCGCCGTTCTCGCACACCTGGTTCCACGTGTCGACGGTGGCCTTGAGCGTGTCGGCGTCCATCCACTTGTCGATGGCCTTCATCTTGGCCGCAAGCTCCTCGAGGGTGTCGGCTTTAATGATCCAGCCCTTGTCCACCTCGGCCTGGTTGTCGTCCGACCAGCCTTCCCAATCGCGCAGCTCGTCGGGCAGCATGGTGGTGAAGTTCCCGCATTCGAACCAGTCGCCCTGGCGCGTGGACATCGGGCCGGATTCGAACAGCGTCTGATCGAACACGCACCAGCTGGGGCAGTGGTCGTAATCGCAGATCTCGTCGCTGAAGTGGGTGAACGCATGCCATCCGTTGTGCGGCGAGCCGATGCGCATCTCGTCCACCCAGCGCTTTCCCAGCCGGTCGGTGTAGATGAACGTCTGATCCGACGGCATGATGAGGATGAGGAAGTCGTTCTCGGGATCGCGCGTCCACATGCCGTACATGGCTCCGGCCATGCCCATGTGCCACAGCTTGCCGCCCACTTCCTCGGTCATGCGGATGCCGTCGCCCGTGTTGTACTTCCAGCCTTCGAACTTGAAGGGGTAGCACTTGAGGTACTTGCGCTTCATGTCCTCGTTGAACTCGAAGCCGCCCGTGCAGAGGATGACGCCCTTGCGCGCCTTGACCGTTTTCTCCTCGGAGCCGATCATCGTGGTGCAGCCGACGATCTCCTTGGTGTCGGGGTTCTGGATGAGGTGCTCGTCGTGGCAGTCGAACAGCACCTCGACGCCCAGGTCCTTGCGCTTCTGGTCGAGGATCTCGAACGAGGCCATGCCGAATCCCGGAGGGTCGGCGATGGACTGGCATCCCTCGCCGCCGGGCAGGAACGAGTACTCGGGAATGGTGCCGGCGATGGCCTTCTCGTTGATGTCGTACTCCAGCTCGTACTTGTCGGCGTACTCGCAGTTGCGCAGCCCCTCGTCGATCCAGGCGTCGATGACCGCGGACGGCGTGTCCACGTCCTGCGTCATCTCGTGCCAGTACTGGCGCATGCCCTCCGCATCGTTGATGATGGCGAACTCGCCGTTGTTGATGGAGCTGTTGCCGCCGCCGCGCACCGGCGCCTTCTCCAGCACGAGCACCTGCTGGCCGCATTCGTCGGCGCCGATGAGCGAGGCCCACATGCCCGCGCCGCCGTAGCCGACCACCAGCAGGTCGCACTCGTAGTCCCAGCTCTTCGGCATCCAGTCTTGCGACGCCCCCGTGCCCGACGCGCAGCCGGCCAGCGCGGCGGAGCTCGCCACGGCGGCGGCAGCGACGCCCGCGCCCTTCAAAAACGAGCGGCGCGACAGCCCTCCCAGTTCCTTTGCGTTCATCGTTCCTCCTCTTTCTCTTTGCTCTTTGCTCCTTGCTCTTTGCTTGATCGGCGCCGCCTCGAACGATCGGCGCCCTCGATCACCGTATGGGTTGGGGGCTTGCGCGCCATCGAGCGCACCGCCCCATTTTTGCTCGATCGACCGCGCCGCAGGTGAGGGGCATCGGGAGGGGGCCCTTAGGGTGCTCCATCCGATATGCGGCGAAGGGCAGGTTGCTATACTGGGCGCGGGGATGATATCGAGCCGCGCGGGGGACGCGGGGCTCGGAAGAAGGAGGGGAGCATGGGGACGTGCCTGCGGAGCAAGCTCACGGCGTTTTGCCCTGATTGGCGATCGCTCGATTTCTACATCGTGCTGCTGGGCCTCGCGTTCTGCCGGGCGTGGATCGTGCTGTGCCTTTCCGCCGTCGCGGTGACGACGCTCGTGTCGCATTCGAACTGGATGTTCCTGCTTGCCGGCTCCGTGGCGGCCGCCGGCGTGGCCGTCGCGGCGCGGCGTGCGGCGACGCAGGCGCGATTCGAGGTGCGGCTGCGCGGCGTCACGGGCGCGCTCACCGTGCTGTGCGCCGTCGCGATGCCGATAGCGTTGGCGTGCGGCCAGCCGATCATGCTGGCGGTGCTCGTGGTCGTCGGGGGCGCCGCCTCGAGCTTCTTGCAGGTGCTGTGGGGCAACGAGTACGCGCGCCGCCCGGTTCCGTTCGCGCTCGCGTGCTACCCCGCCACGGCCGTGGTCATCGCCTTGCTCATCGCGCTCGTCGTCGGTGAGCGCGGGTTCCTCGCGTTCTTCGTGTTCCCGGTCATGTCGTTCGTGCTGCTGCTGGTCGAAACCTCGCGCATCGACAAGGAGCGTCCGCGCGACGAGCCTTCGGGCGCAGCGGCCGCGCCGGTTGCCCCGGCCGCCCCCGTCGTGCCGGCGGAGCGCGATCGGCCGGCCCTGTCGCGCAAATCGATCGCCCAGCTGATGGTGAGCATTGGCGTGTTCAGCTTCCTGTGCCGGGTGTTCGACTCGCTTCCCGGCGAGGGCGTGATCGACCCCTTCGTGGTGTTCGGCGGCAGCTCGGTGTTCGCGCTGGCCGTGGTGGGCATCCTGTTCCTGCTGTTCGCCTTCCTGTGCGGCGATCGCTTCGAGCCCGTGTTCGCCTACCGCCTGTCCCTTCCGCTCATGGCGTTGGGCATGGCCATCGTCTCGCTGTTCTTCTACGACCATTGGGCGCTGTCGGTGCTGCTCATCGGCATCGGCTACGAGCTGTTCGACATCGTGACGTGGATTCTGTTCGTGGATCTGGCGCAGCGGCGCGAGGACGCGGGCGGGCGCTACCGGGTGTTCGGGCAGGGCGTAGCCGCCACGCTGTGCGGCATGGGGTTGGGGTATCTCGTCGGAGGCGAGCTGCACGCGCGCCTGCTGGCGGAGTCCGTGCAGATGTCCACGGTGGGCATCCTCTGCGTCACCGTTTTGGTGGTGACGGCGTTCCTCGTCATTCCCGAGGGGACGATCGCGCAGGTGGTGGGTCGTCGGGGGCGCCTGCGCGGCGGAGAGCGCGACGGCGAGGAGGGGGAGGGGCCTGCGGCGGGCGCGGCGGATGTGGGCGCTCCCGCGGTGCCGCCTTTGGAGAAGCGCTGCGAGGCCCTCGCCATCGAGCGGCATCTGACGCCTCGCGAGGGCGAGGTGCTCGTGCTGCTGGCGCGCGGGCGCACGCTGGCCATCGTCATGCGCGATTTGCAGATAGCCAAGGGGACGGCGCAGACGCACATCGAGAACGTGTACGCGAAGCTCGGCGTGCATAAGCAGCAGGAGCTCATCGACCTCGTGGAAGGCTGCGAATTGAAGGATGAGGCCTGATCGGAGCAAAATACGATGCTCCATCTGATGCGGGGGACGGGGGCGTGGGTATCATGGGAGTCGCACATGGTCCAAGCGATACAAGGAGGCACCTATGGGACGAATCGTCTTGCCCGTATACACCCCGCACTACATCCCCACCGGCGACGAGGTTGCCGTCATCGAGACGTCGCGCGGCACGATCCGCGTGCAGCTGGCCGGCAAGGACGCGCCCGTGACCGTGGGCAACTTCGTCGAGCTGGCGGCGCGCGGCTTCTACGACAAGCTGAAATTTCACGCGCACAAGCCCGGCTCCGTGGTGCTGGGCGGTTGCCCGACGACGCGCACGCTGGGGCCGGCGCAGGTGGACGCCGCCGCGCGCGGCGTGATCCGCGGCATCCACCCCGGCACGGGCGACGCGCGCTACGTCATCGTCGACGAGTGGGAAGCCAACCCGAACAACAAGCACGTGCTGGGAAGCCTGTGCATGGCGCACAAGTCCGACCCGAACTCGGGCAGCTGCCAGTTCTACTTCTCGCTGTCCGAGCAGCCCGAATTCGACGACAAGTTCACCGTGTTCGGCCAGACCGTCGAGGGCCTCGACGTGGTGCAGAAGCTGACGATCGGCGACGCGATCGTGCATATCGGCATCGAGGGCGCCGACGAGGAGGCGCTCGCCGAGGCGATCTCCCACGAGCTGCCCCGCCCGAAAACCCCGAAGGAAGTGCTCGAGGAGCTGGAGCGGGAGCGGGCCGAGCGCGAAGCGGCGGCGGCGAAGGAAGAGTAAACGCCTCCCTACTCGTACGTTTCCACCAGATCGATCAGCTCTTGCTGCTTGTGGACGTCCAGCTTGCGGTAGATGTTCTCGATGTGGGTGCGGGCGGTGCCCTTCGCGATCTGCAGGTCGCGGGCGATGATGGACAGGGTGCGGCCGTAGGCCAGCAGCACGATCACCTCGCTCTCGCGCGGCGTCAGGCCGTAGTCGCGCGCCACGCACGCGCAGTGCTGCTCGAGGCGGCCCGCGCCCGCGTCCGCAGTTGCGACGGCGGGCGCTTCCTCGGCCTCCTTCTCCTTGCGGCTCGTGCGCATCGTCTGCGACAGCTGTGACACCACGCCTTCGGGCAGCACCATGAACGCCACCACCACGAGGCACAGCGTCGCCAGCATGGCCACGACGGAGATCTGCACGTCGCCGCTGGCGATCATCGCGTCGCACGCCTTGCCCGCCAGCGTCCCCACGCCCATGCCCGCGAACATGAACGCCACGCCCAGCCCGAAGATGTGCAGGGCGTTCTCGTTGCGCCGGCGCGACACGTCCACGAACAGCACCCAGGTGAGGATGTCGAAGAACTCGTAGCCCGCGTTGATCAGCAGGATGGACACCGCGGCGTGCGTGTCGAAGAACAGCGCGATGGCCACGAATCCCGCCACCATGATGGGCAGCGACAGCCGGTACGTGAGCGTCGCGTTGAAACGGTCGCGCAGCTTCGCGGCGATGAGCAGGAACGCGACGCCCACCGCCATGAGCGCGAAGATGGCGCTTCCGCCGATGAAGGAGAACGGGTCGACGTGGGACGGCATGGCGTCGAACAGCCGGCACAGGAACGAGAACGTCATGATGGAGAACATGAGCTTGCCCACGCCGAACTTCGCGCTGGGATCGCAGTCGCGCTCGCGCTCGCGGTCGCAACCTGCGGGCTCGCCGACGCGTCCGTCCGCCTCGCCGTCGGCGGCGATCGCGCCCGAGGATTCCCCTATCGGCTTCTGGGCGAGGTCGCTCCACGACAGCCCGATGCGGTTCGCCTCGAACAACAGCAGGCCGAACGACAGCAGCGGGATCACCGCGAAGCCGATGAGGCTCGTGTGGTCGCTCGACATGCCGGCCACGAGGGCGGTGACGATGGCCGCGGCGGGGGAGGCGATCGTGGCGAAGAATGTGGCGTGGCGGGCGAAACGGTCGCCCCACAGCACCTGGAGCGGCCCGGCGCCCAGGCCGCCGACGACGAACCCGACCACCATGAGCGGCTCGCTGCCCATCCAAAGCGCCAAGGGGATGATGATGCCGCTGGCCGCGAGGGCGACGGGCGTGAACCGGAACAGCGCGACGCGCACGGTTCCCTCCCGCTTCCCGCTGCGGTTCACCACGAACGACACGGCCAGCGCGCTCAAGGCGCCGAACAGCAGATAGGCCCACGTGAACGAGGATGCGGCCCCTGCGACGAGCGGCGCGCCCAGGCAGAAGACGATCCACGCGCGGCACAGGCCGAATCCGATGACGGTGATAAGGTAGTCGAGCGTGCGCGAATCGCGCTCGGCGGCGGTTGCTTCCGCCGCCGATTCGAACGCCAGCTCGCCGACGCGTTCACCCTTGGTGCCGTACTGCATGTGCATCTCTCCCCAGCGTTCATGCCACGGGTCGCGCCGATGAGCGCGGCTCCCTCCCGTCTGCAACAAAACCATGTGTAGTATCATACGCAATTTCAAACGTTGATCAAATCGGATGGAGCATCCGATAGGCGGTTGACCAGGAAAATCCTATCCAACGTCAGATACCGCGCCCAAAATCAGACTGCTCATCAGATGTGCCTTCTCGGTTGGAAGCGTAGGGTTCGTCCTTGCAAGAACGGATGCTTCTAAGGAGGGGCATTCATTCAAGTAGGAGGAAGGAACACTATGAGCAAAGGCATGGAAGGCGGAGTTTCCCGTCGTTCGTTCCTGAAGGGCGCGGGCGTCGCTGCCGCAGCCGTGGCGGGTTCCGCCGCGCTGGCCGGCTGCGCGTCGGGTTCGACGGGCGCGGCTTCGGGCGATTGGCTGCCGAAGAGCTGGGACTACGAGTGCGACCTCTTGGTCATCGGCTACGGCGGCGCGGGCATGTGGGCGTCGCTCATCGGCGCCGACGAGTGCGGCCAGGAAGTCATCGTGCTGGAGAAGGCTCCCGTCGAGGGCGGCGGCAACAGCCGCATCAACAACGGCGAGTGGACCATCGTCGAGGAAAGCGATAAAGAGCGCTTCAAGAAGTACATCAAGGCGTTCACGCACGGCAAGACCCCCGAGCCGATGATCGACGCCTGGGTCAACGAGTGCGTTCGCAACACCGAGTACGCCGACAAGTACGGCATGACCTACGAGGTGTCCGAGGTCGCGCTGGCCGGCGCCATCCCCGAGTACTACTTCCTGGACGACAACGCCTACGAGGGCTCCTGCAAGCTGTCCTCCGTCGACGGCTTCGGCATGCTGTCGTTCCGCGAGCTCGACGCGCAGCGCGAGAAGCTGGGCGTGCAGGTTCTGTTCGACTGCCACGACGAGCGTCTCATCCAGAACCCCGAGACCAAGGAGATCGTCGGCGCGTACACGATGATCGGCTCCGAGGAGAAGGCGGTGAAGGCTCGCAAGGGCGTCATCCTGACGCTGGGCGGCTTCGAGTTCAACGAGGATCTCAAGAACGAGTACCTCAAGTGCTACCCCTTCAAGTTCGAGGGCTGGCAGTACAACACGGGCGACGGCATCAAGATGGTCGAGGACGTGGGAGCGAAGCTGTGGCACATGGACATGGCGATCTCCATGTACTCCATGTGGACGCGCGACCCCGAGAACGACTTCTCCATCCTGTACTTCATGCCCGGTTTCAGCTACTTCAACGTGAACCGTCTGGGCAAGCGCTACGTCAACGAGAACAGCATGGGCTCGCCGCACAACGGCTGGCACACGCTGCTGTCGTTCGACGACTCCATCGACGACTTCGACCGCATCCCGTCGTGGGGCATCTTCGACCAGACCTGCTTCGACGCCGGCAAGCTGTCCACCAGCCAGGGCGATTTCTTCGAGTGCGGCAACTTCGCCAGCGACCTGCCCGACGAGATCCGCGCATGGAACGGCTGGAGCCAGGACAACAAGGCTGAGCTGGATAAGGGCTGGATCCTCAAGGGCGACACCATCGAGGAGCTTGGCAAGAAGATCAAGGAGTTCGACCACTGGATGGACGTCGACGCCTTGAAAGCCACGTTCGACGAGTACCAGGCATTCTGCGAGGCAAAGAAGGACGCGCGTTTCGACCGCTCCGAGAAGACGCTCGAGAAGCTGGACGACGGCCCGTACTACGCCATCTCCATCTACCCCGGCTCCTGCTCCACCTTGGGCGGCCCGATGAAGAACGAGCACGGCCAGGTGCTGGATCCCGCCGAGAACCCCATCCCGCGTCTGTACGCGGCGGGCTGCTTCGGCAACTTCCAGAGCCACAGCTACGGCATCACCGGCGGCAACAACGCCGAGAACCAGGTGTGGGGCCGCATTTCCGCCCGTCACGCCGCGGGTCTCGAGCCTTGGGACGCCAAGTAGCATCCTCCCTTCGCTGATCGGTTCGGCGCTGCGCTCCCCAGCGGCGCCGGATGCGACTCAACCCCCGC
>OBXM01001310.1_pt1 | contig 15943 bp, 12 predicted proteins | sample 1538141 | NCBI WGS metagenome assembly OBXM01 (sample SAMEA2580153, study PRJEB22360) | human gut metagenome | biome: human gut; feature: human-associated habitat; material: faeces | place: Denmark | collected 2008/2010 | reverse complement strand
GGCGGCTTTCTCATGCGGGAGACTGGTTACCCCTCGTACACGATATCGCCGTTCGAGACGGTGCAGACCACCTTCGCCTCCGAGATCTGCTTGGGGTCGACGTCGAGGATGTTGCGATCGATCACGACGAGGTCTGCCTTCTTGCCTGTTTCGATTGTGCCCACGATGTCGTCCATGAAGTTCTCGTACGCCACGTTCTTCGTGTACATCTCGAGCATCTGGTAGGCGGTCAGTCCTTGCTCCTTCCACCGGTAGTGGTCTTCGTCCTCTTCGACGGGGAAGGGGCTGTTGCGCGTGATGCCCACTTCGATTTCAAGCAGGGGATCGTAGGCGGTCACGGCTCCGTCGCTGCCGCCGCTGATGAGGCAGCCTGCTTCCAGCATGTCCTTAGCCGGGTACATGTCGAACGCGCGCTCCTTGCCGATAAATGCGGCTTCCAGTTGACACAGAGGGTCGTTGTACATCCACAGGAACTGCAGGTTGCTGATCGCTTTGAGATCCGCGCAGCGTTTGATGTCCTCGGGAGTGATGGCGCATACGTGCACCATCGTGTGACGCGCGTCACGCTTGCCGTTCGCCGCTTCGGCGCGCTCGTAGGCGTCGAGCGAGGCGCGCACGGCTCCGTCGCCGATGGCGTGAATATGCGCCTGGTACCCGTTCTTGTCGAGATCGGCTACCACCTGGTCGAGCTCTTCTGTGGACCAGTCGCTTGTGGCGGTCCAGCCTTCTCCCTTGCCGGCTGCGGGCAGGTACGGCTCCAGCATAACGGCCGTTGCGCCTTCGGTCACGCCGTCGTAGACGATCTTCACCGTGCCGGTTTGGAACATGTCGGAATCGTAGGCGGCTACGGCATCGAGCTTCTTCTTGATGCCTTCGTAGCCCATGCCCGGCTGTCCCCACACGAGGAAGCGCTGGCGCAGATGCAGATCGCCCCGTGCGTCCATGTTGTGGAGCGCCTCGGCGTGGATGAGCTCGATGCCCGACAGGTTGATGTTCGTGAGGCCGGTGATGCCCAGCGAATGACAGTACTCCTGGAACGCTTCGTAGGCTTTCGCCATGTTCTCGGTCGAGTAGGGAACTTCGATCTTGGACGTGACAAGGCCTTTCGCTGCGTCGGTCAGCAGACCGCTTGGCTGGCCAGCGGCGTTGTGCACGATGGAGCCTCCGTCGGGGTCGGGCGTGTCGGCCGTGATTCCGGCGATTTCCAGCGCCTTGCTGTTCACCCAATAGGAATGGTGCGATACGTCGCGGATCATGATGGGCTTGTCGGAGCAGATGGCGTCGAGGTCCTCTTTCTGCGGGCCCGGGTTCGATCCGTCGGGTTGCAGATAGGCGTTCTGCATGAACGGTCCGCCGTAGTACACTTCGTCGTCGGGATGCGCTTCCACGAACTCGCGGATGATGCGCAGATACTCCTCGTTGTCCATGGTGCCTTCGGGGATGGCGATTTGGAACAGTTCTTCGTAATAAGGCTGTGGGCCGTGCAGGTGGCCGTCCATGAAGCCCGGGCACAAGAACTTGCCGCCGAGGTCGATGACCTTGGTCGCGTCGCCTACGAACGCCTCGATGCCGGCATCGTCTCCTACGTACACGATGTCGCCGCCGCGCACGGCGACGGCCTGCGCTACGTCTCCTTCGTTTACGAGCGTCTGCACGTGGCCGTTCTTGAATACGAGGTCGGCCGCCTTGCCGGTTGCCTGCGCTTCGGCTTCGATGCTCGTGTCCGCCGCCCCTTCTTCTGCGGGCGCGCTGCATCCGAACGGTCCTCCCAGCAGCATCCCTGCTGCAAGCACCGATGCTCCCGCTACGAACGAACGGCGCGTGAGCGCGCTTTGCCGTCCCAGTCCCTGGTTCGTGCTATGCGTCATGACGATCCCTTCCTTCCCTTGTTCGACGATACGCTTGCCGGATCCCTTGTGCCGACGGCACCTTGCCCGACGTTATGGCCGAAGGGGGCCTGCGACAATCAACGCGAAGATGGATGCCTGCTCGAAAGAGGGTTTATTTTTCTCTACCTTGTAGCAAACATGCTGGTGGAGGGCGAGGGTGCTTGTTTTGCGGAAGGGCGCGCTCCCGAGCGGGAATTCGCGCGTGCTATAATCCGCCGCAGGGGAAAGGGGTGCGATGGTTTACTTGCTGTTCTTCTACGATATGGGTATGACCATGGCGAACGCGGCGCTCTGTATCGTGTTCGCTGCGTTGTTCGTGCGGAACAGAAGCCCTCTCCATCTTTGGCTCGCTATCTTGTTCGGATTGTGCACGGCTGACATCGTGCTCATGTACCTGTTCGATTTCGTGCCCGATTTCCAGCTGCTGTTCAGCGCTTTTCCCGGATCGTCGCCGTTTTTGTACGGTTACCTGCATCTCGGTATTCTGCTGACGTTCAGGTTCATTGCGGGCTTTATCTTCGACCAGCCGCCGGCGGCGCGGGAAAGTGCGTTGTGGATTTTATGTTGCACGTATCTCGCGGTTGCCGGGTCGTTGTCGGAAGCCGTGGTAGAGGAATTCGCCGAGAACTTGTGCATCGGCGTGCTGCAGCTTTATATCATGGGCATCGGTATTCGAGGGTTGCGCAAGGGCGATGTAGGGGGTCGCGTGCTGGACTCGAAGGCCGTCGTTGCGCTCGTGGCGTCGTTCGCGTTTTGCTCGGTTGGTTATTTGGCGTGGTCGATAGGCTCGTTCGCGGCTGGATGGGAGAGCCCGCGCAACGTGTTCGTCGAATTGTCTGGTGGAATTAATTTCGTGTTCGCCTGTCTTTACCTGGTTGCGTACGCCCGCAAACTCCGCGAGGCATCGGTTCCAGCCGTGGTGCCTTTTGTTGCCAAGCGCTACGATCTCACCAAGCGCGAGGAGGAGATGCTTGAAATGCTGGTGGAGGGGTTGAGCAACCAGCAGATCAGCTCGCAGGCGTACATCTCGGTCGGAACGGTGAAAACGCACGCGCACAACATCTACGCGAAATTGGGCATTAAGGGGCGTGCGGATCTGCCCGCGTTTCTCGAATGCGAGCTCGCCGCCTCCCTTGATCATCGGAGTTGATCGCGCCGCGCCGCTTCCGTCGTCGGTCTCTGACGAGGGTGTGAAAAAAGCGCGTCTTCCGCGGGTTGTTCCCGGGCTTTGTGCTAGGATGGTAACGAACAAACGTTTGCAACTGAGGCAAACCCTCGGCATGACGACGAAAAGGAACCGATGACGCGCATCGAACGAACCATCTTGGGGATCGATCCCGGCCTGGCCAACACCGGCTGGGGCATCGTGGAGCAGCGCGGGCCGCGCCTGGCGTGCACGGCATACGGGTGCGTGTCCACGCCGAAGGAGCTGCCGCTGGCTCAGCGTCTGCGGAAGATCCACGAGCAGATGGCTGCGGTCATCGCGCGGTTCCAGCCGACGTGCGCGGGAATCGAGACCGTGTGGTTCGGCGTGAACGTGCAAAGCGCGTTCGCCACGGGGCAGGCGCGGGGCGCTGCGCTCGTGGCATGCGCCGAATGCGACCTCGAGGTGCTGGAATTCTCGCCCAGCCAGATCAAGCTGGCGGTGGTGGGAACCGGCTCGGCCGAGAAGGACCAGGTGCAGTACATGGTGCGCCAGCTGCTTGCCCTCGAGGACGTCCCGCGACCCGACCATGCCGCCGACGCGTTGGCCGCCGCCATCTGCTATACCACTCATGAGGGTTTCGCGCGCCGCACGGGCGCGGCATGCATGGCGTACGACGCGCCCGTTTGCAACGTACCCGTCGGAAAGGACAGGCTATGATCGCGTTTCTCAAGGGGACGCTGGCGGGGAAGACCGCCACGACCGCCTACATCGAAGTGAACGGCGTGGGCTATGCCGTGGGCATGTCCCAGGCCAGCCTGTCGAAGCTGCCCGAAGCGGGGGCACCGGTTGAGGTGCACACGTTCTTGCAGGTGCGCGACGATGCGCTGGCGCTGTACGGATTTCTCGCGCTGGAGGAGAAGGCTCTGTTCGAGCGGCTCATCGGCGTGGGCGGCGTGGGGCCGAAGGTGGCGCTTGCCGCGCTGTCGGCGTTCTCGCCCGCGGGTCTTGTGGCCGCCGTGCAGGCGCAGGACGTGGCGGCGGTGCAGCGCATCCCCGGCGTAGGGAAGAAGACGGCCTCGCGCATCATCCTGGAGCTGAAGGGCTCGTTCGACGAGGGGCTGGCAAGCCTGTTCGACGGGGCGGCGCCCGCAGCGGCGTCGGCTGCGAATCTTGCCGGCACGCGCGAGGCGCTGCTGTCGATGGGCTTCACGTCCGAAGAGGCCGACGTCGCCCTCAAGGGCGCCCCCGAAGGCGCGTCCGAGGGCGTGCTGCTACAATATGCGCTGAAGCGATTAGGTTCCGCCGGTCTGCCGACCGGCGGAACGGCTTGACGCTGCGGCTTTCCGCAGCACCCGATCTTGGCGCTCCAAGCCCTCCTCGCGTACGAAGTACGCTTCGTCGGGCTTTCACGTCAATCTCGGGCACCGCGAAAAGCCTCGCTGACATTGTCGGACCGGCGAGGGGGACAATGTTAGACTGGCGAGAAAGATGAAAAGGCGGCTATGGCTGACAACGGCATTCAAATAGAAGGGCTCGTGTTCGAGGCGGGGGCCGGGGCGCGGCGGGGGGCGCCCAGCTCGTCGCCCGTCGACGCACGCTCGCGCGCGGTGGCGCCGACGCTCACTGAGGACGATCTCGCGCTCGATCGCAGTCTGCGCCCTAAGCGCCTGGGCGACTACCTGGGGCAGACGAAGATCAAGGAGTCGCTCGCCATCCTCATCGAGGCGGCTCAGGCGCGCGGCGACGTGGTGGATCATATCTTGTTCTCAGGACCTCCGGGCCTCGGCAAGACCACGCTGGCCACGGTCGTCGCCAACGAGCTGGGCGCGAACATCAAGACGACGAGCGGCCCCGCCATCGAGCGCACGGGCGATCTGGCGGCCATCCTCACGAACCTCGAGGAGGGCGATGTCCTGTTCATCGACGAGATCCATCGCCTGAACCGCATGGTCGAAGAGGTGCTGTACCCTGCGCTCGAGGACTTCGCCCTCGACATCGTGGTGGGGAAGGGCCCGGCGGCGCGCTCCATCCGCCTCGACTTGCCGCGCTTCACCCTCGTCGGCGCCACAACGCGCACCGGTTTGCTGACCGGTCCTTTGCGCGACCGTTTCGGCATCGTGTTCCGTCTGCAGTACTACTCGCCCGACGAGCTGGCCTCCATCGTGTGCCGTTCCGCCTCCATCCTGGACGTCGCAATCGAGGAGGACGGGGCGCTGGAGATCGCGCGCCGTAGCCGCGGCACCCCGCGTCTGGCGAACCGCCTGCTCAAGCGCGTGCGCGATTGGGCGCAGGTGCGCGGGGACGGCATCATCGACGAGGACGTGGCCGCCCAAGCGCTCAGCTTCTTCGAAGTCGACGCGTTGGGCTTGGACATGATGGACAACCGCATCCTCGAGCTTCTGGCCGTGCAGTTCGGCGGCCGCCCCGTGGGGCTGACCACGCTGGCGTCTGCCCTGTCGGAGGACACCGACACGCTGGAAGACGTCTACGAGCCTTACCTCATGCAGCAGGGCCTGCTGGTGCGCACGCCGAAGGGCCGCATCTGCACCGAGCGGGCCTACGACCATCTGGGGATTCCGGTTCCGCCGTCCTCGTGATCACGACCGTCCGGGGCGTCCCGGGCTTACGAAGGGAGCTTCCATGCTCGAACAGGATTACCTGATGCGCATCCTCCTGCAATTCGCGGAGGCCATCCGCCGCAGCTGGGCGCGATCGGTGGAGGATCGCGATCCGCGCGATGCCGCCAACATGCTGGAGCACGCCATAGGCGACGCCACCGACATCGACGGCGCCACGCTGCTGTCGCTGTCGCCCGAGTCGATAGCCAGCGTCATGCAGGTGTCGGGCGTCGACCCGCGCGTGTCCGAGTACATCGCCCGGAGCCTGCTTCTGGCCTCGGGTTATCTGGCAGAGGCGGGCGAGGGCGATCTGTCCGCCCTGCGCGCCGAGCAGGCTCGCGCCTTGGCCGAGGCGTACGATCTCGATCTGCCCGACACGCCCGAAGAGCTAGCCACCCTTTTGGATGAGGCCGATGCCGCGCTGGCGAAAGACGCCGAGTCCACCATGGACGTGCTAGGCTACGGCACCGAGCCCGTCATCCCGGCGAACACGATCGAGGCGCCCCTCGATTCCGACCGGTAGGAGCCCGCTCGATCAACGGATCGGTAAAATACGGGCGAAAAAGAGAATCCCGAGCTTTTTTGTTGCCGCATAGCGTATAGTAAGCATGTGCCCTCGAGGTGAGGGCGAGTGTTGCGGCCATGCAGCACACAGTGTTACCTCCTCGGGGACGAGGAGAGGAAAGAGGATTTAAAATGGCGGAAGGTACTGTTAAGTGGTTCAACCCGGAAAAGGGCTACGGCTTCATCTCTCAGAAGGATGGCGAAGACCTCTTCGTGCATTTCTCTGAGATCAAGATGGACGGCTTCAAGACGCTTGACGAAGGTGCTGCGGTGCAGTTCGACGTCACGACCGGTCAGAACGGCAAGCTTCAGGCAAGCAACGTGACGAAGGCATAAGCAGACTAACATATAGAATGCTGAAATGACCCCGCAAAGTGCGGGGTCATTTTTTAATGCGTATCGGTTCGGCAGTGTCTCTTTGCGGGGCTTGGGTCGCGGGCCGATGAGCCGAAAACCCTCTTTTAGGCGTAAAAATGCGTAAACTCCGTCCCGAGGGTTGCCAGCCTTGCGGCGTTCGCGACGCTGTTGATTTTGCGATGCCTCAGTGCTGCGATGATAATGCGGTTCTCTTTGGTGAGATGTTCGACGTTCGGATGGTGTGCCATGCGGTGTAGCAGTTAAAAGCAGCGCGCTACGCCGGCCGACTCCGTCTTCTAAGACGAAGGAGGCGAGGCCGGCTTACTGCTATCGACGCGAACCCGGACGTGTCGAAAGTATACTGATTATGGTGCGAACTCGGTTGGGGCCTTTGATCCTCGGGCTCTCACGCCGGCACGCTGCCCGATTCACTCTTATCCAGGCTGACTGACTTTTGGGTATTGGATTTTGCGTCTTCGTTGCGTCGCAAGTTGTTTGGCATGCTGTGGGCGGGGGGCGGAGGGTCTGAATGTTTCACGTGAAAACATTCGTACGTGTCGAATCGAAGTCATGATGGGGCTGATCCGTTCCCGTTGAGTAGGCGGGAGCAGCAAAGGAGTCGAGCGCTTTACGAGACGGGCTTGCGGGTTCGTGTGAAACCCCAGAGGCCATAGAGTTTCTTGCTATTTGATAGTTAATATGTATCATTTAAGAAATAATTACCAAAAAGGTATTTACAAAACGCGTGCATGGTGCTTAAATAAAAGAAAAGAGGGTATCGGGAAAACGGTCGACGGTCGGAAATAGCGAGGGAGTGCGCTTTTCACGCATCGTTCGGTCGACAATCGACAAGCAACACATATGCACAGCACGCTCACACGCCATATAGGGCGCTGCGTCTGCATAACGGGGGAGCACATGACTACGATTTCGCATCGCAAACTTTGTCGCGGGGGGGGGGCTCACTAGTCTGCTAATTGCAGCAGCGGCGGTGCTTCTGGTTGCGTTTGCGGGCGTGCGCCTCGTAGGACTGACCCCGTACGCCGTTCTCTCGGGCAGCATGGAGCCCGAATATCCCGTTGGCTCGCTGGTGTACGTCAAAGCGGTCGATCCGCTTGACGTCGAAGTGGGCGACGCCATCACGTTCAGCCTGCCCTCGGGCACGCTGGTGACCCATCAGGTGTATCAGATCGATGCCGAATCCCGTGCGTTCCGCACGCAGGGCATCGCCAACATCGCCAGCGACGGGTCCATTTCCCCCGACGCCGCGCCGGTGCCGTACGAGAACCTCGTGGGCAAACCCGTGGCGTGCATCCCGTATCTGGGCTACATCAACAAATTCCTCACTTCTCCGCTGGGTCTTGTGATTGCAGGGACGGCTATCGCCGTTTTCATCATAGCATCGATTGCTGCCGGGAAGCTTGCCGCCCTCGATAGCGGCCAAGCGGCATCGCACCGAGGGGGTGGTGGCATGCACAGCCGATGCGCCTGAGCATTGAGCGACAGCGTGCGCCCCTGCAAGCGGACGCAAGAAACGAACGAGAGAGAGGAGCGCTTCATGGAAGCGGAAGTAAAACGTAGAAAGCGCCGTGTGGTGTTGGTTGCCCTGGCGGCCTGTTTGGTGGTGGCCGGCATCGGCGGAACCCTAGCCTGGTTCAGCGCGCAAAGCAGTCTGACGAACACGTTCAAGGTGGGCAACATCACCGATCCGACGACGAAGCCGGATAAGCCCTCTGAAAACCTTCCCAGTGACACAACGAAGGTGAGCGGGAATATCTATGAGCCCAGCTGGGTTGACCAGTCTGCGATCGCTCCGGGTGCGAGCGTGGCTAAGGATCCGTACGTGGGCATCGGCAAGGACAGCGAGTCTGCCTATGTGTACGTGTACGTGAAGAACAATCTGCCGGAAGGTGCATACTTCACGATCGAGCAGGGTTGGGAAGCGGTTGAAGCAACTTTGGTTTCGGGATCGCAAGACCAGTACACGGGCGGTCTGTTCGCCTATGCCTCCAACTACCAGAATGGAGCTGGTCTCACCGAGCTTAAACCGACTGGTACCCCTGCTGCCGATGCTTGGACGAAAACCCCCCTGTTCAAAAGCATTATGACGAGCGATACGTTTGTGGCGAACGACACCAACAAAACGGTTGAGGTGTATGCATATGTTGCAGCCAAATCGAACAACAGCGAGTCTACGACCGATCTCGACGCTGCTGCCAAGGCTTGGGCGGCTGAGATCAAAATGAAGCAGTAGCTTCCAGCGTCGCAACTTGCGCATGCTCAGCCTTTGAGCTGCCCTTTGCCCATCCCGGCGCTCCCTCGGGCGCCGGGATGGGCGCATCCGCACCCGTTTACCCAAGGACCTGGATCCCTATGACTGAACACGCACATCACAACATCGCCAGCGCCGCATCGCCCGACGATGCCGCGCTCCGCTCGAGCTCGACCGGCCAGCCCTCTGCACCGGAGGCCCGTGCGAAGGCCTCCCGCGCGCAGCGCTTCGCCGCGGTCGCTGCGGCGCTGACGCTGTTGTTCGCTGCCGCGGTTTTGGCGACCCAGGCGTTCAACGTCGAGCTGTTCGACGTGCATCACCCCTTCTCGTTCGGCGCGCCCGACATCGAGGTGGTCGAAACCATGTTGGACGCCTCGGGAAACGAGGTTCCGGCGCTTGTGGACGACCGTATCAACCCCGGCTCCGGCGCCGTGAGCCGCATCGTGCGTGTGCAGAACCTCGGCACGCATCCGATGTTCGTGCGCGTGATGCTGAGCGTGGAAGGCGTGCGGCCCAACGGCGACGCGCTGTCGCTCGACCACGCCGTGACGTACGACTTCGGCGACGCGTCCGCGTGGCAGCGGGGGCAGGACGGCCGGTACTACCTGGCCGTCGCGCTGGAACCCGACCAAACCACGCCCGTGCTGATCGACTCGTTCGAGGTGGAGGCGGGCGCGCTGGCCGGCATCGACCAGCTGAAGCTGGTGATCAAGGCCGACGGCGTGCAAAGCGAGCACAACGCAACCAGTTCCCTGACTGCTGAAGGATGGCCGGCATGATGAATACTCGGGTTTCGATATGGCAGAAAGCGCTGCGCATGGTGCTGGCGCTTGCTTTGGCCGCGACCGCGGTGCCCTTCGTCGCACCCGACAAGGCGCATGCCGATTGGGTCGATAATACGTACCATATCACCAGCGTGGCCGACTTGGTGTACGCGGTCAATCTGACGCATACGACCGCCGGCCAGAGCATCAATATTGTTTTGGATAACGACCTGACTCTGAACGAAGCCGACCTCGAGGTTGCGAAACAGAACGGCGGTCTGATCTTCGGCACCATCGACCTGCCGTTCAAGGGTGCGTTCGACGGCCGGGGCCACACCATCACAGGTTTGGAATACAACCGCGATTTGTGGACTCCGAAGGCGAACACCGGCCTGTTCGCCAGCACCGACGGTGCCACCATCAAGAATCTCACGCTGAAAGATGCCAAAATCGGCGCGGACTTCCGCGGCGGCGTGTTGGTGGGCCGCGCGGACAGCACGCGCATCGAGAACGTCACCCTTATCAGCTGCACATCCAGCATCACGCCCGCCAACAACGCCGTCAGCCTGATCACCAACGCCGGCGTGCTGGGCGGCATCCTCGCCGGCGAGACGAACGGAGGCGTCATCTACAACTGCGAGGTGCGCGGCGGCAGGTGCGTGTCGAACTCGACGTCCGCCGTCGCCGCGCTGGGCGGCGAAGGGCTGTACATGGGCGCGTTGGTAGGTGCAGCAAGCGGAACCGTCATCGAGTATTCGCGTGTGACGCCGATTCGCGAGGTTGCGGCCGATGGCGCCGTGACCTACCAGCATGCAAGCGTCAAGAACAGCTACGACAAGGCGGTGGGCGCCCTGGGCGGCTTCACCGTGTACGCGGGCGGCGTGACGGGGCAGCTTTCGAACGGCGCCCAGATGATCGACTGCTTCTCTACGGCGGACTGCTACGCCTACTGCGGCACGTACGCGAGCGTCGGCGCGGGCGCCACGGTGAGCGTCGGCGGCCTGACGGCGTCGGCGTACGACAGCAACTGCAGCATCGAGCGCTCCCATTACGCCGGCAACCTGAGCTCGAAGCAGTATAACGCGCTGATCGTCATTCCCATCATCGAGTACAACGTGTATCTGGCCGGCCTTGCGAGGAGGGCCGATGGCCTGTCGGTAAGCGAGTCGTACTTCAAGCCTTCTGCAAGCGCAGAGGAGGGTACGAACAAGAAGATCCCCGCGTTGAATGACGCCGCGACGGGGCCGTCGTTCGGGCCGTTGGACGATGACGTGTACGTCGACCGCGATTTCTGGGAGGGGTGCGGCTACGACTTCGCGGGCGGCATCGAGCGCAGCAGCGCATATTCCGCCAGCCATATCAACAAGTGGGTCATAGATTATGACTTGGGCATTCCCGTGCACGGGTCGTCCATCAAGGCGACGTTCGATTTCCCAGGCGCGGCCAGCGTGAGCATCGGGACGACCGGGCTTTCGCCGATACAGGAGCAGATGACTGACAACGCCTGGAAGTTCGCCGTGCAGGGCGTTCTTGCTGCGGACAATACGGTGAAGCTGAGTGCGACGACGAACCCGAAGGATGAGGGTGTAGCGGCTAGCAAGGAGAACCAGGGTTATCGCTTTGCGGGATGGTATCGCGAGTCCAAGGTCACGGTGAACGAGGTGGCCGAGGATCCCGCGTACTTCAAGCCGATGGTGACGGCAGACAAGTTGGTGTCGAACGTTATCGACTACACGCCGGCGAACACTCCCGACGTGAAGCAACTCGAGGACAACGACCTGTTCATCGCGCATCACCAAGCGCAGGTGCTGTTCCACGACGTGGCCGGCAACGTGATCAACAAAGACACCGGCGCGGTGGATTCGACTATCGGCGACGACTGGTACGACTACTTCGACTTGCTGCCGTCGCCGAGTCCGGCGAAGCCCTCCAATAGCTCGACCTTCGTCGGTTGGACGACGACTGCGAAAAACGAAGGCGGGGTTCTCAAGGGTTATGCCAGTGTCATGTCCTCGGAACTTGCCGGCATCAAGGCCAGCGGCGCTTTCTACGAAGCGGGCGATCCGGTGGACAAACCCATGGATCTGTACCCGATCTACAGCGACTATGCAAGCAACATCGTCACCGAGATCGAGGGTTATACCAACCAGGACAATGTTACAGTGCGCGACGGCGTGGGATCGACAGGTGCGAAGCCGGTGTCGAACCCCGACGGAACCACGTCGTATCAGGTGTTCGTGAAAGATGTTCAGGGCACCGAGCTGAGCAACGGCGGGGCGCTTCCCGACGGCTATCGGTTCCTGGGATGGTACAAGAACGTGGACGGCGTTGAGGTGCGCGTGAGCTCCGATTCCAGCTACACCATCCCCGCCGACACCGACCTCACCCAACAGCAAACCTACATAGCCCGCTTCGAGTACCGGGTTGATTACTACGTCGCCTCAGATGCGCAAGATGCTGGCGATTTTAAGAACCCCACACTTCATGCTGAGAGATGGCAACGATACGAAAGCGCTTTCGTGGAGTTGCCTCCACCCGCGTATTACAAAGAGAAGTTCGAGTATTGGGCGTCGTACAACCCCGATGCTAACCCTGCAATAGGAGCTAAATTTACCGGTGTGATACGTAATCCTGAAAGAGTTGCTTCGAAAATGAAGCTCGACGGCACATCAACCGGCTTTGCGTTTGGAGTTGGTATTGACTTTCCTGGGGCGGGTTCCGTTGAGCTGACGGGAAATCCATTATTGACCGGAAGCACCGTTGGAGGCATCAGGGTTGATACGGTGTCAAATGAGAGCTATGTGTTTAGATTCTGGACAGGAGAAGGGACGAACAATTCCCATCAGTGGGGTGAATGGAAAGAGCCGAGTCAAGATAAGGCGTTTCAACCGAAAGGATCCTCTTATTCCACTGCTCGCGCCTATTACTTTCAGGCTCACTACGCTGCAAACGTCAAGTTCGAGGGCGTGTCGAAGGCCGATGGGGGCGAGTGGGTTGTTGAGCGCCGTTACGAAGAGCGGGTTCTGCTAGATCAAGACTTCTCTAATGCATACGACTATCCGAAAGCGGGTTCGTCAACTGGGGTGTCGTTCACTTCTGCCGCTTCTCCCACGGATGCTGAGATGCAGCGTGACGGGTATCGGTTCTTGGGGTGGATTGACAAGTCTGCCATCGCTGCGGATGAGATGACCCAGCATGAATGGGACTACGTTTTCGACGTGACGGGTGACCAGTACTGCACCTCGCAGGCTTCTAAGGCGGTTCCCTACCTGCTGGCTGCCGATGCGGTTTGCACGCGGCCTATGGACCTGTATCCGGTGTATGTGAAGTACGACGTGACCGTCACTACGAACATCGCGCAGGCGGGCGTGCCCTCCGGCGCTGACCCCAAGAACCGGGCCGCGCCGACAGTAGCCGATGGGGGTGCGGCGGCCAGCTTCAATCTGCCGTACAACACGTATACGCGCGATACCGGGCAAGGTGGCACTACCTCTGCAACGGACAACGTAAGCGTGACCGTGAAAGACGACCAGACCATCGACCTCTCCCTGACGGCCGAAAACAACGCAACGCCAGTGGTAGCGGACGGTCAGGCGACGTATCTGCTGAAGTCGTGGACGATCGAGAAGACGTTCCAGGGGCAGACGCATACCGAGACGATTCCCGCCGGGGTCGCTGCCGACGCAACTGCGAACCCTTTGAGCTACACCATCGAGTCGGGCCCCTCGTACAGGTTCGTCGCGAACTACGAGCCGTTGGTGGTGGTGTACCACGTGAACGACGGAGTCACCGAAACCGTGGTGCGCAACAACGGTCAGCAGCTGGGGAAGGGGCCTGATCCGACGTTCGACATCGCTAACATCGATACAGCGAATGCTGGAATCCACGTGTTCGTGGGCTGGACGGCGACGCGTCCGGCGACGGGGCAGTACGCGATTTGGAGCGAGGGTACTGCGATGGTGTCTTCGAGCACGATCGTGCATCAGTCGATGGAGCTGTGGCCGGTGTATCGTGCGGCTACGGTGAACGTGAACTCGAACATCGACGATGTGATTCCCGAAGGCCAACATGAGAACTACCGCTCGCTAAGCCGTTTGGGCTCGATTGATTCGGTCGCCCTCGTTGCGGAGGCGCAGGACTTCCCTGGCTACCAGTTCGACCACTGGGCGACGGGTTATATTGATGACGGCAACCAGGGTAATCCTGTGACCGAAAACAGCAACTTCGTGTTGAGGGGCGGCAAGCCGTTCGACGGCACCCTGTACACGGCGGTGTACGTGCCGGTGCACGAGGTCCGCTACCACGACACGCAGGGCAACGTGATATACACCGCCAATGTGAAGGGCGGCGACCGGACGTTCGTGCATGACGTTCCTGCCGGGACGGAGGCGGCTCCCGATTCCGGCGGGGAAGCGACCGCCGGCCCCGAAGGGACGATCCCGCCGACGCAGTCGACGCCGATCGACGTGGAGGCGTATCACAATATCGCCGTGGCCCTTGATTCTGCTGCAAGTGTGGATGGGCGCGAAGCGTTCAGCAACTGGCAGTGGAGCGACAACGGCACTATGGTTCCCTGGGATCAATTCTGCAACGCCGCGATTACGCAGGATATGGACCTGTATCCCGTGACCTGGCAGGTGAAGGCCACCGATGCAGCGAATACCGCCATGACCAACCAGCTGACTTGGGCGATAGACGTGAGCGCTTTGGAAACTTCGAGCGCGCCTACGGCGGAGGGGTCGGCCGCGACGCCGAACGCCGAGAAGCAGACCTATCCCATCCAGGCGTACTTCGGGCAGGGCAACTACTACGACCAGAAGCACCTGACGGTTCACGTGGAGAAGCGCTCCTACACGCCTTCGAATGGGGCAGCGGGTCAACCGAGCGATCCGCTGCCGTTTGATCCCGATGTGTCTGCAGCGCGGGGCAAGCAGGTCGCTCTGTACGATGACAGAGCCACGGGCAACGTGTTGGCATCGCATGTCGGCACGAGCGGCGACTTCCGGGACTACCAGGTGGTGAGCGCTGCCAACACTCCGGTGTGCACGGTGGACGGCACTTCGTACACCACCCAAAACAACGGCGACGCCTTGTTCGTGTTCGGCGACATCAAGCTGCTCACCATCACGAAGAAGACCGCTGCCAAGGAGGCGGCAGGGGAGACGTTCCTGTTCACGGTGACCAACCTCAAGGACGGGGCCCTGCAGACCCGCTCGGTTTCGGTCAAGTGCCCCGACAAGCCGGACAAGGACGGGATCTACGCGGCCAGCGTGCAGTTGCAGTTGGGCCAGGGCGAATACTTCGTGAGGGAGGACAAGTCTTGGGCGTGGCGCTATGGACAATCGTACCAGGTGAACGGCGTGACCGTCCCTTCCGGTGCCGACGGCGCGCGCGTGGTGGTCTCGCGTTCTCAGGGCGGTTCGGCCGTGGTGTGCGAGAACGCGCTGGAAAACGACGCGTGGCTGGATGACTCGGCTCGCGCGATCAACGAGTTCGGGAAGGGGGCGAATTCGTAATGGGCAGGGGAAAGCATGCGAAGCCGGCCGAGCGTCGGGCCGCGGCATTCGATCTGCCGCGCAAGCGCCCGGGACGCAAGCGTGCGGCGGTGGTTGCCGCGTGCCTTGCGGCCATGCTGTGCTGCGCAGGCGCGCTGGCGTGGTTTCACACGGAGTCGGGCCTTTTCAACATGTTCAAGGCGGCGAACGTCACGCCGGGCGTGAACGAAACGTTCGACTCGCCGTACACGGTGAAGGAGAACGTGTACGCGACCAACAAGGGGAACGTGAAGGCGTACCTGCGAGCCTCGGTGTCGGTTCGCTGGGAGACCGGGAGCCAGGCCGACGGTTCCGCCGTCGTGTTGGGCGACGTTCCGGAGCTTGGTAAGGACTACACGATGGTTTGGGGCGCCGTCGCACATCCTGACGCCACCCCTTGGATTCAGGGGACAGACGGCCTGTACTACTGGCCGAAGCCCCTCGCTCCCGAAAGCGAGGCTACCGGAGGGGCTGTCGTCGACAAGACCGCGAATTTGATCGACACGTGCACGGCCTTGTCCAACTCTTCGCCTACGGATGATCGCCATCTGGTCGTCGAGATCGACGTCCAGGCCGTGCAGGCCGATCCGGTCGACGCGGTCAAGGAGGCGTGGGGGCTCGACCGGGGCGGTGCCGTCACAGGCGTTGCGGCCGACGGCACGCTGACGGTTTCAAGCAAGGGAGGTGCCGCATGATGACGTGCAGATGCTCGGGACGCGGCGCTCTGACGCTCGCCATAGTCGCGCTCGCGGCGGCGGGGGCGCTTGGAATGCCGGCGCTCGGCCGGCCCACGCGCAC
>OBXM01001307.1_pt1 | contig 15992 bp, 14 predicted proteins | sample 1538141 | NCBI WGS metagenome assembly OBXM01 (sample SAMEA2580153, study PRJEB22360) | human gut metagenome | biome: human gut; feature: human-associated habitat; material: faeces | place: Denmark | collected 2008/2010 | reverse complement strand
AAACGCTCTATTATAAGTTGTTGATGTTGCCATAATCGTTTACCTCCTAAATTAAAATGGATTGTGGGGTATATACCCCGTTTGAAACCGCGTTTTTTTACGCGTTGCCCCACGCCCGTTGTCCAGATGAAAAGGTGTGGAGATTTGACCTCCCCTAGGGGCTGGTATTAACACATGGAGTCATATCCAGTGGTTTTAAGCTTTGTAGCAAGATGTAGCAGGTAAAAACTAAACTCTCTATACGAGAGTGATTTTTTATATAACCTGTTTTTCTTGCTACAAGCTGCTACACTGTGTTTAAATAAGAAAAAACTCTTCTTCTGTCAGCTTATATCCGATAAGCATTGTGGTCATTCCACCACCAGAACGTGGTCGTTTCCGTTCTACACGGGCGATAGCAGTTAAGGCTTGTTTGAAGTTTCTTGCATTCTCCGAATAACATCCATTGGCACTGCACCAACGCTGATACCGGGCATACACTTCAGATGTCCACACCTCACTGTTGGGACTTTCCTCCAAGGCATCCTCGAAAAATAATGCTATTTTATCGCTGTCACGCTTATAAGCCTCCGTTGCTGTCTTAACGGAAACAGGTAAAGTCAAGCCTTCCTTCTTTAACAGCTGATAGCCTTCAATTAGCCAGTTGAGGATAGCACTCTGATTCTTCGGTTTGGCGAATTCGCGTTTTAAGTTTTTATCCTGCTCGCTTTCATCGAAGTGTCGTTCAAAAGGGATAATCACCACTCTGCCACTGGAAAACAGCGTCATATCCGTAATAACGGGCAGATAATTGGTGTTGATATATAGCTTAAACTTTGGCGAAAAGTCAAAAGAATTCTCATGTAGAAACCTTGCGTTGATGGTGTCACCACCCGTCATGCTTTTTACCTGTGCAGCATTTAGGACAAGTCCTCTGCTAGGTTCGGAGATATTCACAAAGCGTACTCCTGCAAGCCGGGCAATATCTTCACTTGGACTTGAACTGTTATTATTCTTTTTCAGACTGATAGTCTCCGGCCTTGCGGTACAGCCATAACTGCCTAATACCTTAAGAATGCTCTCACATAGCGTACCTTTACCGTTTCGAGTTGTAGCACCATAGAGAACAAACAGGCATTCATACCGAGTGTCTCCGCTGATGCTGTAGCCAAAGGCTTTTTGGAGGAATTTTACCTTTTCCTCATCTCCGCTCATAATCTCATGAATAAATCTATCCCATCGCTCACTTTTTGCTTCTGGGTCATATTTAACACCAGATATCTTTGTAAGTCTGTCCTCGCTGTTGTGGGGACGAAAATCCATAGACATTAAAAACAAAGTCCCATTGGCACAGTTGAGCATAAGCGGGTCTTGGTCAAATTCAGCCATTGATATGGGATATACGCTCTGTGCATCCTTAAGCACCGTTTCCCTGTATCTTCTTGACTGCCACTTTCGGCAATAGTCAATGTATGCCTTTCTTTGATGTTCATCCTGAATAGTCAAAGCATAGGTTAGCAGTTGGTTAGCCAATGATTTACACATTTCCATCACTTTGAGATTACCGATATCAGGAATCCAAATGCCATTCGCATAGCAAAACCACATCTTCCTTTCGGGAACATAGCGGGCAAAAGATTTATAATAATCAGCAAACAGCCTGCTTGCCCCAATATCCGTCCAAGGGTAGCGATCGTTACTCTCAGGCTTAAAGTCAGTAAGAGAACATTCACCAAAATCTTCTGTAGCTGATGAACGCTTGCCACCTGGTTTATATATTTCAGTAGCATTTGCGATTGCTTTTTCTATGGTTATCATTCCATAAGTACTGCCGGACTGTGGTCTATTCCATTTATCTCGCATTAGGCCGCTCTGCCGGAAAAGTCTGTCCATCTTTCCAATATCCCTGCCACACCAAAATGCCAGCATACCACAAAGTGCCAAATCAGCTTCACTGGCAGAAGCATAACCAGATGTATCCCCTTGCCATAATGCTTTGAACCTTTCTCCATTTGCCGATTTTAATGCCTTCTCAATAACAGACTTGTCGGACAGATAGGATTGGCTTTCTGTATCCAGTAGTTGCTTCACAGGGGTAGGACGTAGCATATACTTGTCTAGTATCATCTGTAGTTCGTTCGATTTCTCCGGTATATCACCATCTGCAAATACATTGCCCGTTACGGTAACAAAACGATTAGTCGCTCCAGCCACATAGACCTCAACTCCCAGCTTTCTGTTGTTGATATAGTATTTTGTTTTGTCAAAGTTAAAGCCTGTGGCCTTAAAGAAAATATGCAATCCTTTCCCAGATGGACTGTGTTCCATATAGCAACCACTAAAAGCCTCTATAATACTTTGGGAAATAGGCTTAAGCTTACCGTTGCTATCAAAGCAATCATCTAAGTCGATAACACATATGTCATTACCCACCAAAAATCCGATACCGTCATAATCACTTATAGCAGCTACCGCCGAACTAAAATCTTTAAATGTACCACGTTGATTTGGTTTTGCCCTTTTTCCTGTTATCGGGTTATAGGGAACTTTGGTCTTTTTACCACTTCGCTCTTCATATTTCCAACAGCAAAACTGAGGATTATCTTTAAGCATCTGCGGCAAGTTATCATATTGTGGTTTCAGTTATTTCACCTCCTTGCCTGTTAAAAATGACCCGAAACGCTACTGTTCCAGAGGGTTTGCCTTGTTTGACACAACCTCGTTATCTTTCAAGGATTACGCTCGGAATTATCGTCATGGCATATTCTGCTTGAAATATCTCTTGCATTTCGGGGTATTCAGTTGTCAAGGAGCAGTGAGAGAAAAACTATGCTTTCATTGGGGGATTATTTTTCCTCTCACTTTATAGCCTTGGTAGAACACATTAGTTGAGGATTTTAGAAAAATATTTTCCATCCTCATCCATAAGCGAAGAATTCTATTGATTCGAACCCCTTAAAATAAAAAAACAGCCTGTCTATTTTCTAAGGTACAGACGGCTGTAATGATTGTGTTTTTGCTCAAATTTGAGCGAAAGTGGTATTAAATTTAAGAAGGCTGAATGTTATAACTTTGACTTTGGTTTTACAAATAGACTTACAGACTTTTTTGTCTAAAAGTATTTATTTAAATAATAATCAAAATAAAGGCATACACAACTATCATTATCTTTATTAACATTGTAAAATTACTTCACAAACACAGAATTATCATGTTATTTTTGAAGAAAATGTGCTATAATGGAAAAAACATATATAAAGAGGTGACCAAGATGACCGTTAGCTATAAAAAGCTTTGGAAATTGTTAATAGACCGCGATATGAAGAAGAAAGATTTACAAGCTGCTGCGGGAATAAGTCCATCGTCAATTTCAAAGCTTTCTAAAAACGAATATGTCAGTATGGACGTTCTTGTAAAGGTTTGTACGGCGCTTGGCGTTGATTTTAAAGATATCATGGAATTAGTGCCAGACTCAACTGGATAAAAATAGTATTTGCTTAAAAGTTAGAGTGCTGTTTGTAGGACATGAGTAGTTGTTAAATATTACTGAATAGAGGAGGCGAAAAAAATGATTGATAAAGTCTACCCTGTTTCATTTGAAATTGAGGGACCAGCAGCAATGTTCACAAGGCCTGATACTGGTTCATCGCCGGTATCTTATCCAGCACCGACAAAATCAGCCCTGAAAAGTGTTTTTGAATCTGTGGCATTTTCTAAAAATGCGTATTTTGAACCGCAACGTGTAGAGATTTGCTCCCCTATTGTGTTCCACAAGTATTCAACTAATTATGGCGGACCATTGAGAAAAAGCGGAACAGTGAATTTTCAATTGTTTGCAACAGTGCTTGAGAATGTCTGTTATAAGGTTTACGGAGTGATTTTAGCATATTACCCACCCCAAAGCGGGCAAAATCCACAGCATCAATTACAGGACGTGTTTATGCGCAGACTTTCAGTTGGTCAATTCCACACAACGCCATTCCTTGGATGGAAAGAATTTGTTCCGACTTATTTGGGTCCTATTCGTGATACGACAACTGCTGATAAGTCAATCAATATAACAATTCCATCTATGCTTAGTACGATGTATAATCGGCCGACGGAGGGAAAGATTTTTCCGCGATTTGATCAGGATGTCAAAGTTGAAGGAGGCGTGATGTTTTATGCTTAACGAGTTATATGAAATGAGCAAGGCATTAGAACATTATGGCTTGTTACAATCCATAACACATCCGAATGTAAACAATGTGGGAAAAGCTTTCTGCCTGCTAATCGAACTTGATAAGAAGGGGTTTCCTCGAGAAGCTAGGCTTCTCTCAAAAGAAGAAACCACGGCGTTATGGAAACACAGCAAAGGAAACCACAAGAGTTTTCCGGCAATCCGCGTTCAAAAGCCTCTTCTCGCAATAACAGAAAGTGTAAAAATTAATGATCTAGAATGGAAAAAAGCAAAGTTAAGTGAAAAAATCAGTTATTTAAGTACACTGAACTATAATGCCATTAATCCTGAGTGTTTGGACATTAAAATTTCCGACTGGACATTGAATGAGCTTGCAGAGGTTATAGACTCACAAAAGCCGGAATTGGCAGCGTTAAGACAGTTGATTTGTGTATTTCCAGATGTTTCAGGATGTGCTGATTTCAACAAAATGTTGGTAAACTTTCTCTATGAAAAGATTGCTACCTCTAATAGCGGAGTCGAAGTTGATTTTATCAAAGAATTGCTAGTAGGAAATTTCAATGATAGAACAAGAAAATATGTAGCCAGTTGTATGACTTATTACGACGTGTATGAAACCGCTGATTTTACTAACTTAGTAGCATCATCTGTAACTCAGCAGGCTCTGATCAACCTGCTGAACAGCGAAAATAAAAGTAAAATTAAATCTGAAGACCAACATATTGTGTCCCCACTAACTGGAAAACGATGTGTGGCGATTAAGGATAAATATCCCAATCCAAATATTCCGTTACTAGGACTTACATATTTATATTCAAAGAAAGCGGACACACCCTGCCTGACACGTTATAAATTGAGCGGCATTAGTGCCTATCAGGCTGGTAAAAACGAGGTCATAGCAATCAATGATGCAATTGCGTTTCTTACCGATAGAAATCGAGAGAACAAATCATGGAAAGCGATGAGTGACAGCAACAGCGAAAAGCCCAATCTGCTACTGGCCTACTTGCCGGATGAGCCGCTAAATGATGCTTATCTGGCACAAATACTGGGGGACCCTTCCGATTACGAATCCGAGGAAGAACTCAGGGAGGAAACCGAATCCGCATATGATGCTCTATGTAGGCAAGTCCTGGGAAACATGAAATCTGTGATTAATAAGAACCCGCGGTCCCAAATTAACTTGATTTTGTTAGAAACACTGGATCCTGGGCGAAAACAAATAGTTTATGAGAATACGCTGACAGTCAAGCAGTTTCGGAATAATATTCTTTTGTGGTCAGAAGCTGCAAAAAATCATTCAAATATTAAAATACGTGTACGTAAAAAGAATGAAATAGTTGAGTACAAGCCTATTTGCCCGGGACCAAACGATATTTGCCAATTGTTAAAAATTAATTATACACGTTTCGGCTCGTTAAAGCCTATGAAGCAAAGTGCGGTCTCGCTGCACGATATTTATAGCCTTTATATGCCGCAAAAAAACGTTGTCTTACAAGATGATGTTTTTCTCTATGATATTTTGTGTAGGGTTATTAAAAAAACAGCTCAAATGCTTGGGGATGTGGGGCAACAGCTAACTCTGGAATATGTACTTCCATCAACAAGTGAATCACATATTCTAGCAAAGTGGGTTACAGTATCCATTTCATTGATATCAATTTTGTTATGGCGCTTAGGCGTCAGAAAGGAGAATTATATGCTGGAGACACCTTTTAATGTCGGGCAGTTTTTGCAGCTTTCTGATTTACTACATAAGGAATACTGCATACAGGTACGAAACAGCGGAAATAAAGCAGCACCGCTACCTACACAATTGATGGGGAACGAAATGCTGGTCATTGCATCCGAAAATCCCATTGAAGGTCTAAACCGTCTGCGTGATCGAATGAAAATTTACTTGGCATGGGCAAACACTGCTACGGGAGAAGGGGCAGGGCTGGTAAAATGGATACTTGCACGGTATGGCGAAGTTAGTACAAAAATTGCAGTTTCAGGGTTGCCGGAGCAATTTAATGCGGCTGAACAAGCACAGGTACTGCTTGGTTATTTGGCATCGATACCATATGATAAGAAGAATGATAAGGAGGTCAAATCCAATGAGTAATTTTATCAAAAGAGGAACAGGGCTACTTTTAATTGACGTAAAAGATTCCAACCCTAATGGTGACCCCGACAGAGAAAGTGACCCACGTACGCGGCAGGATGGGCGCGGCGAAATTTCACCAGTTTCGTTTAAACGTAAGTTACGTGATTTGGTTTCAGCAAAGGATTCTCCTGTCTGGCAGGAGCTTGCCAAAGAACTAGACTTGAATGAAGCAAGCTATGATATTTTGGAAAGCAAGGTCACTAAGCGCACTGATGTTAAAAAATTAACAGCTGATGAATTGCTGGAGAAATACTGGGATGTTCGTGTATTTGGAACAACATTTCTTGAAGAGCAATCAGGTGAGTCCGGCTCATTTATCTCTACTGGGGTTGTTCAATTTGGATTAGGAGTATCGCTTGACCCAGTTAGAATTGAGCGTATGACAACCACTAAAGTACTGCCAGTGGAGGATGACAAAAGCAAGGGCATGGCCCCTCTCGCATATCGAATTGTTTCTTACGGATTATATACAATGCCGTTTTTTATAAACGCTACTGCAGCACAAAAAACACGCTGTACAAAGAAGGATATTGAATTGCTTCTGCAACTGATTCCCCATGCCTATAAAGAAACGGCTTCTTATATTCGCTCACAAGTTGACATTCGATATGCGTTCTATGTCGAACATAACCGTGCTCGAGGTACGTTTAATGATTTCAAAATCATCGAGGCACTGACTCCCGTAAGAGTTGGCAATGGAATTGGTCCAGCGACTTCGTGGAAAGATTACGATGAGGTAGCATTACTAGAGAGTATTAAGGAACTCAACTCCAAACTGAAAGGTAAAACGGCACCTGTTGTTGACCTGATGGAGAAGCTATGACTATGCTAGCCCATAGTGCAAGGAATGGAAAACCACCTCAGTTATACGGTGAACATGTAATTGGAGTGGTTAATCGCGCATGTAATAATCTAATAGATATTTTTCGTTATGTTAATCAAGATAAAACGGATTATTATCTTGAACTTATAAAAAACGCAGCAATCTATCATGATTTAGGTAAGTTATCTGTTAAAAATCAAGATGTACTTACAGGCAAAACAGAATCCGCACACCTTCCTATAGAGCATCGAGATGCGGGTGTTAAGCATCTGATCGGCTGTAAACCAGAACATCCTTCGGCTACTTTTGTTTATGCTCATCATTATCCAGGGCTACCTAATCTTATTGATCAAAAGACACAATTATCCCCGTTTCGCTTTCCGGAAGCAATGGGTGACAGCGATACACACCTCCAAGAGTATCTGGACTTGCATGGTAAGGAAACCGGCTTCAGTACTGAACAAACATCGGACAACACTACTCCGAAGTTGTCATCAATGGAGTATCGTGTCCTTTTGAGCTGCCTTGTTGACGCAGACTATTCGGATACTGCGAGGAAACAACTGTATCGTCCTGAAACACGTTGGGAAGAACGGCTGAAGAAACTGGATTGTTATATCCGAGATTTACAGAAAGATTCAGACAATTCACAGTCAGAACGCAATCAATTGCGCAGTGAACTCTACGATTACTGCAGAAACGTGGCCACAGAAGAATTTCTCGTGTACTGTGATAGTCCGGTTGGAACCGGTAAGACAACAGCAGTTATGGCGCATATGTTGAAATCGGCTTCCGAGAATGGTTTACGTCACATTTTTGTTGTAATGCCATATACAAATATCATTTCTCAGACAGTTGAAATCCTACGAAAAGCATTGGTTCTTGACGGAGAAAACCCAGAGGAGATTGTTGTAGAGCATCACCATCAAGCGGATTTTGAAAGTCCTGAGCTTCGTCACTTGGCAACCACATGGACCGCCCCAATCATAGTGACAACAGCAGTTCAGTTTTTCGAAACAATCGCAAGCAATCTCCCTTCAAAACTACGAAAGCTCCACCAACTACCCGGCAGCGGTATCATCATTGATGAGAGTCATGCTATGCTGCCCATAAAATTATTGCCCTCTGCTTGGCAATGGATTACTGAACTATCCAAAGGATGGGGTTGCCGTTTTTGTCTTTGCTCGGGAACATCGATTAAGTTTTGGGAGAATCCAAGTTTTATAAAGATTTCTGACACCAAAGTTCATCCCTTGGTGTCAGGCGAGATGTCCAAGAAATTGGAGAAGTTTGAAAATAACCGAATTCACCTTAACATTCTAATGCAGGATGTGCCCCATTTCCAAAATTTAAATGAGCTTATAAACTGTATAAGCCAATATCATGGTTCACGGCTGATTGTGCTGAATACAGTTCGTACAGCCGCATTGCTAGCAATAACTCTACGAAACTGCGGGCACGACGTGCTTCATTTGTCAACTGCACTTACTCCGAACGACAGAGAAAACGTCATAAATGAAGTCAAGCATCGACTTAACCGTACCACAAATTATAACTCAGATTGGACGCTGGTTGCTACGAGTTGTGTAGAATGTGGGATGGACTTTTCCTTTCATTACGGTTTCTGCGAATTGCGTTCTCTTCAAAGTTATTTACAACTTGGAGGACGAATAAGCAGAAACAACGAGTATGATGACGGTTCGTTGATTTGTTTTTCTATAACGGCTGATGGCTTTGGATTTAACCCGGCTTTTGAAATCTCTAGGAATGTATTTAAAAAGCAAATTCAATCCAACAAACTTTCAAGGCTTACAATAACAAATGCAGTGAGTGAAAGTTTTGACATGGAATGCAAAGAAATGGGCGGATTATCTTATAAGATATGTAAATATGAAAGTAGACACGCATTTGTTGATGTTGCAAGGAATTTCAGAGTGATTCCCGATGATACGATTACCGTTATTGCAGACTTAGGTTTGGCGGAAAAGCTACGTACTGGTGCTTTTGTTTCTGCTCAGGAACTGCAACGTGATAGTGTTAACATTCGTAAATCTCTGATAAAGCAACTTCGCATTAATGATAGCGAATTGCCGTCACTTTCCGAAGGTCAATATGACCAGTTTCTTGGATATATGAAGACCTTATTATAGAAGGAAACCAGCCGATTCAAGTAATTACTCTTGAATATGACTGGTCATTTTTATCACCGCTTGAAGCTGTTCATTTAAGTTTTTCTTCAATCCCTAAGTGAACGCTTCTTTTGTTAGTTTTTTTCTTTTTATTATTTGGTGAATACTCGATTGGGAAAGATAGCATCTAAAATACCTATAACCAATGCACCGATGAGAGCTCCCCAAATATTTACAGACATATTGGGGACAATAAATTGGGCAAGATACAAAATAATTGCCGCAATTACAAAACCCTTTAAACCGTTACCAAATGGTGTTGCGTTAATATTCATGAACCTTTCAACCAAAAAATCTAATAAACTGATAATAACTGCTGCAAATAAATAGGACCAAAGCCCATGAATGGAAAATCCGGGAGTTAAAAAAGAAACAATGGCAAGGATAATAGCCATAATAATCATACGGCCTAACCAACGAAGAAAAGATCCGCCGCCGGATTGATTCTGTTCATTATTTTCATTCAATAGAATCACGCCTTTCAAGTTTATGAAAATAGTGTTTCCTCAATTTGAGAATATATTCATCTAAAATAATTGAAAAGACTCCGTATTATCCTGATTCGGCAATACGGAGTCTTTTTTAGGTTTTCTTTCTCTCTCGTAAAAATTGGATAATCCAAAAAATTAAAAATATAATTATATTGGCAATGACAACACTAGCACCTGTAGGGGTAGCATAAATATAAGAGGTAACAATACCAAAGCTAAAACATACTAAAGAAATAACGGCAGATGAAATCGTAACGGATTTAAAAGTTTTACACAAACGCATGGAGGTTAGGGCAGGAAAAATAATTAAGCTTGAAATTAAAAGTGCTCCCATCATTCTCATGCCTAGTACAATGGTAATCGCTGTTAAAAAAGCAATCATCATATTATAAACACCGGTATGTGTTCCTGTAGCACGCGCAAAAGTTTCATCAAAGGTTACCGCAAAGATTTTGTTGTAGAAAAAAACAAATAAAACCAGAACAATAACAGAAAGTATAACAGAAAGTACCACATCACCTTGACTCATAGAAAGAATACTGCCAAACATGTAATTATAGACATCGGTGTTCATCCCTGTTGTAATCGAGATTGACATAACACCAATGGCCAGCGAACCTGTTGAAATCAGAGCAATGGCTGCATCTCCCTTTATTTTGCTGTTTTCACTGATTCTTAATAACAAAAAGGCAGCGAAGACAACAACAGGAATTGAAATGGTCAGCGGAGATGCATTGAGCGCCGTGGCAACAGCCATAGAGCCAAAACCAACATGAGAAAGTCCGTCACCAATCATGGAATATCTTTTAAGAACCAAGCTTACACCCAGAAGAGAAGCACATAAAGAAACCAACAATCCTACTACAATTGCTTTGGTCATGAAACCGTATGAAAACATTTCCGTAATTTTTTGAATCCAAACACTCATTTTGCACCCTCCAAAAATTGACTGCCAATACTGGAATTCAGATAATCCTTTGTTTCTCCAAAGAAAAGCTGTCTGTTTTTCAGATGCAAAATATGAGTGGAGTATTTCAAAGCACTCTCTATATCATGAGATACCATAATAATTGTAAGTCCGGTTTCTTGATTGATACGCTGAATTTGACGGTATAAATCAAGCGTCACTAAAGGGTCAAGTCCTGCGGTAGGTTCATCTAAAAGTAAAAGCTTTTTGGTGGCACAAAGCGCTCTGGCTAATAAAACACGCTGCTGCTGGCCTCCTGAAAGTTCACGGTAACAGCGATGGCGCAAATCAGAAATTCCTAACAGAGAAATAATCTTTGTCTTTTTTTGTATAAAAGGGCCGAAAGCCTCTGGCGCTCAATCTGCCGGATAAAACTACTTCATAAGCACTGGCAGGAAAATCTTTTTGAGCGGCAGTTTGTTGGGGTAAATATCCGATTTCATTCGCTTTGAGTCCCTCATGCAAAACAATAGATCCTTTACTTGGTTGTTTCAATCGAAGAAGTCCTTTAATGAGTGTGCTTTTACCGGATCCATTTTCGCCGATAATACAAAGATAATCTCCGTTGGATACAATAAAATTAATTTCTTCAGCAACAGTATTGCCCTCGTAGGCAAACGATACATCTCTACAGGTGATAAGCGGCATTTATTGCAGCGCCTCCTTCAGGTTTTCAACATTTTTCTTCATAACATCAAGATAGGTAGTACCATTGTTAAATTCATCTTTGGTAAGATTGTGAGCAGAATGAAAAAGTGCTTTTTTTGCATTTGTTTCATTGCAAATCGTATCCGCCATTTTCTCATTAGAAAGTTCAATGTGAAATACTACGGGAATTTCTTCTGCTTTCACTTTATCAATCAGAAAGGCAATGGTTTGTGCATTCGCCTCGGTTTCGGTAGAACAGCCAGGGAAAGCAGCGTAGTAGTCCAGTCCATATTCTTCCACAAAATAGCGGAAAGGAAATCTATCACCGAATATAAGTGTTTTACGTTTTGCATTTGCAACTACATCACGGAAGCTTTTATCTAATGCATCCAGTTCAGCGATATATTTTGTTTCGTTTTTTTGATAGGTATCTGTATTCACCGAGTCTTTTTCAATCATAGCTTTAGCAATTGCTTGTGTAATTAATTTAGCATTCACAGGAGAAGTCCATACATGTTCATCGTAAACCCCTTCATGAGAATGTCCATGATTATGTTCATTCATGGCCTTGGCAATATCCTCGTCAGAAGCTTCTTTGGTAAAATACTTGGGTGTCCAGTCTTCAATAGTTGTTAGCTTTTCAAAACTTTCATTGCCATAGCGCAGATGAAAATGCGGTGTTTCTTGTTCATCATGTTCGTGGTCGTGTTCTTCATGATTATGTTCGTCTTCTGCATGACTGGTCCCATGGTCATTAAAAGCAATATATTTCGGTACATTCTCATTTTGGGTTTCAAAGCCATACCATACAGAAGAACCATGGTCAGAATCTATGATTTTATAACCAATATATTTATAATCGGTTTCAATACCGTCAAAATTAACGGTATTATCAGAAATGGTAATAGAATCATAGTCAGACTTCCACTTTTTTGTCAGTTCATTTTTTTGTGCTTCCGTATCTGTTTCATTTTCTTCGGCACTGTGTTTTACATATTCGTCTAATGAACCATTTTCCAAAGCACTTTCTATGCTTTTCCATTCACCGCTCCAATCACTGAGGGCACGGTCATGCACATCTTCTTCTGTCAATTTTTTATCATGCTCATGATGATGGTCATGGTCATCTTCTGTCATACCTTCTTTGATTTCTTCTTCTACTACGTCCACTAAATCCATCATAGAAAGAATTTTTATTTTAGAAGTATCTATCGATTCAAGAATTCCGTTGACCCACGTATCGGAGTCACCGCCAGCATAAATAAAGATATCCGCATTGCTGATGTCTATAATATCTTGGGGAGTGGGTTCAAAAGAGTGGCTCTCAGAAGCGGGAGGAAGAAGCATTTTAATATCTGCTTTTTCTCCGGCCACTTGCCGCGCAAAGTCATAAGGCGGGAAAATTGTGGTCACAATAGATAATTTTTTCGTTCCTGTACTAGCCGGAGCAGAAGAATTTTTTTCGGCAATATCCGAAACATTTGAATTCTGATTGATATTCTTACCACAAGCGGTTAAAGATAAAACAAGAACCGAAGATAAGAATAAACTTAAAAATTTTTTTAACATGTAAACCTCCATAAATTAGATAAATTGAAAAGTTACGATTTGATTTCATGGTGGTTTTTATTCAATTATCCAATCTATTTTTAAGTGAGATTGGTGTCAGTGGCAAAAATAGTAGAAATTCTCCTAAAATGAAAAAAAGAAACGTTACCGGACTAACTATATGATATAACTGAACAGAAAGAGTAGTTACACTATTCTTTTGCAAGAGGATAAGATTTTCACACAGCAAACACTCTTTATGCGAATCATCATGATGATGAAAAGCGGTAATAAACGTTAAATGAATAATTAGTAACAACAGAATAAAGACGATAAAAGCCAACGCTTTTCTATGCTTGGAAGAAAAGAATAACCTCTGATTCATGATTTTTTACCGACAGAAGAACATTTTTTACATTTCCCATAAAAGACAGTGTTGATACTGTCAAATTCAAAATCGTTTTCAGATTGCAATACGCTTTGAATGGATTCTAATATATCAGATTCTACATGAAATAATTCACCGCATTCTTTACACTTTAGGTGTAAATGATGATTACAGTTTTTATTGGTATCTACAAATTGATAGCAGGCACTTTGGTTATTTTCAATAGTATATTTGCGGACTTGTCCTTTTTGAACAAGTTTATCCAAATGCCGATAAACGGTAGCACGTCCAATCCGTATTCCTTGTGTATCAAAATGCTGAATGATTTCTTCTGCGGTAATATGTTTATTTTGCAGAGATGAAAGATAAGATAAAATCAATTCACCTTGCTTTGTTTGGTAACCGCTGCAATAACTCATTTTAAAAACCTCCCGTCAATTTGATACTGTGTATCATTTTAAACTATGTCAGAATAAATGTCAATATGAAATTGAGATTCATTTTCAATTATAATAAAGATTTTGTAAATTGTAAAAGGATAAGGAAGAATAAAACAGATAAAAAATCAAAACCACCACTTGAAGCGGTGGTTTTCACCTGTCCTAGAAGGGCATGATATCGGCTTATCTCTCAAGAAGCAATGATTACTGCACCAGCAAAATTGATGGTTAAGCTAGAGCGTTCAATAAAACAAAAACACTGTTCAAAAATTCACAGTGTTTTTGTCATGGGATTAATTATCGGTCAATAAAAAATTCTTTATACCATACCAAGAACGTGTAAACCGTCCAAATTTTACGGCTGTTATCGGCTTTTCCGTTTTTGTGATCATCTAAAAGTGCCACTAACTTTTCAGTGTGAAAAAATTGCTTAGCAGATTCAGTGGTAAAAGCATCTTTTACAGTTTGATAATATTTATCTTCTTTCAACCATACTCTTGTCGGAACAGGGAATCCAAGTTTCTTTTTTGTCGACCATTTTTCAGGCATACGTCTTGCCGCCGCTTGACGAAGCGCATATTTGGTGTTTTCCTCATTCACACGATATTTTAAAGGAATTCTGCCTGCCAATTCCATAATATGCTTGTCAAGGAAAGGCACTCTCAATTCCAAGGAATTCGCCATACTCATTTTATCGGCTTTGAGCAGGATATCACCGACCATCCACATATTTAAATCGACAAACTGCATTTTTGTAACAGCATCTTTATCGGCAACCATATCGTAATAGGGCTTCACCAATTCAGCAGGGGATAAAGCACCTGTACTTTGTTTTAAAAGAGATTTTCTCTCTTTTTCGCTGAACATATAGGCGTTACCGATGAAACGCTCTTCTAATTTCTTTCCGCGTCTGACTAAAAAGTTCAATCCGCGTTTAGCCGGAAGCAGAGAAGCTACTTTACCAATTAATTTTCGGATAGGGAAAGGGATTTTATCATACCAAGTCATTTCGAGGGGTTCACGGTAAATATTATATCCACCAAAGATTTCGTCGGCACCTTCACCCGAAAGTACAACCTTTACGTCCTTACTGGCTGTGTTACAAACGAAATACAGTGCCACGGCGGAGGGGTCAGCCAACGGCTCGTCCATATGGTACTGGATTTTGGAAAAAGTTCCCCAAAATTCTTCAGGTGTAATCACTTTGCTGATGTTTTTAACGGGAATCATTTCGGATAATTCTTTGGCGTAGTTGGTTTCATTATATTTTTCACCGTTATCAAAGCCGACGGTATAGGTTTTATCGACACCGGCCGAACAAGCCACATAGCTGGAATCTACTCCGCTGGAGAGAAAAGAACCAACTTCAACATCACTAATTTTATGTGCATTTACCGAATCATCAAATGTTTTTTCAATTTCATCAACCCAATAGGATAAAGGCTTGTCTTCTTCTGCATGAAAGGTCGGTATCCAATAGCGCGTAACCTCCATTTTACCTTCTTTATAAAGGAAATAATGAGCCGGCGGAAATTTATAGACATCCTTAAAGAAAGTTTCAGGTCCCGGTGAATATTGAAAAGAAAGATAATGCTCCAATGCTTTCGGGTTCAATTCTTTCTTAAAATGCGGATGAGGTAAAAAGCTTTTAATTTCAGAACCAAACATTAAAGTTCCGTTCATTTTAGCATAATATAAAGGTTTGATACCAAAGAAATCTCTGGCACCAAAAAGTTCTTTTTTTTCTTTATCCCAAATAATAAAGGCAAACATACCCCTAAGCTTGTTGAGCAGTTTAGGTCCGTATTCTTCATAGCCATGCAGCAAGACCTCAGAATCTGTAAATGTTTTAAAAATATGACCTTTTTGAACCAATTCCGTTCGTAAAACCTGATAATTATAAATTTCACCGTTAAACATAAGCACTTTTGTGCCGTCTTCGTTTAAAATCGGTTGCCTTCCACGAGCCAAATCGATGATGCTTAAGCGGCGGAATCCAAGAGAAATGGAACCGTCCATATAGTAATCTGCGTCATCAGGTCCGCGATGACGAATAGCGTCTGTCATAGAAGTAAGCACCTGCGCATTATTTTGTGTTTCAGAACCGTCAATAAACCCTACAAATCCACACATAGGAGAGCCTCCAGAGATAGAATATTTACCAAAATTAAGGATCATAAAGCTAAAAAA
>OBXM01001302.1_pt1 | contig 16025 bp, 15 predicted proteins | sample 1538141 | NCBI WGS metagenome assembly OBXM01 (sample SAMEA2580153, study PRJEB22360) | human gut metagenome | biome: human gut; feature: human-associated habitat; material: faeces | place: Denmark | collected 2008/2010 | reverse complement strand
GCTACCGTCTCCCCGGGGATGAAGATGTCCGTGCTGTCGGGCAGCTCCGCGCCCAGCAGGCCCTGCCCGTACTCAAATTCCAGTTTCATGGGCTTCTCCTCTTTTCGTTTGCAGTTTCCCGGCGCTGTCCCGCAGGCCGTGGAACAAAACATCGCTCTCCCCACGCAGGCGCTGGAGTTCTTTCGGCGTCTCCACCGGCATGCGTTCCGCCAGGAAGGCGAAAATCCGGTCGGCCTCCTCCGAAGTCTCCTTCAGGCCCAGCTCCTCCAGACAGGTGGGCATACCCAGCGCCCGCAGCACCCGGTTCAGCGCCTCCTGCGCTTCCTTTGGGGCCCCGTTTACCGCCAGTTGGTAGACCAGCGTACTGCCCACCAGCTCCCCGTGGAGGAATCCGGCGGCCAGTTCCGGGTGCACACAGCAGAAGTAGCTGTAGAGGGTGTGGCGGCCTGCTTGCCGCCGCAGGCCATGGCGGAAATCACCCCTGTCACCTGGAGGGCCGCGCAGACACAGTCCTCCAGCGCCGGTGTGATCTTTCCGGCCCGAAGCTGCTCAATTGTCTCACACCCATGCTCCAGCAAGAGCCGGTAGGTGTTTTCAGACAGGAGCTGGGCGCTCTGGGAGAAGAGGTTCTTTTCCCACTGATTGGAGAATTGAATGTTGTAGCTGATCTCCGGGTATTTCGCCATGGCATCCACTATGCCTGCCGCGTAGAGACGGGCCGGACAGTCCCTGACGATAAAGTCCAGCTCGGCTATCACGGCAAAGGGCGGGTACCGGGTCCAGTTGTTCCCCACGAACGCGCCATCGTCGGTGTACTCTACCGCCAGCCACGCTGAGGCGGCGCAGGTAGCCGCAGAGGTGGGGACGGTGATCGCCCGCACCCCCATATGGTCAGCCGCTATTTTAGCCGTATCCAGCGCGCGGCCGCCGCCCACGCCCACCACCAGCTCCGCCCCGTATGCCTGTCCGGCCTGGGCCGCACTTCGAACATTGCCGGGGCAGCAGTGGCCGGAAAAGAGCCAGATCTTTGTATCCACACCGCTTTGCTCCAGGCTGCGGAGCACACGTGCCTCCACCTTGGGCCACACGGCGGCATCCGCCACCACCAGCGCGCGCCGCCCCAGCAGTACGGCGTCCCCTCCCAGATGAGAGAGGACGCCGCTGCCTTGATAGTATCTTCCTGAACAGAGCTGAATCAAATTCCCATTTCTCATATGTACGCCTCTGATCAAGCCGCAGCCCTGCGGGCCGCCAGCTTCTTCTTAATATAGGGGAAGAACAGCATAAACAGCGACAGAAGAATAAAGAACAGGCTGATGGGGGAGGTAAAGAACGTCGCCCAGCTTCCCTTGGACACGATGAGCGCACGGCGCAGGTTGGATTCGCACAGCTTGCCCAGCACCAGGCCGATGACCATGGGCGTCATGGGCATGTCCAGCTTGGTCATGAAGTAGCCGAAGATACCCACGCCCACCATAAAGATGGCGTTGAACACGGAGTAGTCGATGGCATAGGCGCCAATCACGCACAGCATGACCAGAATGGGGACCAGGGTGCTGGTGGGGACGCGGGTGATGTTGACGAAGCCCCGGATGAATACCCGGCCCTGGAGGTACATAAAGATATTGACGGCGATCAGGCCCAGCATAATGGTGTAGACCCACTCCCCGTGCTGGGTGAACAGTTGGGGGCCGGCGGCGATACCCTGCATGGTAAGAGCGCCCAGAAGCACGGCCGTGTTGGTGTCGCCGGGAATGCCCAGGGTCAGCAGGGGGATCAGGGTGGTGCCTGTAACGGCGTTGTTGGCCGACTCGGAGGCCACAACCGCCTCCTCGGAACCGTGCCCGTATTCCTCGGGATGCTTGGAGGTCCGCTTGGCTTCATTGTACGCCAAGAAAGAGGAGATGGCCGCGCCGGTGCCGGGCACCGCGCCGATAAACACGCCCAGAATGCTGGACTTGAGCAGCACCATCTTGTATTTCAGTACGTCGCGGAAGCGGGTCTTCTCCTTTTCCACCTTGACCGCCGTTCCGGTGGCCTTGTTCATGTCCCGGGCCTTGGCCATGATCTCCGTGATGGCGAACAGGCCGATGAGCACGGGAATGGTATCAATACCGCCCTCCATGCGGTTGATACCGAAGGTGAAGCGGCTGACGCCATCCATGGGATCGATGCCGATGCAGGAGATCAGCAGCCCTACAAAGCCCATCAGCAGGCCCTTGATCTGGGACTTTCCGCCCACGCTGGCAATAATCGTCAGTCCAAAGAGAGCCAGGGCGAAATACTCGGCCGGGCCGAACTTCAGCGCAAAGCTGGCAATGGGCGGCGCGGCAAACAGCAGAACCGCACAGCTGAACAGGCCGCCGATGGTGGAGGCGGACAGTGCATCATGCAGAGCTCTTAACCCGTGCCCCTTCTGAGCCATCGGGTAGCCGTCCAGCGAGGTGGCAGCCGAGGCCGGCGTGCCCGGCGTGTTGATCAGGATGGCGGTGATGGAACCGCCGTAGATACTGCCGCAGTAGACGCCCAGCAGCAGCATAACCCCCGGGATGGACGCCAGGCCGTATGTAAGCGGCAACAGCAGCGCCATGGCCATGGTGCCAGTCAGGCCGGGCAGTGCGCCAACCATAATTCCGCCGGCCAGGCCGACGTTGATCCAGAGCAGGTTCTCTAGGGTAAAAAGGCTGCTCAAAACGGATTCAATCATGCTCCTCTCCTCCTCTTAAGGCAGTCTCACGGAGAGCAGGAAGGTAAATCCCGCCCAGATGGCTACCGCCGCGGCATAGACCACCGGGTAGGCCCAGATCTTTTTCACGCGGAAAATAAGCAGAATAACGGTGGCTGCCAGAAGCGTGGAGATAAAATACCCCAGAATCTGAAACAGTGCCGCATAGACCAGAATCACAGCGGCCAGCAGAAGCGCCCGCAGCTCGTCCCGCAGGGCCCGCTTTCTCTCCTCCTCGGAGGCAAAGGTTCCCGTGCTGTCGGCGCCGCCCGCCTTGCGGTGCTTCACAATGGTGGTGAGCATCAGCGCCAGGCTGAGAATCACCATGCAGGCCCCGATAAAATAGGGGAATACGCGCGGGCCCATGACGGACACGCCCGGATCTTGAATGGTCAGCGGAACCGAGATCAATACCAGCGCTCCCAGTATCAGAAAGAAAAAGGAAGCAATCATATCCTTTTTGTATTGACTCATAAGCTCCCTCCTTTGTTAAGGTATTGTTCTCCGGGCCGCGGGCCGCCGAGGGTCCATGGCCCGGAGAGCGCTTGCTATGTGTTTGGCAGAGGGATCAGCCGGCCAGCAGCTCCTGGTTCACGGCCGCCTCCTCGTTAATACGTTCCACCATCTCCTCGGTAGTCATGGTCAGGGGCAGGAGCTGGTTGGCGTCGCAGAACTCCTTGTACTCGTCGGTTCCGGTGATGGCAGTCAGGGTCTCGGTCACCTTGGTTACCACGTCCTCGGGGGTACCGGCGGGCAGCATCAGGAACTTCCAGACGCTCATCGTCACGTCATAGCCCATTTCCTTGAAGGTGGGGATATCCTTCAGGTTCTCACGTGGGTCCCGCTCGTCGTTGAAGATGCCGATGGCCACGGCGTCACCGGACTCCACATACTGCATGACCTCGCCGGGATGTCCGGTGCAGACGTCAATGTGGCCGCCCAGCAGGGCCGCAATGGTGGGAGAGCTGCCGTCATAGGAGATGCCGGTTGCCTCCACGCCGGCCATGCCGAAGAACTGCTTCTGGGACAGCTCCATCAGGCTGCCGCTGCCGGAGAAGCCGTAGGTCACGGAGTCCATCTCCAGCAAATCGTCAACGCTGGTGATGCCGGAGTCCTTGCCCGCAATCATAATGATGGGCTCATTGGACAGGGCCGCCACAGGGATAAAGTCGTCAATGGTGTAACTGACCTCGCGGACGAAGGGCTGAAGGGTAAACACGCCGATGGCCTCCTGACAGAGGGTGTAGCCGTCGGGGGCTGCGTTCTTGAACTCCGTGGTAGCCACGGTGCCGCCCGCGCCGCCGCTGTTCTGCACCACCATATTGACGCCGAAGTACTCGTCGCGGGCGCCGATCTCGGAGACAATGCGGCACAGGCCGTCGGAGGTTCCGCCAGCATCCCAGGGGCATACCACCGTGATAGTGCTGCTTGGATAGCTGCCGGTGCTGCCGCCTCCCTTTCCGGTTTCGCCCTGATCTCCGCAGGCCGCCAGAGGCAGCGCCAGCGACAGGGACAGGGACAGTGCAAGGACTTTCTTCAGGTTTTTCATAGGAATACCTCTTTTCTTCTTATGATTTTTGCCGCACAGGCGGCGGGTTAACAGGAATAACAGAGCGCTTCCCACAGGCCGGCCAGATAGCATACACCCATCGCCCGGTCGTAGAGGCCGTAACCAGGGCGGCCCCGCTCGCCCCACACCATCCGGCCGTGGTCGGCGCGTATCACGCCGTCAAAGCCCCTCCGGTGCAGGGCCGCCAGAATGGCCGCCATATTCAGGCTTCCCGAGGCGGTCAGATGTCCGCTCTCACAGAAGTCCTCCTCCCCCTCCCAGCGGATATTCCGCCCGTGGACAAAGGGAATCTTGCCCTCCGCACAGAGGCGGTCTGCAATCTTGACCACATCGTTGGCCCTGCTGCTGCCCAGGGAGCCGGTGCACAGCGTCACACCGTTGGATGGCAGATCCACCGCGCCGGTCAGGCGGAGCAGATCCTCCAGCGTGGATACCACCCGGGGCAGGCCAAATACCGGAAGAGGCGGGTCGTCCGGGTGGATGGCCAGGCGTATTCCCAGCCGCTCCGCCTCTGGGGCCACAGCCTGTAGGAAATAGCACAGGTTGTTCCACAGCCCCGCCTCTCCCAAGGCCCGGTACTGGCCCAGCAGCGTCCGGATTTCCCCCTGCCGGGTGGAAAAGTTCCAGCCGGGCAGCGTCCAGACATCCCGCTCCGGGTTCATGCGCTCCAGCGCAGCCTGGTGAAAGGCCAGGGTGGCGGAGCCGTCCGGCAGGGGCTGCTCCAGCTCTGTGCGAATCCAGCCGAACAGGGGCATGAAGTTATAGCAGACGGTATGCACCCCATGGCGAGCCAGCCGCTCCAGGTTTTCCACGAACTGTCCGATGTACCGCTCCCGCTCCGGGCCGCCCAGTTTGATGGACTCATGAACCGGCAATCCCTCCGCTACCGAGAAGTGCAGGCCTGCCGCCGCGGCCTGGGCGGCCCGGGCCGCGATGTCCTCCTCCGGCCACAGCGCTCCGGCCGGGATGTGATAGAGCGAGGTGACAAGCTCCGTCACCGGCGGGATCTGGCGGATATGTTCCAGCGTGACTGCGTCCTCGGGCCCGTACCAGCGGAAGCCGAAGGCCGTCATCCCACTTGGCCCAGAAGCTTTTCCAGGCCCTCCTCAATTGTCCGGCTCTCCTCCCCGCTCAGATCACGGAAGGGGAACCGGGCCGGCCCCATGTGGAAGCCCTGCAGCTCCAGCATCTTTTTGTGGGCCATGACGGGCATAACGCTCCGCACCAGCCCGCGCAGCTTCAGAAGCATCCGCTGTATCCGACGGGCCTGCTCCAGCTCACCGGCATAGTAGCAATCCCAGAGCTGCTGGCACTGCTTTGGAAACACGCTGGCCATGGCGATAATCGCGCCGTCTCCTCCGGACTGAAGGACGGGGAGCACCTGGGCGTCGTTTCCGGTAATCAGCTCGAAGCCCTCCGGAAGTTCCAGGCACTGGAACTCCTGAAACGTCAGGAAATCCATGCTGCTGTCCTTCAGGCCCGCCACGTTGGGGCAGGTGTCGCACACCTCCTGTACCACCTTGGGCGTGATGGGGTTATGGGTCATCCCCGGCATGTTATACAGATACAGGGGCATCCCCTCCGCCAGCTCCGCGGCCTTGCGGAAGTAAGCGGTCAGAGTCTCGGCGTCATAGCTGTGGTAATAGGGCGCGGTGACCGACGCCGCGTGGGCGCCCTCATGCCTGGCCCAGTCAAACAGCTCCTTCATGTCCGCCAGATTCATGGCCGTGGTGTTGAACAGAATACAGCTCTCCGGCCCCGCTCCCTCCACCGCCGCCGTCAGGAGCCTTTTCCGCTCCTCCAACGTCAGATTGACAAACTCTCCGGTGGTGCCGCAGACGAAGACGCCGTGTACTCCTGCATCCGTAATAAATTGGGTCAGCCGCGTGTATTCCCCGTAGTTGATGCTCCCGTCCTCCCGAAAGGGGGTCAATTGGGGGGCGGAAATACCGCGCAGACTGCATATTTTGGACATGGAGTCCCTCTCCTTTCCTGACTGACGCTTTGTCAGTCCAAAATAGCGCCTCTGGCCGCCGGCTCCACATTGCGGGCGTAGCGGGCCAGATAGCCCTCAGTAACCTTGGGCTGGTAGGGCGGCAGCTCGGCCAGCCGCCGGGCGATCTCCCCGTCGGAGAGGTCCACGTGCAGGGTCCCGGCATCGATGTCGATGTCAATGCGGTCGCCGTCTTGCACAATGGCGATGGGGCCGCGGCGGGAGGTCTCCGGGGAGACGTGGCCGATGCAGGGGCCGCGGGTCGCGCCGGAGAATCGTCCGTCGGTCACCAGCGCCACCGACTCAGAAAAGCCCATGCCCACCAGTGCTGCGGTGGCGGTCAGCATCTCCCGCATGCCGGGGCCGCCCTGGGGGCCTTCGTTCCGGATCACCAGCACTTCGCCATGCTGTACCGCGCCGCCGTAGATGGCCTTGACGGCATCCTCCTCACACTCAAAGCAGCGGGCAGGACCGCTGTGCCTGCGCATGGCGGCCGCCACGGCCGACTGCTTGATCACTGCGCCGTCGGGGGCCAGATTGCCCTTGAGTACCGTGATGGAGCCGTGGTCGCTGTAGGCGTCGGACACGGGGCGGATCACCTCCGGGTTGTGTTCAACCACCCGCTCCACATTCTGGCGGTGGGTTTTTCCGTTAACGGTCATCTGATCCAGGTTGATGAGTCCGTCCAGCTCGCGCATCACGGCGCCCACGCCGCCGGCCTGATCCAGATCGAGCATCGTATGGCTGCCGGAGGGCTTGATTTTGGCCAGATAGGGTGTCTCCGCCGACAGACGGCCGATCTCCTCCAGAGACATGTGCAGCTTTGCCTCGTGGGCGATGGCCGGCATGTGCAGCGTCATGTTGGTGGAGCCGCCCACGCTCAGTCCCACCCGGACCGCCAGCTCCAGCATCTCCTGGGTGACGATGTCCCGGGGCCGGATGTCTTCCTCCACCAGGCGAACCACCGCCATGCCGCTCTCCTTGGCTACCCGGTTCTTCTTGCCGCTGACCGCGTGGGCGCAGGCGCTGCCCGGCATCGTCAGGCCCATGGCCTCCGCGATGATGGACATGGTATTGGCCGTTCCCATCATAGCGCAGGAGCCGGGGGTTGGGGACATCAGCCCCTCCATGTACTCATACTCCTCCCTGGAGATCTCCCCGCGGGTCAGCTTTCCCGCCATCTCCTTCAGCTCATAGGTGCCGTACTGCTTCCCCTTGTATACGGCCGGCATCATGGGGCCGCCGGTGACGAGCACGGTGGGGAGGTTGATGCGCAGTGCCGCCATAATCATGGCCGGCACAATCTTATCGCAGCCGCCGATGAGCACCAGGCCGTCCAACTGGTGGCCGCCGGCATAGACCTCGATGGAGTCGGCGATCACCTCGCGGCTGGGCAGCACGCTGCACATTCCCACATGGCCCTGGGAAAAGCCGTCGCAGAGGGAGATGGTGTTCACCTCAAAGGGAACGCCTCCCGCCTCCCGCACGCCGTCCTTGACCAACTGGCCGATGCGGTTGAGGTGGATGTGCCCGGGATGCATCTCGTTATAGGTATTGATGACGCCGATAAACGGCTTGGCCAACTCCTCGTTGACCAGACCCATGCCCCGCAGATGGGCCCGGGGACCCGCCATGCTCAGGCCGTTCACTACCTTGGAGCTTGGGTACTTTGGGTCCTTATAAATCAGATCCATCGGTTCACTCATGCAAATCTGCCTCCCTCATCTCTCTTTTTCGATACCCGAATGGGATAGTGCCAGCCCAGCTTCTCTGTAATGCGGGCCGCACACCGCAATATTTCCCCAGAGTAGGACAGCGCCTTTTCCAGGGAGAAGCGATAGTCCGGCGCGGCAATTCCGATGGCCGCCAGCACCTGGTTATCCACATCAAACACCGGCGCCGCGATGCACACCACGTCCGTGTGGTGCTCGTGGTTATCCACTGCGTAGCCCTGAATCCGGATCACCTCCAGCTCCCGCCGCAGATCCTCCGCGTCGGTCAGGGTCTTGCCGGTGAAGCGCTCCCGTTTCACATGGGCCAGGTAGTTCTCCAGCCAGCTCTCGGATTTCCACGCCAGGATCGCCTTCCCACCCCCTGTACAGTGGAGCGGAATCCGTTTGCCCACCGCCGAGTGAAGCCCTACGGAGCTCTTTGCCCCCAGCTTTGCCAGATAGATGGCCTCCATATCCTCCTCCCCGATGAGGTGGATGGTCTCCAGGCTCAGATCGTTCAGATAGGCCATCTCTCCTCTTGCGGCCTCATAGAGAAAGTTTGTCTTTTGGAGCTGTATGGCCAGCAGGCGCGCCTCAAATCCTGCCCGGTAGCACTTTTTTACCTCATCCTTGATGACAAACCCGCAGTGCTGCATCTCCTGGAGAATCCGGTGGGTGGAGCTGGGCGGAATCCCCGTGGCGGCGGAGAGCTGGGCCAGCGAAATCTCCCCCTCGCAGTCGGCCAGCGCCACCAGGAGCTGCAGGGCCTTCATGGAGCTGTAGGTCCGCATCAATTCCTGCAATTCTTTTTTGTGATGCATAGCGATCTCCCAAACATTCTATATATAGAAAAACTAATTTATATTTGATTTTCGTTTGTATATTAACTCCTTTTTTTCGCCATTTCAAGGCGCAAAAGTTGGTCAACATTTTCCAAAAACCGGCTTTTTTTGCAACATTTCAAATATGGAAATCATATGCGATATGAGGGACGCCCTTTTGTTTTATTTATTCTATATACAAAATTTCTTTCTCAAAGTGCACAAAAAAAATTACTACTTTTCTCCCCTCCGCTCCGGGGTGCATAGCCTCTTCTCCCACCTGCCAGACCGTCCCGCCCAACAGGAGTCCTCCCGCTCTGCAAGTCAAAAAAGTGACTCAAATTTTGTATATTATTTACAATTTTAAGGAATATCACAAAAAGTCCGCAAAGTGGCTTGACTGTATTTGGTCAAAATGTTATACTCACCTCGTCAAATGTAAACGATTACATCAGAGGTGAAACAGGATGCGTGCCCCAACGATTTCGGAGGTCGCCAAAACCGCGGGCGTCTCTGTCGCTACTGTTTCCAGAGTGGTCAACGGCAGTCCCTCGGTGTCCCATGAGACCCAGGCGCGGGTGCAGGAGGCCATTGAGCGGCTGGGCTACCAGCCCAACGTGTGGGGCCGGAGCCTCCGGCGGGGCGAGAGCCGGGTGGTGCTGATCATCGTACCAAACGTAAGCAACCCCTACTACGCCCCCATCATCGCCGGGACGGAGGACCGGCTCCACGAGGACGGCTACAGCGGCATGCTGTGCATCACCAATGCCGAGGCGGAGCGCCGGGCGCTTTACCTGGAATTTTTGAAGGACGGCAGGGCCGACGGCGCCATTCTGATGGAGCCGGCCCGGGACGACCCCCATGTGACCGGCATGGCCCGCCACTATCACCTGGTACAGTGCAGCGAATACTGCGACAACCAGGCGGTGAGCCATGTGTCGGTGGACAATCTGGCCGCCGCCCGGGAGGTGGTGCTCACCCTGGCCGGGCTGGGCCACCGGCGCATCGGCTTTGTCGGCGCGGACAACGACTTCATGTCCACCATCGCCCGCCGGCAGGGCTATCTGGACGGGCTGCGCGTTCTGAACATCCCCCCGCGGGAGGACGACCAGACCTTTGCCGGACGGGATTACAGCTTTTCCTCCGGCGTGGAGGCCGCCCGGCGGCTGCTGGCCCGGCCGGAGCGCCCCACGGCCCTGTTCTGCATCTCCGACGTGTTGGCCCTGGGCGCCGTGCAGGCCGCCCGGGAGCTGGGCCTCCGGGTGCCGGAGGACTTGTCGGTGGTGGGGTTTGACGATGTGGAGTACGCCGTAATGGGCCACCCCAGGCTGACCACCGTGCGCCAGCCCTGCTACGAGCTGGGCCGGACGGCAGGGGAGCTTCTGCTCACCCAGATTCAGGGCGGGCCCCGTGGACGGGCGGTCTACCTCCCCCACACCCTCATTGAGCGGGATTCTACGGCACGGTGTGCCGTTGGATCATAAAGGAAACGGATCTCAATATTAAGGAGGAAACAAGCATGAAGTTCAAGAAACTGGCTGCGCTCACCCTGGCCGGGGCCATGTCCCTGTCTCTGGCCGCCTGCGGCGGCGGCGGTGACACCGCCTCCCCTGCCCCCAACACCGGGTCCCCCTCCGCCGCCACCGACACCCCCGCGCCTGAGGGCGAGGTCTACAAGATCGGCGTCCTGGCCCCCGAGGTGACCCACGGCTGGTCCGCCGGCGTGGCCTACTACGCCGAAAAGCGCTGCGATGAGCTGGAGGCCGAGGGCAAGATTGAGAAGAAGATTTTGATCAGCGGCGACGCCGCCGAGATGACCACCCAGCTCGACGAGCTGAAGACCTGGGGCGCCGACGCCATCGTGGCCTTCCCCCAGTGGGAGGGCATGGAGGTGCCCATCCAGCAGGCCATTGACGAGGGCATCACTGTGGTGAACTTCGACATCGCCATCGAGGCCGACGGCGTGTACCGCGTATCCGGCGACAACGAGGGTATGGGCAAGGACGCCGCCGAGTACATTATTGATAAGGTCGGCACCGAGGGCACCGTGGTTGTCCTGGACGTGCCCACCTCCGGCTCCGTGGCCGAGCTGCGCAAGAAGGGCTTTACCGAGACCATGGCGGCTGAGGCCCCCAACATGGTTCTGAAGGAGTACGCCACCGAGTTTACCCGCGAGGCCGGCCTCTCGGACATGGCGGACATTCTGACCGCCAATCCCCAGATCGATGCTGTCTTCTCCATGGACGACGAGACCTCCATCGGCGCTCTGCAGGCCATCCGTGACGCCGGCCGCACCGACATCAAGGTCATCACCGGCGGCGGCGGCTGCCAGGAGTGGTTCAACATGATGCTGGCCGACGAGAACCAGGACATCTGGCTGCAGTCCGATCTGTACTCCCCTGTCATGGTGGAGGACGCCGTGGACATGGCGCTGGACATTCTCAACGGCAACGCCCCCGAGGACCCCGTGAAGATCATCCCCACCGAGCGCGTGGATCGCGAGAACGCCGCCGATTATCTGGACGAGAATTCTCCCTACTAATCAGATTTCCCGCTGATAAAGGGGCTATGGCACCAGCCATAGCCCCTTTCCCGAAAGAACAGAAATGGATGTGATCCCATGACACTGGAGATGCGCGGCATCTGCAAATCCTTCGGTTCCAACGACGTGCTCAAGCACGTGGACTTCTCCATTCAGGGCGGAGAGATCTGCGCCCTGCTGGGCGAGAACGGCGCGGGCAAGTCCACGCTGATGAACATTCTGGGCGGCGTGCTGCCCGCCGACCGCGGTGAGATCGTCATCGATGGCACCCCCGTCCACTTCCGCACCCCCTCGGACTCCCTCAGCGCGGGAGTCGCCTTTATCCACCAGGAGCTCAGCCTGATCAACGATCTGGCCATCTACGAGAACATGTTTATCGGCCGGGAACTGAAAACCAAATACGGCCTGTTGGACGCCAAAACCATGATTCAAAAGACCCAGGAGGTCTTTGACCGTCTGGAGCTCCACCTGGACCCCCGCACCATGGTGCGGGAGCTGGATGCGTCCTACAAACAGATTGTGGAAATTTCACGCGCCATGATGATGGAGGCCTCCCTGATTATCATGGACGAGCCCACCACCTCCCTGACCGACCCGGAGATTGAGCGCGTGTTCGATATGATGCGCATGCTGCAAAAGCAGAACGTGGCCATCGTCTTCATCTCCCACAAGCTCAAGGAGGTCATGGAGGTCTGCAACCGGTACACCGTGCTGCGGGACGGCAACATGGTGGCCGCCGGGCCGGTGGCCGAGGTGACCACCGCCGACCTGGCCCGGTTCATGGTGGGCCACGACGTGCGCACCGAGAACCTGCACCAGGACAAGGAGCTGGGCGGTGAGATCCTCCGGGGCGAGGGCCTGAGCGACGGCTCCCACTTCCGGGACATCTCCTTCACCGTCCACGCCGGCGAGGTGCTGGGTGTCACCGGCCTGCTGGGCGACGGCCGCAGCGAGCTGTTCCAGGCCGTCTTCGGCGACCTGCCCTACACCGGGCAGCTCTTTGTGGAGGGTCAGCCCGTCAAGGTGACCTCCACCCCCCAGGCCATCCGGCTGGGCATCGGCTATGTCCCCCGCAACCGCAAGGAGAACGGCATCATCAAGGACATGGATATCGTGGAGAACGGCTCCATGGTCACCCTTCCCCGGCTGGCCCGCCGGGGCCTCATCGACCAGCGCCGCCGGGACGCGGAGTTTGACCGCCAGGTAAGCGAGCTGCACATCAAGATGGGCAAAAAGACCGACCTCATCACCAGCCTGTCCGGCGGCAACCAGCAGAAGGTGGTGCTGGCCAAATGGCTGTCCGCCCACCCCAAGGTGCTGATTCTGGACAACCCCACCCAGGGCGTGGACGTGGGTGCCAAGGAGGAGATCTACGACATCATCCTGCGGCTGGCCCGGGAGGGCGTGGCCGTTGTGGTGCTGTCCAGCGAGGCCCAGGAGATCATCCGCGTGTGCGACCGCGCCCTGGTTCTGTACCACGGCGCCCTCCAGGGCGAGGTCTCCGGGGCGGACATGAACGAGCAGACCATCATGCACCTGGCCACCGGCGGCGCGGCGCCTTCCGCACAGGCAATTCATACAGAGGAGTAACGGCTATGGGAACGAAAGAACTGGAAAAGAAATCCTCCGGCGGCGGACTGGTCGCCGCCTGGAAGCAGAACCCCCTGGTCAGCACCGGCCTGGTGCTGATTCTGATGATCGTCGTCCAGACCGCCATCATGATCTACAACTTTGGCGAGGGCAGCGTGGGCGAGCTGCTGCTCTCCCTGCTGACCAACTGGCTCAACATTCTGCGCAACAACGCCCCCGTGGGCATCATTGCCCTGGGCATGACCTTCGTCATCATCTCCGGCGGCATTGATCTGTCCGTCGGCTCCACCCTGGTGGCCGTGGGCGCCATGGTCATGATGGTGGTGGACGGCAGCGCCACCGGCCTGCTGGCCGGCATGGGCATCACCGGCGTGCCCGCCTACATCATCGCCATCGCCGTGGGCCTGGTCTTCGGCGCGCTGCTGGGCTGGCTCAACGGCGTGCTCATCGCCCACGGCAAGCTGCCCCCCTTCATCGCCACCCTGGGCACCATGCAGATCTTCCGCTCCGTCACCCAGCACCTGACCCAGCACGCCAACCCCTCCGTGCCCAAGGGCTTCCTCCAGATCGCCAATCTGAAAATCGGCAGCTTCTACATCATGCCCATCCTCTACTGGCTGGCCATCGCCGCCGTCCTCTATGTGGTGTCCAAGCGCACCACCTTCGGCCGCCATGTGTTCGCCGTGGGCTCCAACATCCGCACCGCCCGCCTGTCCGGCATCAACGTCAACAAGGTCAAGCGCCGCATCTACATGCTCACCGGCATGCTGGTGGCCATCGCCGCCATCATCCAGGTCTCCCGCATCGGCTCCATGGACTACGCCAGCGCCGGCAGCGGCTATGAGATGGACGCCATCGCCGCCGTCATCGTGGGCGGCACCAGCATGTCCGGCGGCAAGGGTTCCATCGTGGGCACCGTATTGGGCATGCTCATCATCGGCGTGATGAACAACCTGCTGACCCTCTTCGGCGTACCCCCCTTCCTGCGGGAGGCCTGCAAGGGCGTCATCGTCATCGTCGCCGTGCTGCTCCAGAAAAAGGAAGCCGACGCGTAAGAGAAAGGAGCCTTCATCTATGTTCAACATCGGCATCATCGGCTGCGGCAAGATTGCCCAGGTGCGCCACATCCCCGAGTACGCCGCCCACCCCGCGGCCCGGCTGGCCGGGTACTACGACCTCAACCAGGAGCGGGCCCAGGCCCTGGCGGAGCAGTGGGGCGGCCAGGCCTACCCCACCTGGGAGGCGCTGCTGACCGACCCGGCCATCGACGCGGTGAGCATCTGCGCGGCCAACACCGCCCACGCGGAGCTGACCATCGCCGCCCTGAGGGCGGGCAAGCATGTGCTCTGCGAGAAGCCCATGGCCACCACCTTGGCCGACTGCGAGGCCATGGCCGCCGCCGCCCGGGAGAGCGGCAGGTTCCTCATGATCGGCCAGAACCAGCGCCTGACAAAGGCCCACCAGAAGGCCCGCCAGTTGGTGGCGGACGGGGTGCTGGGGGACATTCTCACCTTCCGCACCACCTTCGGCCACGGCGGCCCCGAGACCTGGAGCGTGGATCCGGGCAAGAACACCTGGTTCTTCGACAAGAGTAAGGCCGCCATGGGCGCCATGGCCGACCTGGGCATCCACAAGACTGACCTCATCCAGTACCTGCTGGGCCAGACCGTGGTGGAGGCCACCGCCAAGGTGACCACCCTGGACAAGCGGGGGGCCGACGGGCAGCTCATCGGCGTGGACGACAACGCCATCTGCATCTACCGCATGAGCGGCGGCGCCATCGGCACCATGACCGCCAGCTGGACCTACTACGGCGCGGAGGACAACTCCACCGTGCTCTACGGCACGAAGGGCATCCTGCGCATCTACGACGACCCGGCCTACTCCCTCAAGCTCATCACCGCCGGCGGGGAGAAGGTGCTCTACGAGCTGGAGGCCATCCAGACCAACGACAACCAGACCGCCTCCGGCGTCATCGACTGCTTCATGGACTGCCTGACCGGCAACACGCCCCCCGCCATCTCCGGAGAGTCGGTGCTCACCGCCATGCGGGCCGTGTTTGCCTGTCTGGAGTCCTCCCGGACAGGCAGGGCGGTGTCCGTCGCCCAGGATTAACGAAAGGAGTTTTCACAATATGAAACTTGGTTTTGTCAGCGCCATCCTGGACGGCTGGAGCTTTGAGGAGATGATCGACACCGCCCGCGACCTGGGCTTCTCCTGCGTGGAGGCGGCCTGCTGGCCCTCCGGCAAGGCCGAGCGCCGCTACGCCGGGGTGAGCCACATCGACGTGGACGGCCTCACCGACGAGAAGTCCGCCTATATCCTGGGCTACTGCAAGGAGCGGGGCGTGGAGCTCTCCTCCCTGGCCTTTTACCCCAACACCATGGACGAGGATCTGGAGAAGCGGGCGGCCAATATCGCCCACCTGAAAAAGGTCATCCTGGCCAGCGAGAAGCTGGGCGTGGGTATGGTCACCACCTTCGTGGGCCGGGCCACCCACAAGACCGTGGAGGAAAACCTGGAGCTGTTCCGGGAGATCTGGCCCCCCATCGTCGCCTTTGCCGAGGAGCACCACGTCAAGGTGGCCATCGAGAACTGCCCCATGTGGTTCGACGCCACCAACTGGCCCGGCGGCCAGAACCTCTTCACCACCCCCGACATCTGGCGCAGGTGCTTTGAAATCCTCCCCAGCCCCAGCTTCGGCATCAACTACGATCCCAGCCACTTCATCTGGCAGCAGATGGACTACATCCGCCCCCTGTACGAGTTCAAGGACCGCATCTTCCACGTCCACTACAAGGACATCAAGCTCTACCCCGAGAAGCTGGCCCGGGTGGGCGTCATGGCCTACCCCCTTCAGTATATGGAGCCCAAGCTGCCCGGCCTGGGCGACGTGAACTGGGCCAAGTACGTCTCCGCCCTCACCGACATCGGCTACAGCGGATACACCTGCATCGAGGTGGAGGACCGGGCCTTCGAGGGCAGCCGGGAGCGCATTCTGGACTCCCTGCGCCTGTCCAAGCGCTATCTGGAGCAGTTCGTCATTTAACGCCAGCGGGGGCCGCCGAAGGC
>OBXM01001264.1_pt1 | contig 16551 bp, 15 predicted proteins | sample 1538141 | NCBI WGS metagenome assembly OBXM01 (sample SAMEA2580153, study PRJEB22360) | human gut metagenome | biome: human gut; feature: human-associated habitat; material: faeces | place: Denmark | collected 2008/2010 | reverse complement strand
CGGAGCTGAACGCTCCCGCGGCGCGCGTCTGTTTTGCACGGAAAAAGGCGGCGCGTTATTCCAGATGAAGCACAAAGGGGCGCAGAGGCGCGGGCACCAGCCCGCGGTACACCTCCCGCAGCAGCCCACGGAGCCCCGCCGCCGTGAGCCCGGCCGGCAGACGGCGGGCGATGATAGCGTAACGTACGCTGTACAGCCGGCAGGCCGCGCCCGTCAGGGAGAAGCCCGCCCGTTCGTAAAAGGCGATGCGGCGCAGGCGCATCGCGTTCAGGCCGGCGTCATGGCTGTCGGGCATCTCCACTTCGCCCAGGATGCAGACGCCGCCCAGCACGGCGTCCAGAGCGGCAAGGAACGCGCTGCCCACGCCCCGGCCGCGCAGCTCGGGCGTTACGGCAAAATAATCCAGCAACAGCACGCGGCTGTCGTGCCGGTAAAAAAAGGCATAGGCGGCCAGCCGCCCGTTCCGGTAATATCCGTAACACAGGTAACGCCCGCGCTCCATCAGCCTCAGCATCACGGCCAGGGGCTTCAGCTCGGCAGGTGGAAACGCCTCGTGCATGTATGCGTCGTAAATGCCGCGCAAAGCAGACTCGTTCAGTTTTCGTACAGTGCTCATGGGGACCTCCTTGTCCGGAAAAGGTTCACGCCGCGCGGGAGCAGAGCAAAAAAGCTTATCTCAATGGCCGCAGGCCAGGGACGGCCTGCATGTCCCTCAAAATAGCCTGCGGCTTATAGATGGAAATCGTCTTATATCTTCTTATAAATGTTTACAGCGGAGCGGTGAAGCCCTTGTAAATTAAGACTCTTTGCCGTTTCTGCTTATATCCTGCCATATCTTGTTATAAGTCCTTTTTGTAAGCACGGGCGTCAAAAAAGCGTCAAGTGAGATTGTGATGTTACGCTGTTGAAAAGTATTTTAGAAGGATATAGAGATTAAGATGCCACTCACATTAAAATCTGCTCAGAAAGCCACTTATAGCAAGGCTATTTATGCTCCTACCGCGTAACAAGTATTCCTCATAATTATCGAGAGCGAAAGCATAACTTGTTTTCGCTCTCTTGATTGCTACACAAGCAGGGGCAGACGAGCTTGTCAATGACTGCGAAGCCGTTTACGTTATCATTGACAAAGGCGGCTAACTCGGCTATTTTCAATTGCATTATACGCTCACAATCTCCCCAACAAATCAAAATTTGTCAGTTCCGTATTGCACTTATAATAATAGGGTGAATTTAATTATCGAAGAAACTTAAAACCTGGCTATTAAAGTCTTTTGCTTCTTCGTATGTGCTATGCCCCAGTCCATTATAAATTTTCAACTTACTTTGGGCTATATGATTTGCAAGTTCACATGAAGAAGAGCTTCCCACAATTTTGTCATTATCACCACCTATAACAAATGTGGGACATTGAATTTTTGAAATTTCATCTAAAGCATTATGGGTAAGGCAAGCAGTTGCCTGTATAATAAATCTATCGAGATTTTTAGGTTCAGTAAGTTTACTAAGGATTGAATAAAACGGACGATATGTTTTTAATTTCCGCTCTGTATAGGTTTTTTCTGCCGTATCAATAAATATTTGCTTAAAGTCTTTTTCTTTTGCAAGTAATAACCAATTGGAAATTACGCTTTTTGATGTTTCATTTGGCTGACACAAGGTTACAGCAAGAACAAGTTTTTCTACCAATTCAGGATAATCTATTGCAAGATATTGTGCTATCATTCCACCTTGAGAAACTCCCAGAACAAAAGCTTTTGTTATATTCAGTTGATTCATGACATCTGCCAAGTCAGTAGCCATATCTCTTGTAGAGCAGTCTTGTTTAAGTTTGTTTTTACGGCTAAACACATATACTTTGTAGTCTTTAGCAAATAATTTGTACATAAGTGCAAAGGTAACCGCTGAACCTTTCACTGTCTTTAATGCATCACCCAATCCGGGGATGATAACAAGACTTTTATTCCCATTTCCAAAAGATATATAATCCATATCTGTATCGCCTATTTTGATATTGCAATTTCTTGCATTGTAAAACATATTTCAGCCTCCTTGATTGAATATTAAATAAATAAATAAATCTCCCTTACAACTTCAAATTTGTCGCTCTGTAAAAAATATAAAAATAACGAAGTCGTTTTAATAGATAAATTATATCCTATTTCTATTTCCATTTAAATTTCAATCTCGGCTGGACGATATACAAAGGGGTACCCATTTGTAAAAAATGCAGAGGATTGGGGACACTTTCCAACAAGCATTTTGCAGGGCAAAATATGGAAAGGGCACTCCTTTCCTATACTTGCTCTTCAGTTCTTTACCACAAAAACAGGAAGAGGAAAGAATGGATGTGAATAAAATTCGCCCGTCAATCTGATGAAGAATATCAGCAACAAATCTAATTACTCTCATTTCTTCTTATCTCTTTTTATAAGTTCTCGTAGAGCATGGGCGCCAAAAAAGCGTCAGACAGCATATTGAACCTGATTACATAGAAGCCCACAAAGCCATTCAAACACAGCTTCATGAGGGTTTGCACTATTTTACTCCTTATCGCTTGCTACAATAATTCCACTATTTTTTATGATATTTATTAGTATATCATATTTGCACGAAAAATGTGCTATACTGTATTTTTGGAAACCAACAGGGGGGCAAAGTACATGAAACTTACACATAAACATACGCTGGCGGCAAGCTATCTGGGATACATCACGCAGGCTGTCGTGAACAATCTCACGCCGCTGCTGTTCGTCGTATTTGAGACGTCTCTGGGCATCTCCATTGGCCGCATCAGCCTGCTCATTACCGTGAATTTCGGCGTGCAGATGCTGGTGGATCTTTTATCCGCAAAATGGATCAATGTCATCGGAACGCGGCGGGCCATCGTTGCCGCCCACGCCTTTGCCGCGGCCGGGCTTGTGGCGCTGGGCGTTCTGCCGTACCGGACAGCGGACCCATATGTGGGCGTGCTGTGTGCGGTTTGCCTGTGCGCGGTGGGCGGCGGCATTACCGAGGTGCTCATCAGTCCCATCGTGGAGGCGCTGCCCAGCGAAGACAAGGCCGGCTCGATGAGCCTGCTGCACGCATTTTACTGCTGGGGCCATGTGGGGGTGGTGGTGCTGTCAACCCTGTATTTCGCGTTGGCGGGCACCGGACGCTGGGCGCTGCTGCCTGTGCTGTGGGCCGTGCTGCCGCTGTGCAACATGGTGCTGTTCGCGCGGGTGCCGCTGTGCACGCTGGCGGGCGACGAGCACCACACGCCGCTGCGCGCACTGCTGAAAAGCAAAATGATCTGGCTGTTCCTTTTGATGATGGTATGTGCGGGCGCGTCCGAGCAGGGGATGTCCCAGTGGGCGTCCCTGTTTGCCGAAACGGGCCTGAAGGTGCCCAAAGCGATGGGCGACCTGCTGGGCCCCTGTGCGTTTGCGGTGATGATGGGCCTGTCCCGTACGCTGTACGGCATATGGGGCGCGCGCATCAGCCTGAAACGCTGTATGGCGGCCAGCTGCCTTTTGTGCGTGGCCGGCTATGCTGCGGCAGTGTTCGCACCCTGGCCGCTGCTCTCGCTGGCGGGCTGCGCGCTGTGCGGTTTTTCGGTGGGCATTCTGTGGCCGGGCACATTCAGCCTTTCCATGGTACACTGTCCGGAGGGAGGCACGGCCATGTTTGCGTTGTTCGCCCTGGCGGGCGACGTGGGATGCGCGCTGGGCCCGGGCGTTGTAGGCGCGGTGTCTGGCATGGCGGGCGGCGCGCTGAAAGCGGGGCTGCTGGCCGCGTGTGCGTTCCCGGTGCTGCTGCTGCTGGCGGTGTCCCGGCTGCGCCGCCGCCCGAAGGGGGAACAGTAAGATGGCAAGAAGCGAAAAAGCTGTCGTCACCGTACTGTGCATGGTACATGACGGGACGCGCCTGCTGCTGCAAAACAGGGTGAAAGCCGACTGGCGCGGCTATACGCTTCCCGGCGGCCATGTGGAAAAGGGCGAATCCTTTGTGCAGGCGGTGACGCGGGAGATGCGTGAGGAGACCGGCCTCACCGTGCATGCGCCGCGCCTGTGCGGGATCAAGCAGTTCCAGACGGACGCGGACGAGCGGTATATCGTTCTGCTGTTCAAAACAGACCGTTTTTCCGGCACGCTGCGTTCATCGGAGGAGGGCGAGATGGTGTGGGTGGAGCGGGACGCGCTGGACGCTTATCCGTTGGTAGAGGATTTCCGGGAGCTTCTTTCGGTGTTCGACCGCGACGATCTGACGGAATTCCAGTACGAGCGCGCGCCCGGCACGTCCGCAGACTGGCGCGTGCGCCTGTATTGAACGCGGGATGTCAGCCTTTGTCCGGCTCGTTGAGACGCACCATATGGATGTGGTCCTCCCACGCGCCGTTGATGCGCAGGTAGCGGCGCGCCAGCCCTTCGGGGCGGTAGCCACATTTTTCCAGCACCCGCAGGGAAGCTGTGTTGCGGGGCATCACATTCGCCTCCACCCGGTGCAGCGCGGCAGGGCCGAAGGCGAAGCGCGTGCAGGCCTCCACGGCCTGCGTCATATAGCCGCGGCCGCACAGCGCGCCGTCCAGCTTATAGCCCAGAAAGCACGACTGGAACGCTCCGCGCACGATATTGTTCAGCGCAACGCTGCCGATGACGCGCCCGGGGACGTCTTTCAGCGCAAGATAAAAGCGCACGCCCGTGCCTGGCGCCGCGCGCGGCACATCGGCGGCAAGCTCCCGCGCGTGATGCTCCGCCGTATAAAAGCCCGCGGGCCGCTCGGGTTCGAACGGTGCCAGAAACGCCGCGTTGCGAAGGTAATAGTCCAGCACGGCTGGGGCCAGCCCGGGCGCGGCGGGCAGCAAAATAAGGCAGCGCGTTTCCAGCGCGGCGGGGACAAGCTCCATAACAAGCCTCCTGTTCACTGTAAAAACGACGCGCCGCAGCTTGTCGAAAAAGCTTTGCTTTTCCGACAGACTGCGGCGCGCCTTGTGTTTAAAAAAATCAGTTCTCTTTCCAGATGGGTTCCTTGAGCATCCAACGGCCGTATTCGTCCTTTTCAAACAGGTCCCTGTTGTAGAACTTGTCCATGATGGCCCAGAACTCGGTTTCGGTGTAGCCGCAGAACGCGCAGAAGTCACGCACGCACAGCGGGTCCAGCGCGCCGTCCCGCTCCTTGATGATGGGAATGGCTTCCTCCCGTGTCATCATACCGTAGCGGATGTAGCGGGCCGTGTAGTCCGTGGCCGCCGCATGGCCGAACTTCGGGTATTTCAGCCAGGAGTGTACCAGATACGCGCGGCTGTCGATCTGATCGAAATTTTCCGCGTGATGGGTGCGGTCCCACTCATGCGACAGGTCATGGAAGCCGTGCTCCTTGGCAATCTGGTAATTTTTGTAGCTGTTCCAGGGCACGAAATAGCTCATATAGAACGGATCCAGCCTGGCCAGCTCTTCGGCGGAGGGCGCCTCGGTGAGGATGAGGTCGTTCTCGCTCACACCGTAACCCAGCAGCTCCTCCTTGGGGAACCCGACGGCAACGCCGTTCTCGATCTGGTCCTTGGCGGAATAGGTCTCTACATCGGCGTTGCCGCCGTATTCAAACGAGACGTTTTCACCGTAGCACAGGAAAGGCGTGTTAAACTTGGCCGCCATATGCAGCGGGAAAGTATAGATGAGCCTGTCCACATACCAGGTGGGCTTGCCGTATTTTTCAAAAAAGGTGCGCATCAGGGTTTTCTGCGCCTTGATATTGGGCTTACAGGAGATGATGGTGCAGCCGAACTCCTCGCTGATGTTTTTCAGGTTGTGCTTGCCCGCCTCCGTCATGGGGAAGTTGTCCTCTACGCTGAACAGGATGGGGTTCATGCGCATGACTTCCTTGAGCATATACACCTGGAAATGGCTGTCCTTGCCGCCGGAGACGGCCACGGCGCAATCATATCCGCCGGGGCCGTTGCAGCCGCGGTATTTATCGCACATAGCCTCAAATTCCTTCCAGCGCGCGTCCCAGTCCACATCCTTGCGGTGGGCGTAATGGTTGCACGCGCTGCACACGCCGTTTTCGTCGAATGTAATGCCGGGGCGCGTGTCGGGCATGGTGCATTTTTTACAATATTTCATAGCTTTTCTCCTTTACAAGAAACCGCGCGGAAGAAAGCCGCGCATCGTAAGCACTCTTATTGTACCCCATTTTGCGCCCGCGCACAAGGCGCAGCGGCGCATTTGCGCACAAAAGAGGCGCTCTGCCGGGCGGGGGGGAGAGTGCCGGGCGGTTCGGCTTTTCCCAAATGCGTGGCCCTTCGGGCGGCGGCGCGCGCGGGGGAAGCCGAACCGCCATCCGGCCGGACGGCGCGCGCCGTTTTGGCACTGGGGCATCAGCCCACAAAGCGCGCGATCTTCTCCTCCATGGCGCGCGCCTCCTCTTTGGAAATGTGCGCCTTGTCGATATAACCGTAAATGCGTGAAGCCATATCTGCGAAGCCGGGGGCGACCCCGGCAAGGCGGGCCGGGTCGAATTTCACCGCGTACATCATATGCACACCGATGAGCGCGCAGAACTTGAGCAAATTGAAATGCGGCCGGAAGGGCGGGCTGAAGGGCTGGTCCCGCGGAGGGTTTTTGTAAACATCCTCCAGCAGGTCCGCCATGCGCACATAGGCGGGCGTATCGCTCCTGTCAAAGTAGCCTTCGATGACCTCTTTGGCAATGGGAAAGGGCGCACTGTCCGGCGCGTCCGCCGCTGCGGCAAAGGCGGCGTAATCCGTGATGTGATCCGCCCCCTTATAAATGACGGGGTCGTACTCGTGCTCAATGGGAACGGGCCGCAGGATGCGGCAGCTTTTGCCCGCGAAGTATACCTCCGCAATGGCCGTGCTCATCCAGATGAAGATCTGGTCCGCCGCCACGATCCATTGCTTCACGCTGTCCGCGAAGATCACGCGGAAATTGGGCCGCTTTTGGGCCAGCGCCTCCAGCGCGGGGCTGTTCCACTCGCTGGGGTGGCGGCGGTAGACGAGCTGCACTTCGGGATGCCCGGCCAGATATTGGTCGAACCAGGCCAGCGTCTGTTCCATACTGGTGCGGTTGGTACCGGCAAAGCCGGTGAAATCCTCGCCCGCCATGTCGGAGAGCTCCTTTACTTCCTGCTCCGTCATGCTGGCATAGCCGAAGCTGGAGATGTACAGCATCAGTTTTTTGTCCGGGTCCAATCCGTGCTCCCGGCACAGCGCAGCCTTATCCTTGAAATATCCCCGGAACTCGGGCCGCAGGAAATCCATCATCACCGCGCCTGTCACGGGGCAGTTTTTTTCCTGCATGCCGTGGGCCACAAGGCGCTGCTGCGTGCGTTTGCCCCAGCAGGTCTGCACGCATTTTTTGGCGTTGCCGCCGAAGTTGAACCACGCGCCTTCCTCCTGCGTGTCGCTGAGCATCTGCTCCCAGTGCAGGTTCACCACTTTGTTGCACACGCCGATGTTGTTGTACACATGGCTGTTGATGGCCTCGTCGTCGTACATGCAGCTGGACACCAGAACCTTCGGCTTTTTCAGGGTGAAGTATTTGAGCTTTTTCCGGTCCAGCAGCTGGCGGAGCTCCACGGTATAGCCGCGCCGGGCCAGCTCCGCCTTCAAAAGCAGGATGCTCTCGTACTCCCGCACCACATGCTCATACAGAATCAGAAAATCCAGTGCCATGGCTTACGCCTCCTTTGCGCCGAACAGCGCGCGTGTAAATTCGGGCAGGCCCCGTTCCACATCCAGGTGGAACCCGTCGTAGTATTGCTCCTCCGCGTAAACGGCTTCCGGCTCTACCTCAAAATCCCGCACGGCCGCGCCGGTGTCCGCAAGCGCCTGCCGTATGGTGCGCATGGGCTCGTCCAGGCCCAGCGGCGCAACGAGATACTGCCGCAGCGCATCGTCGATGGGGGGCAGTACAAAGGTCAGTTCAATGCCGTTTTCCGCACAATAAGCCGCCAGCTCCTCCAGACGCCGCAGGTTTTCCCAGTTCAGGGAATAGGAGCTGTCGGCGGGCGTTGCGGCCAGCATCGCGTCCAGCAAAGCGCGGGGATTGGTGCAGCGCTCCCGCGCTGCGCCCCAGGCGTCGATATAAGGCTCTGTTTCAATCGCGGGCAGTGTGCCCGGCTTTGCGCAGTTTTGGTACAGCGTGGCGGCATAGGCGATCAGGTTGCGGCGTACGGGCAGCGCGTTGCCGTCCTCGTCCACAGAATCGATCGCCTCCCAAGCGCCTGCGTCCCGGGTCGCGCCCGTCTGCACGCCCTGCAGGCGCAGCAGAAGCTCACCCAGCATATCGGCGTTGTAATCGAAATTGAGCATATAGGCAACGGGGTTTTTCACCACGGTGCCGATGGCCTCCATGCGGTTGCGGGAATCGCCGGCACGCAGGGTGTAAAAGCTGACGCCGAAATAGCAGGTGTTCAGGCTGGGGTTGTTTTCGGCGGCGAGGTAGAACAGGTCGATGCTCTCGTTCAGCGAAGCGCCGCCGAAGGCGAGGTTGCTCCAGCCGCGGCCGGAGGCCTCGGCCACGGCATTCATGTCGAAATGGGCCATGCGTGAGTCGCCCAGGATGATGGCGTCCTCGGGCGCGGACAGATAAGCCCGCACGCGCGTGATGACGGAGTCTTCGCTGGAAGCACCGCCTTTGACGCCGAAATAATCATAGGGCTCAAAGGCGAAAAACAGGGCAAAATAAACCAGGAACGGCGCGGCAAGCAGCGCCAGGCGGGGCAAAATTTTTTTCATGCGGCGCGCCTCCTTAAAAATTGTTGTACAGGAAATTCGCCGCCGTGGCGAAGTATCCGTTGTTCATCAAAAAGCCCGCGAAAATGAACGCGGCCAGCGCGTAGTACAGCAGCCAGCGGAAAATAAGCGGCAGGCTCAGCATCCGTGCGGAAAGATCCCCGCCCGGCGCTTTGAAGCGGCGGGCACAGTCCAGCAGCACGCCTCCCGCCAGTGCCAAAAGCACGAACGCCAGGAATGCAGCGCTCAAAAGAGATTTTGCATTGAAGGAGGCCGCTATGGCGCGGATGTCCGCCAGCAGGCCTGTCAGTGAAACGTTCCGAAACTGGGCCGTCAGCACATACAGCGCGTCGTGTACCGAAGCGGCGCGGAAAAATACCCAAGCGGCGTTTACCAGCGCAAAGGTGCACAGGCACTGCCACGCACAGGCAAGGCGGCCGGTGCGGCTGACATGCAGCGCTGCGTAAACGCGTCCGCGCAGCCTGTCCGTCGCGTCCCCCGCGATCTGGTAGACGCCGTGCAGCGCGCCCCAGATGAGATATGTCAGCCCCACGCCGTGCCAGACGCCGCTGACGAGGAATGTGAGCAGCAGGTTCAGATACTTGCGCGCCTTGCCCTTGCGGTTTCCGCCCAGAGGGATGTAAACATAGTCTTTGAGCCAGGAGGAAAACGAGATATGCCACCGGCCCCAGAACTCCCGGATGGAACGCGAAAAATAGGGCGTGTCGAAGTTCGTCGTCAGCTGAAGGCCCAGCAGTTCGGCAGCGCCCAACGCCATGAGCGAGTAGCCGGAGAAATCAAAATACAGCTGCAGCCCGTAGCACAGCGCGCCGAAGGTGAGCGTCAGGCCTGTATACGCCGTTACGTCGCCGTAAACAGCGTTGGCAAACACCGCCAGAAGGTCGGCTACGGCCACCTTGGAGAACAGCCCCAGCGCAAAGGTGACCAGCGCGTGGGCCGCGCGGTCCGTACGCAGGGCGCGGGGCGCGCGCAGCTGCGGCAGCAGTTTGTCCCCGCGCATGATGGGGCCGCTGGAGATGAGCGGGAAAAAGCTTACGAACAGCGCGAAATTACAGGCGCTCGGCTCGGCCGCGTATTTTTTGCGGTATACATCCACGGCGTAGCCAACGGACTGCACCGTGAAAAAGCTGATGCCCAGCGGCAGGATGACGGAAAAAGCGCTGCCGCCCGCTTCACTGGCGAGGCCCAGACGGGACAATGCCTGCCAAAGCCCTGCGCTGACGGCCGCGCCGTGGAGCAGCAGAGAGGCGCCTTTCAGCAGCACCAGAAGGCCGAGGTTTACGCCCAGCGCGGCCCAGAGCCGCCGTTTGCGGGAGAGACCCTCGGCGGCGTCCATGCGGCGCACCAGCGCCCACGTGGCCAGGGAATCCAGAACCAGCACGGGCAGCCATGCAGGGGTATTGAAGCAATAAAACGCATAGCTGACGGCCAGCAGCGCGGCGTTCTGCCAGCGCCTGGGAACAAGCCAGCATACAAGCACCGCCAGCGGGAAGAATGCAAAGAACGAAACGGAGTTGAATGTCATAGCGCACATCCTATATCGACAGAGTATGGACCGCGCCGCAGAGCGCGGCCCGGCGCGCGGGAATCCTTGTTACATTATAAAGGGGGACAGGCGTTTTGTAAAGGAAGGGGCCTGCCGGCTGCGCGGGGCAAGGCGGAAGGCACGGCGGCGCTTATGCCCGGCCGACAAAAAAGCCTCCTTTTATTGCTATTTAGCCCATTTTATATTATACTTAACTGGTATCGGTGTGCAAAAGAAACAGCGGTTTTCGGGCACGCGGCAGCGCATCGGCTGCGCTATCCGCGCTGCCTTCTGTCGGGAAGGCAACGCTGTCCGCCCCGCCGCTGCCCCGCCGCGCGGCTGAAAGCTTCGCGGGCCCCGGCCGGGCGCTGCTGCTTTTATACACGGATACCGTGATATACTATACCCGTAAGCAAAAAACGGGCGGCGCGCACCAGACCGGAATTTGCGGCGCAGCCCGGCAGAAAAGGAGTTTTCCATATGGCGCATACTGTTATGGTGACCGGTGCAGACGGCTTTATCGGCAGCCACCTCACGGAAGAACTGGTGAAAAAAGGCGAAAAAGTGAAAGCCTTCTGCTATTATAATTCGTTTAATTCCTGTGGATGGATCGATTCCCTCGCGCCCGAGATCCGCAGTGAGATTGAGATTTTCATGGGCGATATCCGGGACCCCAACGGCGTGCGCACCGCCATGCAGGGACAGGAGCGCGTGTTCCATCTGGCCGCGCTCATTGCCATCCCGTTCAGCTACCACTCCCCGGACAGCTATGTGGACACCAACATCAAAGGGACGCTGAATGTCCTGCAGGCAGCACGGGACCTGGGCACCCAGCGCCTGATGGTGACTTCCACCAGTGAGGTGTACGGCACGGCCCAGTATGTGCCCATCGACGAAAAGCACCCGTATCAGGGGCAGAGCCCGTACTCTGCCACCAAGATCGGCGCGGACCGGTTGGCCGAGAGCTTCTACCGCAGCTTTGACGTGCCGCTTTCCATCGTGCGGCCGTTCAACACTTACGGCCCGCGCCAGTCGGCCCGTGCCGTTATCCCCACCATCATCACCCAGCTTCTGGCGGGCCGCACGGAGATCCGTTTAGGCAGCCTGGCGCCCACGCGGGATTTCAATTACGTCAAGGATACGGCCGCCGGCTTCATGGCCATTGCAGACTGCGACGCTGCCGTCGGACAGGAGATCAACATCGCCACTGGCCGCGAGATATCGATCGGCGATCTGGCGGATGAACTGATCCGGCAGATCAATCCCGAAGCCAGGGTGGTGTGTGAGGCCGAGCGCCTGCGCCCCGGCAAAAGCGAGGTGGAACGCCTTTTGGGCGACGCCTCCAAGCTGCGCGCCCTGACGGGCTGGCAGCCGGCCTACACCTTTGAACAGGGCCTTGCCCAGACCATCGAATGGCTGCGCGGAAATATGGACGGCTATAAAGTGGATGCATACAATTTGTAATATATCGACAAAATATTACAAATCTGCCGCCTGCAGGACACAACGTGCGGGCGGCGAATGGAGTATTTATGGCGGAACTTACAAAAAAATGCAAACGGCTTTGGACAAAGCCCGGCATCCGCTGGCTTTGCGGATATTTCTTTGTGCTGCTGTGCGGCGTGGGGCTGGTATATTACTGGCGTGTGGCGTACTCGTTGGGCGCGGGCATGCCCGGCTTTGCCGCAGCGACGACACTCATCATCTGCGGCGGCTTTTCCGCCGTGTATCTTCTGGTGTTTCTGGCCGCGCATTTCCTCAAACAGAACCTGGCTCTGAAAACCGCTGTGCTGGTTTTTCTGGCCGGGCTCTGTTTCGTGTTTGCCAACCCGCCCATGCAGGCTCCGGACGAGACGATGCATTTCCTGCGGGCTTATGCCGTGGGCAGCGGACAGTTCCTGTTCGATGAAAAACAGCAGTTCCCAAACGATGTGAATCTGCTGGTGCGGGATTTCCCCGGGGCGTATATCAACGGCGTCAGCGGTGAAAAACTGGCCCCGGACGACCCGACCATCGCGGACGCCTTTGCACGGTACAGCGCGGACAAAGCTGCGGGGGCGGTTGCGCCGGGCGCGTTCACCCCGGTGCAGCAGCTGGTGCCGTACTTCCCCCAGGCGCTGGGCGTGGCCGTGGGACGGCTGTTCGGCGCGGACGCGCTGGCCTGTATGTATTTGGCGCGCGCGGCGAACCTGCTGTGCTATGCCGCATTGTGCGGTTACGCGGCTGCGGTCATCCGGCGCTTTTCGGCCGTGCTGATCGCGCTGGCCATTTCTCCGGTGTCGCTGTTTATGGCCGGCTCGTGCAGCTCGGACGGGCTGTTCATGGGCCTGACATGGATATTTATCGCGCTGTGCCTTTCGGACGTTGTGACGAAAAAGAGGCTTGCGGTGCTGGCGCTCTGCTTTGGCTTGACGTTCCACGCAAAATACACCACGCTGGCGCTGCTGCCGCTGCTGCTGCTGCTGCCGTTCGAGCAGAAGCCCCGCAAGGGAAAAAAGGCGCTTTCGGCCGCCGCGCAGCGCTGGGGCGTGCTGGCGGTATGCCTGGCCGCGGGCGTTATCATATATGCGCTGCTGACAGGATATACGGCGCTGGCCAGCAATTATGGCCGTGTGCCTTATGCGGACACCGGCGTTGACCCGGGCCGGCAGCTCGCGTTCGTTTTTTCCAATCTGCCGCGCTACCTGGCGGTCCTGCTCTATTCCGTCTACCGTGACAAGGCAAACCTCTTTACCATTGGGAATTTTGGATGGATGGACATGACGGTGCCGTTTGTCAGCTACTTTGCGCCGCTTTTTCTGCTGTTTGCATCGGGCGTATCGGCGCTGGAGGGCGCGCGGGAAAAGCTGCGCACCGCCTGGGTGTTTCTGGCGACGGCCGTGCTGATGTACGGCTTCACCTATACGGGCATGTACCTCACCAGCACGCCCGTCAGCCTGCCGGAGATCAACGGCGTGCAGACGCGCTATCTGCTGGGGGCGCTGTTTGCGCTGTTCGCGCTGGCATCCATGCTGATGGGCCGCACGATGGCCCTGCAGAACCTGCGCCCGGGCCTGCCGCAGAAAACGCCGCCCGCGTGGCGTGTGCTGCATTACGGTTTTTGCTTCGCGCTCGTCAGCGCGCTGCTGCTGTTCCAGGCGTATTACATCGGGCCGTGACGCTGTGCGGCGGCTCCGTATCGCTTTAAAGGAGGACCCTGCGTTTGATCGCTTTTGTTGAAATGACCGTTACCTTCGCGGCGCTCACGGCGCTGTGCCTGTTCCTCAACACAAAAACGCGTCTGGCCGCGGGCCTTACGCCGCTGTTTGTTTTGTGCGGCACGATGGTCTGGTACAGCACGCTGGGCAGCGTGCATATGCTGGTGCCTGCGGGCATTGTCTGGTTTGGCGCGGCGGCGGCCGCGTGCGTCTGGCTGTGGCGCAAGCACAAGGACATCCGCTGGCGGGAGTTTTTTTCGCCCGCCATGGTATATTTCCTGCTGGCGTCGCTGGCCGTTATCGTGCTGTTTGCCGTGCGCCGGCCTATTTTTAACGAGTGGGACGAGTTCAGCTTCTGGGGCATCGCGCCCAAGGTCGTCAAGACCGAGAATCAGCTGTATACCTATAACCCGGGCGAGATGCGCGTGAGCACCTTTGTGCCGGGCATCATCATGCTGGATTATGCGTTCCAGTTCCTGGGCAGCGTATTTGTGCCCTGGAAGGTGTACGCGGCGTACGACATTTTGTTTTTTGCAGTATTCGCGGCCGCCATTTCCATGCTGGGCCGCAGGCACTGGCACATTGCCGTACCCGCCGCCGCGGTGCTTACTCTGGTGCCATACATGGTTTCCGTGTATCAGCGCGGCATCTATGTGCAGACGACGTATATGAACGCCTATTCCGACATTCCCATGGGCCTGCTGTTCGGCGCGGGGATGGTGCTGTATTTTGCGCCGCGAAAAAAAACACCCATACTGATGACGGGCGCGGTGCTGGCCGTTACGGCGTCCTGCCTTTCCAAGGACATGGGCTTCGCGCTGTGCCTTATTGCGGCCGCCATCATCTGCTTTGACCTGCTGTTCGTCCAGAAGGAGGACGTGCCGTTCTTCCGGCTGAAGGGCCTTGGCGGAAAGCTGTGCTGGTGCGCCTCGCTTGTGGGCGCCCCGCTGGCCGCGTTCTTCGGCTGGGCCGCGCACATGAGCGTTGTGCTGGGCTCCAACCGGTTCGACATCGGCGGCTCGGCCGATATGGGCATGGTACAGATGGTGACGACGGGCATTGCCGAGCTGCTGGGCATCGGCCGCACCCAGAAATTTACCGATATCATGGAGCTGATGAAAAGCGCGTTTTTCAACACGCGGCTCACGATGTTCAGCGTTGGCGCGCCGGACAGCACGCTGGGGCGTATTTTCAACGGCTCGGGCTTCATCACCGTGCTGCTGATTTTGAGCATTCTGCTGGCGGCATTCCTGCTGGGCGACAAGCGCATGCGCGTGCGCACGGCCTGGACGGCGCTGTGGAGCACGCTGGGCTTTGCGGCGTTCTATATCTTCACGGGTTTCACCTATGTGTATGTGTTCAAGGAAGAGCTGGCCTATGGGCTGGGCGATTACAACCGCTATATTTATCCCTATTATGCGGGCTGGCTGGTGTTTGCCGTAACGATGCTGTGCGCTTCGCTGAAAAATGCAAAGCCCGGTAGTCTTGGCACGCTGTTCCTGCTGGCGCTGTGCGGAGGCTGCATTTGGCGTGCGGATGCATATTTGCAGCCCCAGCTTACGGTTCTGGATTACCCGGACAGCCATTACGCGGGCCGCCGTTTGCAGGTGGAACAGGTTGAGGCCGCGAAGCACTACCTGACGCGGGACGACAAAGTGTTCATCGTGTCCATGACGCAGCAGGGCGTGGGCTGGTTCCAGCTTTATTATGAATTTTATCCCGATGTGGCCGTAGATTACAGCTTCGGCGCAGGGGAGGAATTCAGCCCGGACATCGTGCGCCGGGCCGACGCGATGCCGGGGTTCTTTACGGAAGAACAGGTGGACTACTTCACCAGCCAGCCGTTTACACCCGCGGTCTGGTGCGATTACCTTGAGGCCAGCGGATGCACGGCCATCTATATGGATGAATGGGACGCGGCCTTTGCGGAAAATTACGGCGCGCTGTTTGCCGACGGCCTGAAAAGCGGCGCCACGCTGTACCGCGTAGAGGGCGCGGGGGCGGACATGCACTTTGTGCCGCTGAACGGAGAGGAGGCGGCGTCGTGAAGCGTGTGAAGGCTTTTTGGAACAGCATCTGGAAAAACGACAGGCGGCTGGTGGCGCTTTGCTATGCGGTGTTTCTGGCAGGCAGCATACTGGCGTCTCTGTACGGGTTTGCCGAGGACGCATACCAGCGTGCCCGGGGCAACGTGGCGCAGACGGAGATTTCCGGCGCGCAGGAAGACATATTTGCTCTGACGGACCTGGAACAGGAGGGCGATTTATACACCTCCACCAGTGTGGACCCGCGCATGGAGCTGGACCTTGCCGCCGTATCGCCCACGGGCGTGCCCGCTTATGTGCGGCGCGTTACGGTTCGGGTGACGTTTTTGAATATGGACCCCGGCGAGCTGAGCGTGTTCTACAAACCGCGGGCGGACATGGAGGAATACGACGCGACCTACCGGGTGTGGGCGCATAAGGAAGCCGAAGACGGGGTATATACCTTTACGCTGCCGCGGGGTGCGCTGTATGGTTTACGGCTGGACCCCGGCATTTACAGCGGCATGCAATTCCGGCTGGAGAGCGTCATCATCAATGAACCGCGCGGCTTTTTCGAATGGTTCCTGCCCACGCGTCCCTGGCTGCTGTGCCTGGCCGTCGTACCGCTGCTGACGGCCTCCGTGCTGAAATATCTGGCGCTGGCCGCGGCTGCGCTGGGCGCAAGGCGCGCGGGCGGCAAAACCTGAGGCGGCCACGGCAAGCGATACCGCGTGCGCGCGGGCGGCGCAGCAGCCGCCCGTCCCGCCCGCTATTTTTATAAAGGAAAGAAGCGAAGTATATGAGCCAGCAATTTATCCCGCTGTCCGTACCGAATTTTTCCGGCAACGAAAAGCAGTATGTAAACGAAGCCGTTATCAGCGAGTGGGTGTCCACGGGTGGCAGCAAGGTGTCCGAGTTTGAGGAAAAGATCGCCGAATACACCCACATGCCCCGGGCCGTGGCCTGCAACAGTGGTACCTCAGGCCTGCATCTGGCCATGCTCATGGCGGGGGGGGGCCCCGGGGGTGGGGGGCGCGTCCGGCACAG
>OBXM01001260.1_pt1 | contig 16598 bp, 20 predicted proteins | sample 1538141 | NCBI WGS metagenome assembly OBXM01 (sample SAMEA2580153, study PRJEB22360) | human gut metagenome | biome: human gut; feature: human-associated habitat; material: faeces | place: Denmark | collected 2008/2010 | reverse complement strand
GTTCGGAAACCTGCCATAGGAATATGGTAAGGCGCTGGGCACTTAGCCCACATCGAAAGCACGGACAGTTTGAGTGGGCGGCGCCAGCGATTCTGTTCGCCTGCTTGGTGTTCACTTTGACATCTCCGACCTATATCTGGACGATTTTGGGGATGTAGCAGAAAAGCACCGGGTAGTTTTGGCAACTACCCGGTACAATGTGCATAAATTTACTTTTTCAGCTTGAGCCAGATATCCATACTTGTCGTTTCAGGCGAATGGCTTGCATACCGCTCCGCACAAAATGCCTCTGTCTGTAATTTGTGATTTGGCAGCCATGTGTTATAGGCATACTGCTGTGCTTTGTAAAGAGCATCCATGACCAGAGCCTCGAAGTTCTCAGCTTCAAAGGAACAAACGATATATTCTCCTGGTGGCAGTTCCCAGTTCATAAAACCGTTCGGGGCTTCTTCGGAACTGGACTTTGCACCCGCAAAATAGCTAAAATACCCTTCCTCTAAACAGGGATATGCCACACCAATTTTCTCATTATTCTCAGCAAGACCAAGTGCTGTTTGTTTCTGCTCATGGAAGTTTCGCCATAAGGAATCCAACGGGTCAACGCCTGATTCGGTTCCCAGTCCGTCTATAAACTGAACTGGCATATCCTTTTTAACGCCGGTAAAATAGACCGGCTCCGTAATTTCCCGCCTGTTTACTTCCAGAACGATACCATCGGTGATCAGCGGCACCCCTTCATCAATCAGAGTGTAGTGAAGTAAAAGCTCGGGTTTTGTCGTACGGTTGAGCGTTTGCGGGCTTTTACGGTACTCGTCTGGCGTCATCCCAAAGGTATCTTTAAAGGTGCGGGAGAAATGTTCATGAGAGGAAAATCCAAGATCTAACGCGATATCCAAAATGCGCCTGTCCCTTTGGAGCACCTCCTCAGTTGCCTTTGCCATACGACGAAGTTTTATATACTCGGCAACCGGCTTTTTTACTAAACGGCTAAACAGTCGCTGATAGTAAAAAGGTGACAAAGAAGCCATTTTTGCAAGGTTTTCAATGTCAATTTCCTCATCCAAATGATACTCCATAAACTCTATGGTTTGTTGTATTTGTTCCCATGCGTGCATGTATAAGCACCTCCTTCTCCAGAATAATACCACGGCTAAGAATATGTCGCTTGACTGTGAATGCCTTTTTTATAGTGCTCTAATGATTTTACCATGGAATTGGCGGTGAACCAATGTTCATATGCAAGGATTGTTTGGACGATTTTAGGGATCTAGACAAGGTAAGAGCCAATGCACCCACAAAAGTGCATGGGCTCAATTTCATAAGGTGTATGAATTTTCATTGTTAGATGGCAAAGTCTGCATTAGCGCAAAAAAATGTTCAGGCTTCCCGGTACTAAAATACTTGTACCAAGCTTCCAATGTGTTTAATTGGAACACATCTAAATGTTCAATTATTTGCTTTGCCCACAATAAGCCTCCAGTAGAACCGGCTGTAATGAGGTTGTTATCTGCTACAGACGAATCGTCAATATAAAAACTTTGTCCTTTATAATCAGGTGAAACCATTTCAAGAAACCCAGCTCCATTACTGGTATGCAGACGATTATCCAAAATACCAGCATTGGCAAGCGCAGCAGTGGCGCCGCAAATTGCACCCACCACGGCACCTACAGAAAGGAATTCCCTTGCTTTTTTTATGATAGTTCCATGATTTTGGTCGCTCCAAGTATTTGCACCCGGCAATAGCAATACGCTTGTTTCATTCACAATCATATCGTCAATCAAGCAATCTGGCACAATGGTCAAGCCACCCATTGTACGGATTGGGTCCTTAGAGTGGCTAACCGTTTTAAGAGATATGTGCTGTGCATCCTTTTTGAAAAAGCGACCAGAATTTAGCTCTGCAGTCACATGTCCCAATTCCCAGTCGGCTAAAGTATCAAGAATATAAACATAGATTTTAATCATAAATTTCCTCCGCTCGATGTGTAATGTTGTTTTGTTTGCTTTTTTATTGTATCATAGGATTGTTGACAGCAGTATGGCAACAATCCTATGAGGAGAATATTGATTCAATGAAAATAGACAGACTTGTTAGTATAATTATGATACTTCTGGATAAGGAACGGATAGGTGCACAGGCGTTAGCGGATATGTTTGAAGTTTCACCCCATACAATATACCGCGATATAGATACAATTAATATGGCGGGTATCCCTGTCCACTCAACATGTGGAGTGTGTTGTCTTGATGTCAAGGGTGAGGAAATAGAAGGGCTGAAAATGCCCATAAATAAAGGGTTTCCAGACATTGAGTTTTCTCGCGGCTACTTTGCCGGATGTGCCAATGTCGGGAACCCCTTATTTTTATTGTTCGCGGGAACATATCAACTGCCCTAAAGAAGATGAGGTTGAGTTGACAGATTAGATAACGCTTAATTTTTTAGGGGTTGAGGAGACAGGATAGATGTATTATTCATGTTTGGCTATCTTCCTGCAGTTTTTTCCCCTTATTCATCCACCCTCGGATGATCTTTATGAGTGCCTGGTTTGTATGTTGCATTAAAGACCATATCTAACAACCACTTTTTGAAGGACTGATTATTCTTATTACGTTTGTCGCTTTCAAAAGCCTCATACAGCTCCATACCGGTTGAGATAGTGTTCATAATAGCCTCAATCGTAGCACGATCACTTTCGTCACGTGCATTTTGAGCATCAGAGTATTTCATTGCGTTTTGATAAGCTTCATCCCGGCTAACGATATCTGGTAAATCGGCAACTTGTCGTCTAATTCTATCTTCATCTGTCCAATCACAGTCACCCCATATATCATGGAAAGTTTCAAGTATATGCGTTAATGTATCAAGTTCCGGTACGGGGATACCCACATCCGTGCTTACTGGTATTGGGTCAATTTCTGCATTTTCGTCTGCAAGAGAAATCGACATAGTTTCCTGCGCAACTACGCGATAGCTTTCTAGATCGACACTTTCCAAAATGCCTTCTGACAAATCTTCTCCATTATTTGGTCTCGGTAGCTTGTTTACAAGAAGATTTAAAAATATTGATAGCTTCTCCCATTCCACAGAGCCGTATGGCAATATAGCGGATAGAAAGTTATAAGTACGGACAAAGGTCTTAGCGCTGCTTTTGAATAAGATCTGCTCCTCCATTTCTAGGTCTTTATAATTTTCTACACAGGTATCGAGAATTGGGTCGAGTTTTTCTCTCTCAGCATTATTTAAATACAGTTCAACAAAAGTATCGACTTGCTGTTTCGTATAAACTTGCAAAGGCTCCATTTCATCGATCAAATCATTTAATTTGTTTGCGTCTGTTTCACCAGAAAGAATAGTGGTCTTATAATACCTTTCAAATGCCTTTTTGATGTCTTCTGGATTATTAGCAAAGTCTAAAATAAATGTATCGTTCTTACCGTTATAGCAACGATTAAGCCTAGAAAGAGTCTGTACAGCTTTGATGTCGGCAAGTTTTTTGTCTACATACATGGTATGTAACAATGGTTCGTCATAACCTGTCTGGAATTTATCAGCAACAATCAAAAAGCGATAAGGATCTTTTTTGAATGTTTTTTCTATTTTTGCACTCGGAAAACCATTTAGCGTTGCTTCGTTTACTGTTTGACCTTCCCAAACGACATCACCAGAAAATGCGACTATAGCCTTGTATTGACTTTTGCGCTCTTTTAAAGAACGGTTTATAGCATGGTAGTATTCGATAGCCCGTTTAATTTCGCTGGTGACAACCATAGCTCTGGCTTGCCCACCGATTTTCATTTGTACATCCGTGTGGAAATGTTCCACCATAATATTTGCCTTTTCTTGAATAGCATATTCATTCGTTTCAACGAAGTACTTAAGGCGACTCTGTGCACGTTTTTTATCGAAAAGCGGGTCGTCCTCTACAGTTTTGATAATATGGTAATAGCTTTGATATGGCGTATAATATTTCAAAACATCTAAAATAAATTTTTCTTCAATGGCCTGTTTCATTGTGTAAATATAATGAGGTCTTGATTTTCTTGTGCCGTCTTCATTGTAGACGGGCTTACCATGCTCATCGACCATAGGCATACCAAACATCTCAAGTGTTTTGTTTTTTGGGGTGGCAGTGAAGGCGAAATAGCTGGCATTAGAAGCCATTTTTTTCCCTTCAATTAAGCTGTTGATTTTATCTTCAAGAGCATCATCATCATTATAAACATTACCAGAAAGGACAATGTTCATCTTAGCAGAAAGACTACCGTTCTGACTGGAATGTGCCTCATCAATGATGATTGCAAATTTACTGTTTTTGTGAACATCCGTGATATCCTCTAGAATGAACTGGAACTTGTGCACAATTGTGATGATAATTTTTTTGCCCTCGGCAAGTAGTCTCTTCAATTCAGAGGAATCCTTAGCCCAACCGACTGTAGAGGAAACCTGCATGAATTGACGAATAGTATTTTTAATTTGCTTGTCCAGATTAATGCGATCGGTAACAACGATGACGGTGTCAAACACATTCCCATCATTGTTTTTCAGCGTAACAAGCTGATGTGCAAGCCATGCGATAGAGTTGGATTTACCGCTTCCTGCACTATGCTGAATTAAATAACGCTGGCCAACCCCCTGGTGTGCGGCTTCTGCCAGTAGTGATTTCACGACCTGCAATTGGTGATAGCGAGGGAAAATCTGTTTAAAGGTTTTCTTCTTCGTTTCCTCGTCTTCCTCACATATCACTTGTGCATAGTTTTCCAGAATATTGGAGAGCTCACCCTTAGTAAGAATTTCTTTCCAAAGGTAGTCTGTTTTTATTCCGCTTGGATTTGGTGGGTTACCTGCACCATCGTTGTAACCTTTATTAAAAGGCAGAAACCAGGACTTTTCCTTTTTGAGTTCGGTACACATATAGACTTCGTTATCATCGACCGCAAAATGAACAAGACAGCGTTTGAAATTGAAGATAAGTTCCGATGGTTCACGATCTGTTTTATATTGATGTATTGCATCCTGAACATTCTGTTTGGTAAGCTGGTTCTTAAGTTCAAAAGTCATAATTGGCAATCCGTTTAAGAAAATAGTCATATCAAGTGCGCGGCGACCATGTTGCTTAGAATATTGCAATTGCCGCGTTACACTAAATATGTTCTTTTCATATTGTTCTGAAGCCTCCTTGTTTCCGTCAGAAGGCAAAACCATATACAAATCCAAACTTTTATGTTTGTATTTAAACGGCTTACGTAAAACTTCAACAACACCATCGTCAGAAATCTTTTTGCTGAGGCGGTCAAGGAATTTTTTCTTTTCTGCTGCATTGTCCTGAATATGAAGTTCCTTCATCACTTCGGCTTGTGTATCATTCAGAAAGCGGAATAAGCGCACCTCATCAATTGCATAATCCTGATTGAAATCAGCATTTATACCTTGTTCATAATGGTTTTGTTGAACAAGCCAATTTACAATAAGGGTTTCAAATCCGTTTTCCTTTGTATTAGTATGCATTAATCATCGACCTCCTCATCTAAAGTTTCTTCCTCCGATTCATCGGTAGTATCTTCATTAATATCCTCATCAATTTCATCGTACGTTGTCATTTCGTATTCCGGGATAATGACACCTCGGACGTCAACCTTCCCGGTAACCACATCGGCGATTGTTCTGGTTCTGAGTTCTCCAAGATAGCTGATTTCATTCTTAATGCTATCAATCAACAAATCAATTTTTGTTTGTACTCCGTGGCAGTAGGTTACAATTTCTTCTTGCTCCTCCTTCGGTGGTAATAGAACTATCATTCTTCGAATATCGTTGTAGCCAATGCTTTGCCGAACACCGCCACCCATTCCGTAAAACAGTTTGCTCACATCGTACGAATGTAATAGTAGATAGAGGTACTCAGGAAGTACATGCGCCCTTGGCTTCAAACAGGTATATGCTGACGTGATTATACCTGTTTGAGTTGAAAGACCTACTCTTAAACTTTTATGGTCATTTTGCAAATCTGTTAAGCGCAGGATTATATTCCCATCATGGATTATCTGGTATGTGTCAAAGGATGCAGGTAACAAGCCAGTCGTGGTGTTGATGTCTTTATTGACAATCTTTCCGTAGCTAAGGGATAGCAAATTTTGGTTATGGACATTCTTGTTCGAAATGTTTTGTTCTGTAGCGCACTGAAAAAGCATTTTTTCTTCCCAGTGAGCAGGGATATCTCCAATCCATTTTTGTTGACACATTTTTGTTGCAGTGGGGCGGCATCCTTTGGTAACTGCATGAAAAATAAGAGAATTTTTCAATTCTGTTAAATACGCGATTTCCTTCTTTTTTCCCTTAACAAATCTCGCTATCTCTGTCGTTTTCCAGTCGAGGAAGCGGACAATTTGGTCTTGCTCGTAGAGAGGTGGAAGTGCAAATACTGTGCGCTTCATGTACGGTATATAAATTTGCCTCTGTATGGAACCTACACCTTTTGAAGCCAAAACAAACTGATCAATAATGCTAGAATCTCTAACCATATAGTTTAGGAAACTTTGATTTACGTTAATTCGTGGACGCAAAACAATATATGCGGGACTAACGATACCACGATATCGAGAAATTCCCACTGACCCTCTCCAGGCTTGTTGATTGTTCAGAACAAAATCTCCAGGTTCAACCAGCTGATATTTTGACATGTCATCGCTTGGCTTATGAACTTGTTTTTGTGAAGTGGATGAATAACTGACTACACCCTTATCCAAAAAAACAGACAACAATTCTTCATTGGCACAGTTTTGGACAGATCTTGTGCTGAAAATCCAAGATAATCTTTTTTCTTCCCAATGGGCAGGTATAGTTCTACTAAACGGTGACTGTGATTCTTGGTAACTTTCATATGGCGCTAACATCAACTTATTCCTCCTACAATCGAAGCAAGCAGTCCGTCTGTATCGGCTTCTATTTTTTTTATATCTGCGATGATATCAGCAACTTCACGAAGTTGGACAGGCTTATAAAAATACTTCGTAAAGCTGAGTTCATAGCCCAGAGTGATAGAGTTTTCATCTATCCATGCATCTGGGACATAAGGCAAAATTTCATTTTTATAGAACGCTTCAATACCGCCTTCATATTTATAGGGAATTTGCTCATTATCCTTTAAATCTTTGTCAGACTCGTAACCACCTTTATTGTCCTTTACTGGCTCAGCTTGCTCGTCAACTATAGTGAAATAATTGCGGATAGCCTTAATTCGCTTTGTTGTAAGTTTAATGTTTCTTTTTTTAGCGGCGTTTTCTACCTCAACTATAAAGTTGTTATAATTTAATATTGGCTCAGTGCCTACAGAATCTTTCATCTTGCACATTAAATGATATAGCGGCTCGTCTTTTGCTTCTTTCCTTAACAACTCGAGTCTGTCTTCTGTAATTTCCACACGCAAACGAAGCGGACGTAGAATATCCACGGAGTAATAGGCAAATTCCTCGTTATCAAAAACTTTGCTATATGTTTCATCAGCTTTGGTAAAGGCAAGGTATAATTCCACAATCTTTTTTCGAATCTCTGGAGTGAGTTCACAGTTCTTATCACCAAGATTTTTTCTTAATGGTGATTTCAAGGTAGTAGCGTCAATTAACTGAACTTTGCCTTTACGTTCTTTTGCCTTATTATTTGTTACAACCCACAGGAATGTACCGATACTAGTATTGTAAAACATGTTTTCGGGCAGAGCTACAATTGCTTCCAACATATCATTTTCAATAATATAGCGGCGAAGATTACTTGGCCCACTGCCTGCTTTTCCTGTAAAGAGAGAAGAACCGTTGTGTACTTCAACAATACGGCTACCAAGTTCGGTGGTGGTCTTCATTTTGCTTATATTATTTGCAAGGAACAACATTTGAGGGTCGCCAATGTCAGGCAATAGCGAATAGTCAGGATTACCGTCATAATTAATAATAAATCGAGGGTCGGTAATATCATCCTTTTTTATATCTCCCCATGCTTTGAGTTCTGCTTTCCATGATGTTCCAAAAGGCGGATTGGAAAGCATAAAATCAAATTCTTCACGAGGAAAGCCATCATTGGAAATGGTTGAACCAAAAAATATATTATCAGCCTGATTGCCTTCGCCTTTTACTAGCATATCCGCTCGGGCAATTGCATAAGTTTCATCAGCATTTTCTTGACCAAATAGTTTTATAGAAACTTTTTTGCCAGCTTTCTCTGCCAATTCACGAATACGCTGTTCGCCCACTGTTAACATACCACCTGTACCGCAGGCTCCATCGTATATACGGTAAGTTGTGCTTTGAATTTGGTCCTGCACTGGGATAAATGCGAGGTCAGCCATTAGTTCGACAATATCCCTTGGGGTAAAATGCCGTCCTGCATCCGTTATGTTAGTTTCCTCATTAAACATACGGATAACTTCTTCAAAAAGGGTACCCATCGTATGGTTATCAAGGGCAGGCAAACGAACACTTCCATCGTCGTTTAGAACAGGCTGATTGCTAAGGTTGATTCGAGGGTCAACAAATTTTTCAATCAGTAACCCAAGCCGGTCTTGTTCAGATAATCTATTAATTTGATTTCTGAAATGAAATTTGTCTATAATTTCTTGTACGTTTTTTGAAAAGCCATCTAAATAATTAATGAAGTCCTTTTTTAATTGCTGCTGACTGGTACGAGATTTTAAGTCTTTCAAAGTGTATTCAGATTTATTACAGAAAGCTTGTCCTGCCACTCTGCACAGAACAGGGTCGATATCCGCTATGCTGCCTTGTGCTTCCATCTTTTTTTTCATTGCCATGACCGCATCATGCTTAGGTTCAAGCACAGCATCAAACCGGCGAATAACCAGCATTGGCAAAATAATTTTACGGTAATCACCCACGTCATATACATCTACTAAACAGTCATTAGCAATCCCCCATATAAATGCTTTTAGTGAATTATAAGTTTGCTGGTCCATTATATCTAATCTCCTTATTTTCAGTCTCAGTTTTTAGCGCAGGTTAATTATTACCTTTAGAAGACTCTTCGTCTTCCACGACCTCCATAATATCGCCGATATCGCATTCTAAAGCTTTGCATATCTTCACGAGGATATCTGTACTGACATTTTCATTCTTACCAAGCTTGGCAAGTGAAGTCGTACTCAATCCCGTTGCGGCTCGCAAATCTTTTTTCTTCATATCTTTATCTATTAGGAGTTTCCAAAGCTTTTTATAACTGACTGCCATCCAATTACACCTCTCATTCGCCAGTTCGTAAAAACGCAAAAAACATATATTATATTATAGCAATTGAATGCGCATAAAACAATATAAATTGCGCAATTCAAAAAATAATATCTGTAAATGCGCATTTATATTATTGTGTTTGAAAACTTTAAAAATGAGATTGACAGTGAAGTGTGTAATGTATATAATAGTGTCAGAAATTAGCGAACACGCTTATTTCGTACAAGGAGGTTTACCATGGATACAAAATTTGGAGAATATGTAAAAGCAAAAAGGCTTGAGAAAGGTATAAATCTTCGAAAGCTGGCTGAAATTTTGGAGATTGTCCCTGCCTATATGAGCGACATCGAGAAAGGCAGAAGATATCCACCAGACAAAGATAAAATCTATAAAATTGCAGATGCATTGAGTCTTACAGAGGAAGAAACGAATGAGTTGTTTGATTTAGCGGCTTTAGCAAAAGAAAACACTGTGTCTCCTGATCTACCAGAATACATCATGGGTAATGATACTCTGCGTGTTGCGTTACGTAAAGCACGTGATATTAATGCTGATGAAAGCGATTGGATGAAGGTTATAAAAATGTTGGAGGAAAAGGAAAAAGGGGACAAGAATCCGTGATCTATTATAAATATTCGCCAACGCAATTAGAGCAAGAGGCCAATAAATTAAATAAGGAGTTTGATTCTGATAGGTTGGTAAAGCCTAAGCCCATTGACGTGTATGATGTGGTTGATTTTATAGGATGTACGCCTGACTGGGTTTATCTTTCGCCAGATCGTACATATTTCGGAATGACCGCGTACAACGATGGTTATTGGTGGGCATGGCCTAGTGATCATTATGAAAAAGGAATGTTGCCAACGAAGATACCAGTTTATGCGGGTACGATATTGATTGATAGAACTATTTCCGAGGGCGATAATCGCGGCCTTGAGAATTTTACCGTAATTCACGAGTGCTTTCATCAGCGCCTTCACAAGAAGTGCTTTAATAACAGAGCCGCCAATTATCAGCATTTCTGCGAGAAGAAATCCTTTCGTGCAGAGACAGGAAATCGCAAAAACATGACTGCCATTGAAATAATCGAATACCAGGCAAATTATTGTACTGCAGCATTTTTGATGCCACGCGAGGCGGTGCAATCTAGCTTTATAAAAAAAGCAGGGCTTAAAGCTTTGCCAAATAACCCTATGGTTCTGAATTATAAAGTGGATGAAATCATCAGTGATATGGCAGAGTTATTTAGTGTGAATTATACCCCCATGAAATATAGGTTACAGACGCTGAATTTAATTTCGAGGGAAACATGTCCTGCGGATGAGTATTTTTGTAGTTAGCACTGGAAATGTGCAATCAATGTACATTTCCATATTTTTTAAACATAGTGTAGTAAATAAGCGAACAAGCGTATTTATTACAATCGAGAAAGAGGTGGTGCCATCGATGTATAAGAAACTCAAGTGTCCTGTATGTGGTAAGAGGGCGTGTGACATCTCGGATTTACCTAAAGAGAAAATCTACATTGAACTGAAGTGTCCTCATTGCAATAAGTTAGTGAAAATCCCTTGCGTTAAGTCCGCTGTTAAAACGGCATAAACATAAAAACTTCAGAAAGGATGTGAATTGAATGGCTAAACATACCTGTAAACAGACATCTAAATCTGTGGCAAGCAAGGCTTCTTCTCTCCTGAGAGACGGAAGAACTAGTGCCAAGACAAAATCTGTAGCTGCCAGTGCACTGGCACAAACCAAACCTTCCAAAAGGAAATAGGTAAAAAAACATACCGAGCAACGGAGCCGAGTGCGAGCTACCAAATGGCCGGATGATTTACGAAACACAAATTCGTAATCATCCGGCCATTTGTGTTTTGTAAGCACCCGGCTCTTTTTATATCTCTCACTTGGCTCCTAATTCTGAAAGGAGCCAAAACATGTCAAGAAATTTCAAAACCAGTCAAAAGAACCGCACTAACTACATCTATTATACTGCCGAAGGTACAAAAATCGTAATTATCCCAGGTGAAAACGGAGTTACTGAAGCCGATATCGAGCTTCTGCACTCAATGGATGACATAGAAGTGGACGAGCAGCGCCGTTATAACTATCGGGTTACTACACACCTCGATGCCTATAATGACGGAGAGAGCGAAGCAGCAAATGATCGCAATAAGTATCTGGCCGATGATAACACAAACCCCGAAAAACTTTACATAACAAATGAAGAGGAACAGGATCATCAAACTGCTCTGGACAAGCTTGCCGAGGCTATGGATTGTCTCTTGCCTCAGCAAAAAGAGCTTTTCAAAAAGGTTTATTTGGACAAACGTACCAACACAGATATAGCTGCTGAAGAAGGAGTGACGGAAGCGGCTATCCGTAACCGCTTGAAAAAGATACACGAAAAAATAAGAAAAATTCTTTCCTGATGGGGGTTCGAATGAACCCTCTTTTTCGCTTATCGGTGAGGGGCAGAAAAACCGCCCCCGGAAAGGAGACGGAATATGAGCCTAAAACACAAAGTCACAATCAATGTGGCTAAACCCGGTGGCGGACGAAGTCCTGTAATTCAAAGCAGCAGACAGACAATCCGAAGTAAACTGCTCGATTTGTTGTTCGGTAAAAAGGTAAGTCTGCTTGTAATTACACCCGGTGACTCAGTCGAAACGGTAGAAATCAAGGAAATCAGGGAAGGAGGTGTGGAGCATGAGCAAAATCAAGCTTCTTCTCGATGTGGTCTCAGATCTTAGATCGCTGGCAGACAGCGTTCAGGCTGTTGCAGACGCAATAGCAAGTAACGCGCCTGATGCAATGCAAAAACCGGAGCCACCTGAGCCGGAAAAACAGCCAGAAGAAAAGCGGGTTGCCTTGGAAGAAGTAAGGGCTGTGCTTGCGGAAAAGAGTCATGAAGGATTTACAGCTGAAGTTAGGGCTCTACTACAAAAGTATGGAGCATCTAAACTTAGCGAGATTGATCCAAGCAAGTATGTAGCTCTTCTTAAAGATGCGGAGGGGTTGAAATGAGCAAACATGCAATTCTCTCTGCATCAGGTGCCCATCGCTGGATGAACTGTACACCGTCAGCAAGGCTGGAACTTGAGTTTGATGATAATAGCGGTGAAGCTGCAGCCGAAGGTACTGCTGCCCATGCATTAAGTGAACACAAGCTTCGCAGGGCGTTGAAGATGCGGTCAAAAAAGCCGGTTTCGCCTTATGACTCTGATGAGATGGATACCTTCACTGATGGCTATGTTGAATTTGTACTTGAAGTCATTGAACAGGCAAAACAGTCCTGCAATGACCCTCTTGTCTTAATTGAACAGCGATTGGACTTCTCAAAATATGTACCCGATGGTTTTGGGACGGGTGACTGCTTGATTATCTCTGATGGAACCCTTCATATAATTGATTTCAAGTATGGTCAGGGTGTTTTGGTAAACGCAGAGGAGAACCCGCAGATGAAGCTCTATGCCCTTGGTGCACTGGAGTTATTCGATGGCATCTATGATATCGATACGGTTTCAATGACAATCTACCAACCACGCCGGGAAAATGTCAGCACGTCCACTGTATCAAAAGAAAGTCTGTATCGGTGGGCCGAAGAAGTTTTGAAACCTAAAGCGGAGTTAGCTTTTGCGGGTGACGGCAATTACTGTCCTGGAGAATGGTGCCAATTTTGCCGAGCAGCAGTGAAATGTCGGGCCAGAGGGGAAGCCAAGATGAAACTGGCAGCGTTCGAGTTTGCTTTACCACCACTACTGTCAGATGAGGAAATCGCAGAGATTCTTTCATCTATCGGAGATCTCACCGGCTGGGCAAATGAGATTATGGCCTACGCAACTGATGCAGCGGTTAATCATGGAAAGCAATGGCCTGGCTTTAAGGTAGTGGAAGGTCGCTCGAACCGTAAATATACAGATGAAGAAGCAGTCGCAGAAGCGGCGAAAAATGCAGGCTATCGCGACATTTACAAACAAAGTCTCATCACCATTACTGAAATGGAAAAATTGATGGGCAAATCCAAGTTTAATGAAATCCTCGGTGGACTGGTCATGAAGCCACCGGGAAAACCGACGCTAGTGCCTGTTTCAGACAAGCGTCCTGAAATGAATACATCATCAGCAAAAAATGATTTTATGGAGGTTTAATACTATGTCAAACACAGCAAAAAGAACTAACCCTACGAAAGTGATCACTGGAATTGTGAGACTCTCTTATGCCAACGTCTGGGAACCAAAATCCATTAATGGGGGCGCTGAAAAATACAGTGTGAGCCTGATTATCCCTAAGAGCGATACCAAAACCCTTAATGCTATCAATGCAGCAGTGAATGCCGCAATTGAAGAAGGCAAAGGTAAGTTCGGCGGAAAGATTCCTAATAAGGCTGCACTTAAGCTCCCTCTGCGTGATGGTGACATATGCTTTCAGCAGTACAAAAGGATGGTAAAACCTTAGTAGCTAGCGAAATTTATGAGCTTACGTGGAAATGGCTTGAGGAGCGAGGGTGTGCACATCTAGTTCTACCACAGCTATTAGAAAGATATGCCATGAGTGCTGCTAGGTGGATACAGTGTGAGGAAGCAATAAGTGAGTTTGGTTTTCTTGCTAAGCATCCAACTACTGGCAACGCTATCCAAAGTCCATACGTTTCCATGAGCCATAATTTTATGAGTCAAACCAACAGACTCTGGATGGAAATATATCAGATTGTTCGTGAAAACTGTGCGACAGAGTATTCCGGTACAAATCCACAGGATGATGTGATGGAACGACTATTGACTGCCCGTAGAGGTAAATAATAATAAGGAGATGTGAGATGAGTAAGAGATATTTAACAGCAGAAAGTGTATGTGCAGGACATCCTGATAAACTGTGCGATATTATTGCTGATAATATTTTGGATGAATGCCTTAGAAGAGATAAAGCGTCACGCGTAGCGTGTGAGGTTATGGCTACTAAAGGGAAAATTATCGTGGCGGGCGAGATCTCCTGCAGCGAGAAAATTGATATCAGAAGCATTGTTAAGAATGTGCTAAAAGAACTAGGTTATAACCCTTTGAAATTTTTAATTTATGTATATGTACACAATCAGAGTTCTGATATTGCAGCTGGTGTGAATACTGCACTAGAAGCACGAAATGGTATAAACGAACAATATGGTTCCATCGGCGCTGGTGATCAAGGTACTATGTATGGTTATGCCACAAAAGAAACCAGAGAAATGCTTCCCCTTCCCCTTGTCTTATCTCATCGAATTGTAAAGAGACTAGATGAGGCAAGGAAAGGTAAACTTATTAAAGGTATCCTTCCCGATGGAAAAGCACAGGTGACCATTGAGTATATTGACATGATTATCACAAAATCAATCAGCCGATTTGCCAGAAACACGTTGGATTGCCTTAAGTATATCCGTCAGTTAAAGGATAAAAACATTTGCCTGGCGTCGTTTTCTGACGTCGCTCAGCGTCGCGACGGTGCAGAAGGTCAGCGTGCTTACGTCGGCAGATCGGGGCACCGTCTTCATCGTCGACGATTCCATGTTCGAACGCAACCGCAGCAAAGCCGTTGAGTTGCTGGCCAGGTTCAAAGATCATGCCACCGGCGCTTATTACAAGGGATTTCGTATGCTCACCATGGGATGGTCCGACCGGCCATACCTTCCTGCCGCTGGACTTCGCGCTGCTCAGTTCCGGCAAATCTGCCATTAACGGCATGAACGAGAAGATCGACAAACGGACGAACGGGTATAAGCGACGTCAAGAAGCACTCCTGTCGGCTCCGCAGGTGATTGTATCGATGTTGGATCGCGCGCTTGCCGCCGGAGCCACGGCCTCCTATGTCTTGATGGACAGTTGGTTCACGCACGCGCCCCTCATTGGCGAGATCGCCTCCCGCGGGCTCGACGTGATCGGCATGGTCAAGAACGACAATAAGCGTTTCCTTGTTCAAGGCCGGAAGCTGTCGCTCAAAGAACTATACACCGCAGCGTCTCCGGTGCAAAGCAAGAAACGAGGCATCCTTCGTTCGATTCGAACCGAGCTTGCCTCCGGCATACCGGTTCACGTGGTATTCGTCCGTCATCGCACGAAGAAGAACGAATGGCTCGCGGTGCTGACGACGGATCTTTCCCTCTCCGTGGAGGACGTGATCCGTATTTACGGGATCCGCTGGGACATCGAGGTCTTCTTCAAGTGCACCAAGTCGCTGCTTCGTTTGCAGAAGGAGTTTCAAGGCCGCTCCTATGATTTACTGATCAGCCATACGACGATTGTATTCTCCCGCTATATTTTGCTGGCCTGGCAGCATCGGCAAAGTACGGATGCTCGCTCGTTCGGCGGTCTGTTTTATGTGTTGTGCGACGAAGTTGGCACATTGGACTGGGCCATCGCCTTGCAGCAACTGCTCGATCTGATCAACGAAATCGCTACGAAAGCAGGAAAAAAGCTTTCGGCTCTGATTCAACGTCAACTCCAGCAATGGATTGCAACTTTACCCAGCTACATCAAGGCCTGTTTGCCCATTTCATGCTGCGAAAGTTGAGTTAGTAAAAAAGATATATAGAATACTGAAGTCTGGTGGTAAGCTAGTTTTTACGGTTGAACATCCTGTTTTTACTGCCTATGGAACACAAGACTGGCATTATAACGAAAAAGGAGAAATACTGCATTTTCCGGTGGATAATTATTATTATGAGGGCAAACGGACAGCTGTGTTTTTGGGAGAAAAGGTTACAAAATATCATAGAACACTGACCACATATCTAAATACACTGCTTTCAAATGGTTTTATAATAAATCATATTGTGGAGCCGCAGCCGCCGGAAAACATGATGGATATTCCGGGGATGCAGGATGAAATGCGCCGTCCCATGATGCTGATTGTATCGGCCAACAAAAAAGAGAAAAGATAAAATTGAAACACCCGCAACATAAACAGCAAAGGAGTGCGATATGATGCTATCTGAAAATAACTCCACACCAAGGAGTGATGAAGAGCTGCAAAAAAACATGGTTGCTGAACTTAAGCCGCACAATGCACCGATTACTCTTGTCGAATACGATCCAAGTTGGTCTGATTTGTTTGAACAGGAAGCGAACCGGATTCGTTCAGTACTCGGCAACAAAGCCTTGCAGATTGAACATGTAGGCTCGACCTCGGTACCGGGGCTTTGTGCCAAACCAATAATTGATATGCTGCTGGTTGTGAAGGACTCTGCCGACGAGCTATCCTATGTTCCGGCATTGGAATCAGCTGGCTATATATTGCGGATTCGGGAACCCGAGTGGTTCGAACACCGCCTGTTCAAAGGACCCGACACCGACATCAATCTGCATGTGTTCAGTTCGGGCACATCAGAGATTGATAGAATGT
>OBXM01001257.1_pt1 | contig 16615 bp, 15 predicted proteins | sample 1538141 | NCBI WGS metagenome assembly OBXM01 (sample SAMEA2580153, study PRJEB22360) | human gut metagenome | biome: human gut; feature: human-associated habitat; material: faeces | place: Denmark | collected 2008/2010 | reverse complement strand
GACTGGCTGCCAAGACCAGCTTCCCTCGCATACCTTTGCGGATGCGTGAATCTGGGTAGCGAATTGTTCCGTTGCGAAATGCTGATCAAGCACCGCCGCGCCCGTTGCTTCGGCATTAGTCATAAAGCCGGGCACGCAGGTGCGCAACACGCGCCATTTAGGCGTTGGTACGCGCAGGGCATCGGCGATGGATTGAATGGCAGAAACGGTAAGCGCCGTGCCGCGCATAACGGTGGCATCCAGTTTCACGGGAATGATGACGCAGCCATCTTCGGCAGCGGCAAGGTAGGCGTTAAAAGCCAAACGTTTCATGGCTGGCGAACAGTCTAAGATGGCGATGTCATAATCGCTTGATGCATCATCGAGCGCAAACTTCAAACGCTGTTCGCGCAGCACGAGTTCGTTTTGATCCACCAGCTCGATAGTGGATGGAATGAGGGATAGGTTTTCGACCTGGGTGGCATGAACGACTTCGGCAACGGGCTTGTTCTGGTATAGAAGACCGATGCTACTTTTGCCGGTTTGTTCGGCAACATCGTATGCGCCGAAATAGTCGGTCGCAGATGCCTGCGGGTCAAGATCGATAAGCAAGACACGCTTACCTTGCCTGGCATATATGGATGCCAAGTTAACTGCGGTGGTAGTTTTACCTACACCGCCTTTGTAGTTGCTGATTGCGAGCGTACGCACGAGTATCAACTCCTTTACATTGGGCGCGGCCCCGTGGTGCTGTGGAAGTGGGTCCGCTTGTATTCAGTTTTCCAAGCCTGCTCCGCTCTTCGAGCGGTCAGCCCTCCAAACGATGAGCATTCTCTGCAGGTTTGTATTACAGCATCAGAGTATACCACCGACGGAGGACTCTTAAGAGGGATCAAGCTCACAGCAACCTGTCCACAACATGCGAGGAATCTTCCGTAGTGCCCCTATCAAAAGGGATGCACCTTGATGACTGCCGATAAGAGAGGGAGTGAAGCGACCGAGCGCGCATGGGTTCTGGCTGTTGCCAAGGGGTAAGCGATAAGCGCCAAGCAATGGTTTTGCGAAGCGAAGCGGTTTGTTTTGACGGTGTGATTCCGTGAGTTTGCAGAGGGCAAAAGAAATCGGAAAAGCATTGCGACCCTTGGAAAGAGGCAGGGCTCCATGCCAGGCTGGAAGAGCAAGGTGACTCTTAATTCGCAGAAGCACGACAAAAGGATACTGCGCTAGTAAAATGGGCATATAACAAATATATGTGATTGAGCATGAGAGTGAGTAAGAATGAGCGGAATGATTCCCTGGTCTGAGCTTTCCGGAGATATTGTCGAACGAATAATGGCAACTTACATATGTCTTGAAAACCCAGAGTGCATTCATGTGAGGCCGTCAGTCGGAGATGCCGGAATTGATGTAGTTAGAAGCCTCGGTGACGATGAAATTGAAGTCTACCAAATAAAGAAATTTGCATCTTCCTTGACCTCATCCCAAAAGAGTCAAATCAGAAAATCTTGGGAAAGATTAGTTGAATACGTACAGGAAAATGGTTTTGCGCTAGCCAATTGGTATCTTGTTCTGCCCTTAAATCCAACACGCGAAAACTTAAAGTGGTTTGAAGAGCTTACTGCTTCATTTGAAACAAAAACATGCTGGTATGGAAAAAGTCACGTGGATGCCTGGGCTTCAAAGATGCCTTATGTTGCAGATTACTATATTGACGGAAACAAGAACGCAACGCTAACAATTGCCAAGGAGTTCCTCGAGGCTGCCAGGCTTCCAGATGTTACAGATCAGGAAGGGCTAAAGTCGCAATTAGTGACAATTCAATCGTTGCTGGGTGACATTGATCCGAACTATACGTATGATTTTCAGCTATTGCACGATTTTGATTTTGAAGCACCGCTTGTGTTTAGGTCACGACCTGGACTTGTTGTTACAACTATCGAAGGACCCAAACAAGGAGGAGCAATAAGGATTGACGTTCTTGCAAAACACTCTGCCGCGGTTGAGCTTGCTCCTATTTCGGGAACCTTCACATTGCTTGCTGGCAACGATGAACATAAGGAACAGCTGCAGAATTATATTGATTTTGGTGTACCGCTTAAAAGTTTTCCAGCAAAAATAGCTACTCATGGTGAAGCGCTATTTAGTGATATTGATGAAGAGTGCATTGGAACGGTAAGTATGTACGAGCACGCTTCATCCGTCTCGAAGCATGAGGCCAACATTAAAAACGGGGCAGGCAAAACAATCAATCTGATTCAGAGCTCCTTCAGTCAAGGCCGAAAGGGCTTTACTTGGGAAGGATCAACTTCGGAGAAAATGCTATCTGTCCGACTTGTAGGCAACATTGAAAATGGGCAGACAAAAATAGAGATTACCGGAAGTCTCGAATTCCTCCGTAACTGTTCTCCGGTGTTAGCTAAAAGAAAACTTAAGTTCCTTTTTAGCGGGTTTGACAATTGTCTCTCGTTTTATTTCGGCAATGCTCAACTTGCAGATTTTACGCTGGATGTAATAGGCCTTACAAAAGATCGAATTGCTGGCTTATATGAGATTGCAGGATATCTGAATACTATCGATGGTGTTTCATTAACGGAAGTTGTTTTTCCTGAAGCAATAACACGTGATGAGATTAATGACTTGAAGCGTATTGTGGAAATCATCTCTAAAAAAATTAGGCTTGGTAATTGGACGATGGTCAAAATAAACGAATCGGTAGCCGATTCCGCAAAAAATAAATGTGTACTACTCAAGTACACAGAAGAGATGATTGTTTCCATCGGAGAGGCACAATACGACTGTGGAGTTGTGACTTATAGCGCAATAGGCCAGTGGGATGATGAAATAGAAGCATTTATCCCAACTAAGGAATATGGGTCCGACTTGCTTGTCGACTATACAGAGGACAACCAACCAACAGCAAGAAACAAAGGCATGGTTTCAGTAGGCGAAGCCATGGGCGTTAGCGAATGGCTGTCAATCGTAAAAGAGTTCAGCGGTCGTCAATAGTTAAACTACGCTCGTAGCTAATGAATACACTGAAAAGAGGGGTATAATGCAAATATTGCGTGTGTATTGCAATCTGCATATGAGCGGAGAAAACGATGAAGTACAGCGATCTTCTTAGTAAGAGTCCTTCAGAAACCGAAATCCAAAGGTATTTGGCAGACGGCAATCAAACTGCAATCACAATACGCATCCCAAAGAATCTTAAAGAGGCCGCTGTTGAAGCAGCAGAGTTAAAGGGCATGAGCTTTTCTGCTTATATTCGCAACTGTCTTATTGCCGACTTGTCGAGCGGAAGATAAGCGAGGTCAGTGATGAGTTATTCGGATACAGCTAATACACACTTTATCTGCATGGAGGCCTAGATATGTCCAAGCTCAATATCGACCAGAAGTCTATTCGTACTCTTTTGACCGACCGTAAAGCTGACTTTCTTATTCCCGACTATCAACGACCCTATGCATGGGGTGAAGACGAATGCGCAACGCTTTGGGACGACTTGTTTTCGTTTGCATTTCCCAATGATGATTACGAGCAATTCGATAAGAATTCTGACGAATACTTTCTTGGCCCTATCGTTACCTTCAAAAATAAAGCGAGCCAAATGGAGATTATTGATGGTCAACAACGACTGACGACTATCATGCTTTTGCTGAGAGCCTTCTACGACAAATTTACCAACATGAAGGATAAACAGTCCATCAAAACACGCGAGGCTATTGCGCGATGTGTTTGGAAGACTGATGAGTTCGACGACCCAGATATGGAATGCCTGAAGATTGATTCTGAGGTTGCTTCAGATAATGACAAGGATGAGTTCCTTCAGATTCTTCGCACCGGTTCGGTCGATTCAAGCTGGAAGAGCTGCTATGCGCATAACTTCGCTTTCTTCCGCAAGAAGATTGAGGATCTGGTAAGCGAATATCCGACCTATACCGTGTACTTCGCAACACGCATTATCAATAACGTAATTCTGCTTCCTATTGAGGCTGAATCGCAGGATACCGCTTTGCGTATTTTCTCGACTCTGAACGATCGTGGTTTGCCGCTGTCTGATGCTGATATTTTCAAAAGTCAGTTCTATAAGTACTTTTCGGACAAAGGTATGAAGGATGACTTCATTAAGCGTTGGAAACAGCTTGAAGAAGGCGCCAACGAGATATTTAGGCCGATGCGTGGCACGCCGATGGATGATTTGTTTACTCGTTATATGTACTATCGTCGTGCGAAGCTCGGTATACGCGACACCACTACTCAGGCGCTGCGTGACTTCTTTAGCCGTGATTCTTATGCGATGTTGAAAAGCGATGAGACGTTATCTGATCTTGAAGCATTGCTTGAGTTCTGGCGTAACGTTGATGCGCAGTCGCAGACTAGTTTTTCGGATAGGGTGCTGCGTCGATTGTTTGTGCTTAAATACGCGCCTAACGGCATGTGGACCTATCTGGTAAGTGTCTGGTTCCTTGCAAACCACGACAAGGACGGCTACCTGAATGACGAGGAGTTCTACAACTTCCTGAATCTGATTACTGGGTTCATCTTTGCTTATGCCGTTGAACGACCTGGTGTAAACGCACTGCGTTCGCCTGTTTATCCCGAGATGATTAACATTGTCGAGCATAAGCCGGTACAGTTTGCGAACCATCGCTTTGTACGTGTCGATATTCGTGAGCGTTTTAATACTTACGTGTTTACCAACCAGCGACCTATTACGAAATCTGTTCTGACTTGGTGGGCGTACAGCGACTCGAAACAGCCCTTGATGGACATTGATACCACCCTTGAGCTTGAGCATATCTACGCTCGTAAGCGCAATGAGTTTTCGCCCTTGACCAAGAAGGCCAACTTGGAGGCATTGGGCAATAAGGCCTTACTTGAAAAACGCGTGAACATTCGTGCTGCCGACTACAACTTCAACGATAAGAAGAAGTACTATGAAGGCTACGTTGACGGCAATGGGAAGACTAAAGAGGGCACGCAGGTTCAAGAGCTTGTCGATATGGGTAAAGTGAAAGACGACTTTACTGAAGCCGATATCGAGGAACGTACAGCGCGGATAATCGATGCGTTTGTGGATTATCTTGACAAAGTGAGTTTGCTTTAGTCGTAAGTGCTGCGGGTATTGCGGTAAGAATGTGTATTACAAAACGACTATGCAGAACAGATTGGGAGACAGAATGGCAAACCAGCGCTTAGAGCTTACCTGGTACAACAAGGATAAGGCGCTAATTCCCACCGAAACGGGCCGTTATGGTTATACCTGGGTCGAACCTGAAGACCCGCGATACTGCGAGACGCATACATTAGTTTTTGACGAATACGTTCAAGGAGAGCAGACAGAAAAGAAAGACGAATTTGACTATTCCGAACGTGCTGATTATGAACCTCAAACAGACAACCTCTTGATTCACGGCGAGTCTGGGGATGTGCTCGAGGCTTTGACTCGCGTTCCTGAGCTTGCCAAGAAATATGTTGGTAAAGTCAAGCTTATTTATATAGATCCGCCGTTCAATACTGAGCAAACATTTGATTCGTATGAAGACAATCTTGAACACTCGATTTGGCTTACGATGATGCGTGATAGGCTCTTGAATCTTAAGAGGCTACTTTGCCCTAAAGGTACCATTTGCGTTCACCTTGATGATGCGGAACTTCATCGCATGAGGCTATTATTAGACGAAGTTTTTGGTAGCGGCAATTTTATTGCAGAAATTGCCTGGGAAAAGACCTTTAAACCGCGTAATGATGCAAAGTTAGTCTCTGGCCGCCATGATGTCATTCTTTTCTATAGAGCCAGCGATAGCGTTGTTCTGAATAGGCTTCCAAGAACAGCTGCTATGGATGCCTCATATTCAAATCCTGATTCTGACCCCAAAGGGGCTTGGACTAGCGCGCCGGCGACAGCACCAGGCGCTCGAACGCACCAAGGCATGGTATTTGGTATTCAGCACCCGAATACTGGGGAATTGATTTATCCTCCTACGGGGCAATGCTGGCGGCTTGGGCAGAGCGGTTTTCTTGAAGTTATGAAGGGCTGGAACCCTGATTACACCATGAAGATTATCGATGATGTAGCCATCAGAGCGGCTGTATGCGATGTGTCAGTCCAAGAAGTTAGAGTCGATGTTCCTGCCCTCATGATTGAAGGATTTGATAGTAAGTATGCAGAAGACGTCTACGGTAAAGGACAGTGGCCTATCGTCTATATTACGCGAGGCGGACAAGGTGGTTTTCGGCGAAAGACATACCTTGCAGATATGGATGGCCGAGCAATCGAAGACCTCTGGTTCACGACTGAAGTTGGTTCCAACGATGAGGCCAAGAATGAGATAAAAGCCCTTTTCCCTGGTGATACACCGTTTTCCACGCCTAAACCTGAAAGATTACTTGAACGCATAATCCATATTTGCACGAACCCAGGCGATATTGTGTTTGACTGTTTTGCCGGGTCTGGAACTACGGCGGCTGTGGCACAGAAAATGGGGCGCAGGTGGGTTACTTGCGAGCTATTAAGTTCAACCTTTGAATCATTTACGAAGCCGCGACTCAAAATGGTTATTAACGATGAGGATCCTGGTGGAATTACGCGTACAAAAGGGGAACGAATACCCGCAAGCAACGTCGAGCTGCCGGATGGTGTGAGCCCGGATGATGCCGCAAAGTTCACCTCTGTCCTTAATAAGCTGATTGCTGATAACGATGAACTAAAGAAGGCAGATGTAGTTAAAACGCTGAAAAAAATTGCTAAGACACAGCGCAGTAAAGAAGTAATTAACTGGCGTGGCGGCGGCGGATTCCAGGTTGCTCATCTATCGCCTGCTTGTTTTGATTACGACGCTGAACTTGACAGGGTTATCCTTACACCCGAAGCTTCTAATGAGATTCTGGTTCGTTCGATAGCAGCCAATCTTGATTTTGAAATACTTCCTGATGACAACGTATTCGATGGGATTCGTGGGCGTTCCATTCTGAAAGTTCATGAAGGTATAGCAGATGATGATTTAGTAGATAGGCTTCTTGCCCAGATTGATGATAATCAGCTACTTGTGCTTGCAGTAACAAGTGTAATGGACGGTACGCGAGAGCATTTAAGGCACTCACGCAAAGGGTCAAGAATTGTACATATCCCCGATGATTTGTTTGCATATTCGAAGGAAGGTTCACGATGAGCAGAGTCCTAAATATCGAATTCGATTCTGGTTTGCTTGATGCAATCAGCGCTGACTTTGATTTGCGTGAACCGAATAAGCAGGCACTGCGCCAATTGATTTTCACTCTTGATGGCGGATATGATTCCGAAGTTATGCAAGTACTTAATCTTGCTACGGGAGTCGGGAAGACCTATTTGATGGCTGCGTTCATTGAGTATCTACGTCGTAATGGGGTCGGTAATGTCGTAATTGTTACACCCGGAAAAACCGTTCAAGCTAAAACTGTGCAGAATTTCAGTCAAGGTTCAACGCGTTACATATCCGGTAGCCCAGTTCCTCCCGAAGTTGTTACACCTCAAGACTATTCTGCTTGGATTGCGCGAACAAACGGGCCAGCGAAACTTTCGTATGGTCGTGAAGTTCCAATGCTTGCGTTCATTTTTAATATTCAGCAGCTAATTGCACCTTCGAATGAAGAAGGGGAGACTCGCGGCGATGGTCAACAGGCGCAACGTAGGCGTCCTCGTAGGTTTGATGAAAACGCAGGCGTTCTCTTCGAGTATTTGCGAGACTTGGAAGACCTTGTAGTAATCGCAGATGAGAGCCATTTATATAGCGTGAGTGCAGCCTCTTTTAATTCGGCATTAAAGGAGCTGAATCCAGCAGCCACGGTCGGTTTGACTGCCTCTGTTGCTGCTAACGATCACGTGATATTTCGATATCCACTTTATCAAGCAATCAAGGACCAGTACGTTAAGGTACCTGTTCTCGCTTTTAGACGAACGGGATATGGTGACGATATCGCATCGGAGGAGCAGCAGCTTTCTGATGCTGTGCAGCTTCGTGCGATTAAGCAAACCGCATATGACTCTTATGTCGAGTATACGAACCAGCAGAAATTAAATGCCGTCCTCTTTGTTGTTTGCGCTGATACTGACCATGCAACGCAGGTTTCAACTCTCTTGCGTTCACCGCGATATTTCGGAAGCGATTCTGCGGTGCTGCAAGTAGACTCCAATCACGATGACGAGAACACGCTCAGACTCTTAGATATGCTTGATGCTCCAAATTCGCCAACGCTTGCCGTTGTTTCAGTAAACAAGCTAAAAGAGGGCTGGGATGTGAAGAACATTGCCGTTGTTGTAACGCTTCGTGCAATGGCTTCCGAGGTTTTAACGCAACAGACCATGGGCCGTGGTTTACGCTTGCCGTTTGGGAAATACACTGGTGTTCTACAGCTTGACCAGTTGGATATTATTTCTCATCAATCATTTAAAGAATTGCTTGAAGAAGAAAACGTGCTTGAACAGTTCGGGCTCGAAGATGCTGTCCAGGACCCCGAGAAAGTAGTAGATCAAATCAAGAACACCCTAAGCAACAAAGAAGCACCTTCTGCTTCGACGTCTGTTGATAGTAGTAGTGACACTGCTACTGGAGCACAGCAATCATTCAGTGGTTCTTATTCTCATCACAGCGGCAATAATGGTGAGCGTGAGGGTTTGACAGTAGAAGCTGGTGAAGTCACCAATCTATCTTCGACTGGCTCAAATTCTCAGGGGAGCTTGTTCGATAATGTTGGCATTCGCGAAATTACTGATGTGGATACTCCCGAACAGCCTAAATTGGAGCTAATAAAGATTGAGCGTAACCCCGAATTCGCTGATGAATCGTATCTATTTCCTAGAACTCGTATTACGCTCTCTGAGCGGAAAATCGATTTGTCAGAAATACCGGAAGTCGATATTAAAACTGCAGCCGAACGAGTAACTTCGACCGGGGATGTGCTAGTACGTAAACAGTTGGTTGCTGCTTTAGGGAAAACAATTCGCGCCGTAGACACTGAAAGTGCTGAAGTTGATAGTGTGCCTGTAGATACCGAAGATGCTGAGACAGCCCTTGTACGTGTTGTTCTGAACGGACAATTGGTGCCACCCGACGAAGCGAATAAGCGTCTGGCGCGCGGATACCTAGTGAAGAAATTCATGCAGTTTGCACCTATTGACCATTGGACGGTTAAGGCCCTTGCTTCTGCCGATGCGGAGCTTGCCGGACTCGTCAAGTCTTTCGTGAACAACATTCTTCGCAATAGAACCGAAGAAACGTACTTAGATCCACTGAAAATGCCACGAGTTGAATATGTTTCAATTCCGTTAGGCGAAACAATCCATGAGCCTATTGAATCGCAGTCAGAGTTTGAGCGTGGGCGTTTCTATGGCGAATGGTTTAAGTCCTTGTTTGAGGCGGAATCATTTGATTCATATACTGGTGAATATTTACTGGCCAAGCTATTAAATACCTCTCCTAATATCGCGTGGTGGCAGCGTCTTCATACGAGCGACGGTGCATATATTTACTACAACCCAAAAGATAGATACTTCCCCGATTTTGTCGCTTTAGATACAGATGGCATCTATTGGATAATCGAGGGTAAGGACAAACGAGGTAGGACCGATGATGTGGTTCAGGCCAAGAGACTCGCAGCCGAGAGAGTTGTTCACAGATTGATTGGTGAAGACGATTTTGCCAATCAGAAATGGGGCTATCTTATTGCATATGAAGACGACATTCAGTCTTCTGAATCGTGGAATGATTTAAAAGCGAAGTCGCAACCGATCAGCAATGCTTAACACGCAACTAAGATTGTAACTGCGACTGCGTTTGCAGCGATAAGGGGTAGAGACGTGTACAAGGTCTGCTCGACAGAAAAGACAGTGGCCTCAGCCAGCGAAATGGAGACAAAAGCGCTCCTGCACCTTCTGTGCAACGATGGCGAAGAAGGAGAAATCAATGGATTTGCTATTGATTTCTTCAATGATGTTACCGGAATGGATAGCAACGCTTTCAGACTTTACGATATCCAGTCAAAAGGCGTTGACTCTGGTGCAAAAGCGCTTGGAGAAGAGCTTGTGAATCGCCCCGACTTTACCGGAGGCTCCAAGTTTGAGAAGATGGAGCCATTATGGAAAAGCAAAAAGGAAAGCGTTACCCCAAAGAAATCCGAGACAAAGCGGTTCGGATGGTCGATGAGCACCAAGGCGAGTACCCTTCGCAGTGGGCTTGCATCATCTCGATTGCCGAGAAGCTCGGTATGACCCCTGAGACGCTCAGGAAATGGGTAAGAACTGCCGAGGATGCCGGTGAACCGTTGAAGGACGGCATGACGGCAGCTGAACACATGAAACAGCTTGAGCGAGAGAACAAGGAGCTCAAACGCTCCAATGAAATCTTGAAGCGAGCTGCGGCTTTCTTCGGGGCGGAGCTCGACCGCCAACAAAAGTGATGGTCGATTTCATCGACAAGAATCGCGATGAACTAGGAGTCGAGCCGATTTGTGCCATGCTGCCGATCGCTCCATCGACCTATTATGCTCACAAGAGCAAAATCCCAAGTGAAAGAGAACTTCGTGACCAGGAACTGAAGCCTGAGATATATCGCGTATGGGAAGAAAGTATGTGCCGATACGGTGCTGACAAAGTATGGAAACAGCTTTTACGCGAAGGATTCAGCGTTGCTCGCTGTACCGTTGAGCGCTTGATGAAAAAACTGGGTATACAAGGTATCCGTCGCGGCGCATTCAAAGTCACTACCAGCTCGAACAAGAATGCTACTCGACCAAAAGACCTCGTTGATCGCGATTTCACAGTAGCTGCGCCTAATCGTCTTTGGGTGGCAGATTTTACCTATGTTGCCATCTGGTCAGGCTTTGTTTATGTTGCCTTCATCGTCGATGCTTATGCGCGCCGGATTGTTGGATGGAACGTGTCTCGACGCATGAACACCGCACTTGTGCTTGATGCACTTGAGATGGCATTATGGCAAAGAAATCCTGATGGAGAGCTCATCCATCACAATGACGCTGGCGTACAATACCTCTCCATTGCCTACAGTGAACGCCTTGAAGAAGCAGGTATAGCGGCTTCCGTTGGCTCTGTAGGTGATGCCTACGATAACGCCTTAGCCGAGACAATCAACGGACTTTATAAGGCAGAGGTTATTCGTCACATGGGACCATGGAAAGGCTTTGATGATGTTGAATACTCTACTCTTGAGTGGGTTGACTGGTATAACAAGGAAAGGTTGTTTGGTACTATAGGATATGTTCCGCCAGCTGAATTAGAGGCGAAATATTGGGAAAAGGAGTTCATGCAGGTAGCATAGGACTCAAGGAATCGAGTCTCCGGTAAACCCGGGGCGATTCAATCTCTTTGTTAATTCCGTTTTATATGATCCGTTGATCGATTCAGCCAAAGCGTTATCGTAGGAGTCACCAACGCTTCCGATGGAAGCACGGATCCCGTGGCTTGAGAGAAGTTCGGCGAAGCCGATAGCGGTATATTGGCTCCCTTTGTCGTTGTGGTGTATGGCATCTTTAAGGTCGCTGTTTCCTTCGAAAACGCGGGTATGAAGCGCCATCTTGAAAGCGTTTTCAACCAAGGCTTCATTCATCCGGGTCGATACTGCATACCCGATGATGCGTCTGGCGAAGACATCGATCACGAAAGCGGAATAACACCAGCCCTCCCAGGTGGAGATGTAGGTGAAATCGGCCACCCAAAGCTCATTGGGTTGGTCTGCGTTGAAGTTGCGTCTCACGAGATCCTCGGCACAACGTATATTCTTCCCGGCAATCGTAGTTCTCTTCACTTTGCCACGTACAGCTCCCTTGATCCCGAGCTCGCTCATAAGGCGGGCAACAGTGCAACGAGCGACTTTCTCTCCGTCATTTCGAAGAGCGTGCCACATCTTCAAGATACCGTAACAAGAGTAGTTCTCCTCATATATCTTTAGGATCTTATCTTTCAGGCGAGCATCCTTGATAGACCTGTTAGAGGGTGGGCTCTTTTTGTGGCCGTAATAGCCTGACCTCGAGATCGAAACTCCGTATTCTGTTGTTAAGACCTTGCATATCGGCTCGACACGCCAGAGTAGGCCACTGTCTTCACGATGGTCTTTGAACATATCTATGAACTGGATTATTTGTTCTGTGGCCGGTCGAGCTCGGCCGCGAAAAAAGCCGAGGCTGCCTTGAGTATCCCATTGGCTCGCTTGAGTTCGGCGTTTTCTCTTCGAAGTCTTCTCAGTTCCTCGTTTTCATCGGTGGTGGTACCGACACGGACCCCGTCATCGACCTCGGCCTGCCTCACCCATTTCTGGACGGTTTCCGGACCTCCGATACCGAGGAGCTCAGCAACATGTTCGGATGCTTTCCTTCTTGTCTTGTACTCACTGAGGCAGCTATAGAAAAGATCGATCGCTTCTTGCCTGATCTCCTCTGGGTACTGCTTCGGTCTTTTCTTGTAAGGCTTCTTGTTTTCCATGGTGTTCATTATAGATCGTCCTTTCGGATTTCGTGTGATCTATAACTGTCCGGGGAACCCGGGGCGATTCACCCCAGGCAATTAGCAGGTAGCTAATTAATATGATTTGGCTAGCAATATAATTATCTTGTCAGGCCTCCCGCATCGCGCTTGAGCAATTAACCAGGGTTGCACGCAAATAAAGAAGCGAAAAGGTGAAGTGGAACCGTCTGCCAAAGTCATGCCCTCCAAGGGCCTAAAAATTCTATTTCGAAGCCCGCGAAGTGTGCGGGCTTCTTGCGTTTTTTTGCACGAGCAGACGGGCCGTAAATTCAGTCGTACTTTCAAAACGGAAGAAAAAGATTTCAAACTGAAAAGCTTTGCTACCGATATACGAAGATTTCACCTTTGCTACCCCGCAATCATTATCTTGATGTGGCCGAACGTCCAAGAGGCGATGAGGCGATTCCTGATGACCCGTCGTTAGGAATCGTAAGGAGCCCATCATGAAGAATTGCCAAACTCTAGAACAGCATATTCTCGGAGCCGCCAACCAGATGAAGGAAGCACAGGGCATAACGCTTGTTGAGCTTTCACGCCGCACTGGCATTGACGCCGCAAGGCTCGGAAACGTCCTGAGGGGCGATCGCACTATGCGCGCAGATGAGCTGGCCTTACTGATGGTTGTCCTGCAGATTCCCATTCAGGCAATCTGCCCTTTGAGGTTTATCCCTTGGACGCTCAAATCGGACGTAGCTAAAACAATTCGAAAATTGGAATCAGGTGACTAGAGACCGTGCACTTTAGACCTGTCGATACGCAAATCGAAGAAACGCTTATTGAGAAGTGTCAGCAGAATGGCTGGCTTATGCGCGGCGGCTATGACTGGCAAGATGACCCCTATCTTGAGGAGTATCCGTACGAGTTCTGCGTTGCCGACGACCTTGAAGAGCTGCGCAGCTTTTTCACCCACGGTAACTGGGCTATCCGTCAGGGCATCTGCTACAAAGACCTCGCATTTATCCAGCAAGTTAACGGCGGTGATGAGTGGTGGACACTAAAGCGGGTTGATGACGGCTGGTTGGATTTCGAGAACATCAGCTTTGAAGGCACGGTGGAAGATCCAGATAGATTTGACCATCTGATTTGCTCTATGGCCGCAGCAAGCCCGCAAGTCTGTCACGACCTGGACTATTTGGAATCACAAGAATCCCTTTCGGACAAGGCAACGCGGGTAAAGGATGCGGGCGCTCATCAGAAAACCCAGCCCGTAGCCCAACGCGACGGCAGAGACAAATAGGCACTGGGACAAATTGTCCCAGTAGATAGGAGACAACTATGCCAAGCGATTTCGGCGACGAGTCAGGCGAGAAATTCTGCGATTGGCTCATGGATATTGGGCAGCAGGCGGGTCAAGAAGCAATGCATGCGGCAGCGCGCAAGCTCAGCGTTGCACTCAAGCACACGAAGGGCGACCTTGGTGTCGACGAGGCCGAACCCAAGTGGGCACGCTTAAACCTTGACGAGCTTTCCAAGATGGAAGGCTATGACAGCATCAAACAAATCTTGGACAAGCAGCTTGAAGACGCCGGCGTCGAGCATAGCTTCTTTGTCGATGACAGGACAGGGCAAGAATCCCTGCTCTTCAAGCATGAGGACGCCTCCAAAGTTGACCGGGTATTCGATGAGTTGATTGAAGATGTCGACAGATCTCTTGAGCGAGCAGACACACAGCTTTCCCGGGGCGAGGAGCCGGCTAAAACACAAACGAAGGAAACGAGCCGAGACTCCGAGCCCTTGGAGAAGCGGTCTGCCCGCGTGCGGGCCTCTTCTGCTGCGCTGGAAGCCGGGCGAAGCCAAGGGCGTGGGCGCGATATCGGTCGCGAGGACAAGTTCCAGGAAGTGAAGACGAAATAGGATGAGGCTGCGTAAAGACAAGCTCATCTTCGCCTCCGTTTTCTCCGTAGTAGCGTTCATTTTGGTGGACGTTTACGCGGCTTGTCTGTCGACGTATCCGGCCCCGATTCTGGCACATATCAGCGAGGCGGTATATGCGCTTCCTGCCTTTATTGCCCAGCGTGGCGCGGTGTTTTGTTTTGAGCCTGCCGCTCTTGCAGCGGGCCTTGTTGCGGCATGCGGCATCTGGATAGTTTGGGCCTACTCGCTTATGCGTGAGGGCAATTACCGCAACGGCGAGGAACACGGTTCTGCCCATTGGGGCACGATCAAGGAAGGCCAGCGTTTCCGCGATAAGGAGGCCTCCGACAACAACATCATCTTCACCGAACACTATGCGATGGCGGTGAGCCGCAAGCAGTTCGACCTCGAACTCGATCGCAATCGCAACGTGCTCGTTATCGGTGGCTCCGGTTCCGGCAAGAGCCGCTACTATGTGCTGCCCAATCTCATGCAGGCAAACACGTCGTTTTTCGTCACCGACCCCAAGGGAACGATGCTTCCCGACGTCGGTCACATGCTGGAGCGCGAGAAGTACCGCATCCTGAGCTTCAACACCATCGACTTTACCAAGTCCATGCACTACAACCCCATCGCCTACGTGCACACGCAGGCAGACGTCTACACCTTCGTCGACTGCCTTATCAAGAACACCACGCCTGAGGGCGAAAGCAGCAACGATCCGTTTTGGGAGAAATCCGAGCGCATGCTCTACATGGCGCTCATAGGCTACCTGGTATTCCATTGCCCGGAAAAGGATCGCAATATCCCCGGCCTCATGACTTTGCTCAATCTGGCAGAGGCACACGAGGATGACGAATCATACATGAGCCCGCTCGATCTGCTGTTCCATGAAATCGAATCTGGGCAGTCCTATCAGAAGGTAAGCGATAAGGCATTTAGCTTCGATGCAGATGTGCGCGGCTTTGCAAACGGAACCGACACCGGCTATGCCTGGGTGAAAACCGGGACACCGACCAAGCCGGAAAACGACTTTAGCCTGAACAACTACACGTCATTCAAAAGCGGTGCTGCCAAGACCTTGAAATCAATCATCATCAGCTGCAATGCGCGCCTGGCACCCTTCACCTTCGATGAGATGCGCGAAGTATTGCGTTATGACGAAATGCACTTGGATACGTTGGGTGACCCCGGACAAAAGACGGCGCTGTTTGCCATCATGAAGGACACGTCGGATAGCTTTGCGTTTCTGTTCGCCATCATGATGTGGCAAACGATGAACGTACTGTGCGATAAGGCGCTGGCCGAATTTGGGGGCCAGCTGCCCACGCCGGTGCACTTTATCTTCGATGAGTTTGCCAACTTGGGACACTTGCCCGAGGTGCAGAAGACCGTCGCCGTCGTTCGCAGTCGCAACATGTCGCTATCCATAATCCTGCAGTCAATCGCGCAGCTGAAGCGCGAGTATAAAGATGACGCACAGACCATCATCGACTGCTGCGACACGACGTTGTTTTTGGGTAGCAAGTCCAACGAAACCAATAAGGAAATCTCGGAGATGATTGGAAAGGAAACGGTGTCGACCCTCAACGTGAACGAGAGCCGAGGCGCAAATCCATCCACCACCAAAAACTACGGGCGTAGCGAGCGAGACCTTATCCAGGCCGCCGAGATCGGCAAACTGAAGCGCAGCCAGGCAATCCTGCTTATCGCAGGAACGAATCCGCTTCTAGACGGGAAATACCGACCCGAAACGCATTCCCGCTACAAGTACGTTGACAGGCACGGCGAAGACGCCGTGTTCCGAGAGAAGTTTGACTTTGAGGATTACTGCGCACGGGTGCGCGGGAGCGTGATGCCTATGCACTGAGACAAATTGTCCCAGTAAGCGACCTCAACGGCGGCGGCCATGCCATAACGGGCACCGCACGCTTCACGAAAGCTTCCACACAATCGCTTGGGACCGCCACCGCCAATGTAAAGGAGCTTACGCTCCGCAGCGAATTTTACCACTTGAAACAGCGGCCACTTCCACCTTGGGCCGCGAAACCATGTAAAGGAGTGCAAACCATATGCTTGCAAACATCATTACGCTCGTATCCGGCTGCGTTACGTTCCTGGGCGGCTTCCTTGTCGTCTGGGGTGCGGTGTCCCTTGGCCTCGCCATCCGCGAGCAGCAAGGCGGCAGCCAGATTGCCAGCGCCATCTCCACCATCGCCGGCGGTGCCATTATCATCGCCGCTGCCGTCTACTTCGGGATGCTCGACA
>OBXM01001244.1_pt1 | contig 16778 bp, 13 predicted proteins | sample 1538141 | NCBI WGS metagenome assembly OBXM01 (sample SAMEA2580153, study PRJEB22360) | human gut metagenome | biome: human gut; feature: human-associated habitat; material: faeces | place: Denmark | collected 2008/2010 | reverse complement strand
TGCGGAGTGAACGCAGATGGTAGTCTATCTTCTGTGGCTTATGACGGATCTGGAAAAACATATCCAGTGCATCCACAAGGATTTGAATTCAGTAAAGGAAGAATCCCTTCCTATGACAAAATAGTAGACGTGATTAAAACGCAGCATAAGAAAATGCCTTATTTTGGTTTAATATCATGGGATTTCACTGTTGATGAAACTGAGACGCCTGTAATGATTGAGTTAAATCTAAGCTGGTGTGGTTTGAATTTTCATCAATTGCACCATGGCCCATTGTTCGGTGAAAGAACAGACGAGATATTAGGAAAGATTGTGAAGGAATGAAGAAGAGAATAGTTATTTTAGCAAACAAATATCCAAATGCTTACGAGCCGACGACAAATATGTTTATTCAACAGTTGGCGTGGCAGTTTGCAGATATGGGATATGAAAGTATAGTCATTTGTCCTATGCCTATCAATTTTAACCCCAATTTTGCGAAGCTACCTTATAAAGATGAAGATAATACTGAAAACAATAATAAGGTGATTGTATTCCGACCCAAATATATTAGCTTGGGTCAAAGTGGCAATGCACTCTTAAAAAAGAGAGTGCGATTTACAACAAAGGCTTATGAACTATCCGTTGATAGAGTTTTTAAGCAACTTGATAGAAAACCAGATTATATATATGCTTACTTCTTAACGCCAACTTCTGTAGTAGCCTCTCGACTTGGTAAGAAATATCATATTCCAGCATTTATGGAACATGGAGAGGCTTTGTATTATGGAAACGAGAAGTATGGAAACGAATATTTGGCGAGAGAATTAACTGGTTTATCAGGTGTGATTGCAGTGTCCAATCAGAATAAGCATTATGTTGTTGATAGTGGAATTGTGAAAGATGCAATAACAGTTGTTTATCCAAATTGTTTTAGAGAGGAACGCTTTCATCCAATTGATATGAAAGAAGCTAGAAGACATATGGGATGGGATGAAGATGTATTTGTAGTTGGTTTGGTGGGAAGCTTTGATGAACGAAAAGGTACAATGCGCCTGCAAGCCGCGGTTGATAAACTTGAGGGAGTAAAATTTGCGTGTGCAGGTAAAGGTGAATTAAAACCTACTAGCAAAAACTGTATCTGGGCGGATCCAGTTTTGCATAGTGATCTTCCTTATTTTTATAGCGCATTGAATGCGTTTGTTCTTCCAACTCTAGCGGAGGGGAGTTGCACTGCGACAGCAGAAGCCATAGGTTGTGGTTGTCCTATTATTTCTAGCAATAGACCATTTAATGAAAGTCTTTGTTTTGAAGACAATTCAATTGTTGTTGATCCGGAAAACGTTAATGCAATTGCTAGCGCAATTAAAAGGCTTAAGGATACTCCGGAGCTTGAAGCATCTATGCGTGCTGCAAGTATTAAAAGATCTGAAAACCTGAAGCAGGGGAAGCGCATGGAGGAGATAGCAAAATTCATGGAGCGAATGAGTGCTGCAAATGAGATGAAATGAAAAAACTGGTTTGGCTGTATGCTATGACACAAAGAACTATGGCAGTCAATTTCAGGCATTGGCTACCATAAAAAACTAGAAGAGTTAGGGTACTCAACTGAAATTATACGATTTAGAAAATGAATAACGCCAAAGTTTGTACTACAGACGATTCCTAGATTATTAAATATTTGTTTTGTGAAATCCAAGCTATAGACCGTTTCAGCAGTAACATTGATTTCTTATAATGAAGGTTTACCAATGTCTGTTCTTGAAGGAATGGCTTGCGGAAAGGCAATCATCAGCTCGACGGTTGGTGCTATTCCTGAGGTGGTTAAACCTGAGAATGGTATTCTGATTGAAGCCGGAGATGTTAATGCATTGGCGGATGCTCTAGTTAGGTGTGCTACTGAACTTGAAATGGCCACTTCCATGGGAAAACAAAACTTTAAAAATTCAGGGCGAATTTAGTATGACTGTCATGCACGAAAGGTTAGCAGAATATTATAAACGGTTAGGGGTATAAAAATGGAAAAAAACTTAGTAACGTCGCTAGTATATAAACGCAAGAAAGCTCGAAGTCAAATCGTAAAAAAATTACTAACTAAAATGATCAACCTTTCTGGCGCAGATATTCCAAGCGAAGTGGTTATTGGCGATGATATTGAGTTTTGCCATAACTGTCTGGGAAGTGTTATTTACTGTAATACAACAATTGAAGATAATGTCCGTATATATCAAAATGTAACGATTGGTCAAGCTGATCTTTTTTCAGAACAACCAGCTAGTTTCTGTATCAAAGAAGGTGCAATTCTTTGTGCGGGTGCAAAGATATTAGGAAAAGGACAATTAACGGTTGGGCGCAACACGATTATTGCAGCAAATGCAGTTTTACTGAGCTCGACTGGCGATAATGAAGTGTGGGCTGGAATCCCTGCAAAGAAAATAAAAGATAGAGAGAGAATAAGATGAGAATAAGTATCATTTTACCAGTCTATAACATTAAAGACTATTTAAATAGATGTATTGATTCTATTATATTAGCTGATAGTAAAATAAAAGGATTTGTTTCAGATATTATTCTGGTTGATGACGGTTCAACTGATGGCTCTGCTGATTTATGTGACGAGATTTGCAAAACTCATGCTTTGATTAACGTTATTCATAAACCAAATGGTGGACTTTCCTCTGCGAGAAATGCCGCAATCCCTCAAGCACAAGGGGACTACTTATTCTTTGTGGATTCCGATGATTGGATTGAAGAGAATTCATTATTGGAATTAAGTAAATTAATCGAGAAGTATCATCCAGATGCAGTAAAGTTTGGCTATAACCGTTATGTTAATAATCAAGTGGTTGAGAGTGCTGTTCCAGGAATAAAAGAGGGGTACTATGATACATTCAATATTGATAGTGGATTATATCCGTACTTGATAGCAAATGGAAGTCTATTTGACTATGAAAATGTATTCATTGTTTCTGCATGGGCTAATGTGTACAAGAAATCTATAATCAATGACCATAATCTTAGATTTACATCTGAGCGAAAAGTATTGAATGAAGATATATCTTTTAACTTGAGATATTACTATTATGTTTCGGATGTGTACGTTATACATCAAAGTTTCTATAACTATGATTGTAGATTAGGTTCTTTGACTCAAACATATAAAAAAGAGATGTATCCGCGGAAGCTCAACTTATTAGATGAATTTGAGGAATTTTCTAGGAAGTACCAAATATTAGAAAATGATATATGTATGGCACGGTATCATCAGTTTGTGATTCAGCATATGTATGATTGCTTAGTGATGGAAGCTTTGTGGAATAAAGATAAAGAGCAAAGCATCGAATCAACAAGGACAATACTAAATGATCCAAGATTAATAAAAGCAATTGCGTATTTCAATGGAGCAAGAATAAGCTTAAAGGCTAAAATGATACTTGGTGTAATGAGAACAAGAAATCCTAGATTGTTTTTGCTTTTATATAAAATTCGTCAATGAATAGAGGGAGTTATATGAAGATTAGAGCGAGAAACTTAATATACTTTCAATTATTCTTATCCATATTCTTAAACGTATTAACAACTAATTTCGCTTTGCCTGGAAGTATTGCGTATCTTGGAGATTTAATTAATTTAGTTGCTTTGTATTTGTTGAGAAATAAACTAAGAAGAATGCTAAGATTTTCAAAGATAAAAGCATTCTGCTTTCCATTGCTCATACTCAGTGTAAGCCTGTTAATTGGTATTATTGTAAATATAGTGAATCCGCTCTATGTACTATGGGGAATTAGAAATAATTTCAGGTTCTTTCTTTTTGCGACTTTGTGCATAGCTGCTTTCGAGAAAGAGGATGAAGAAAAACTATTTAATATCTTGTTTTGGATATACAATCTAAGCTTCGTTCTAGCATTAATCCAGTTTTTCGTTCTTGGCCTTGATCAGGACTTCTTAGGCGGTGTATTTGGAACACAAGGAGGAGGAAACGGAAGATTAAATGTTCTAATGGTTATCGTATTTTCATATAACCTTTCTCAGTATCTTGATAAAAAATGTTCTTTCATAAAAGTTGTGTATATAATGCTTTCTTCGCTAATTATCGCAGTTTTTGCTGAATTAAAGTTCTATTATATTGAAACTGCACTAATAATTGTGGCGGTTGCTCTATTTTCAAAACCATCAAGGAAGAAGTTTATAATTTTTTTATCTGGTATCGTTGCGGTATATGCTGGCCTGAGATTATTGGAAAAAATTGATCCATATACTTTTAGTATTGTTACTAATTTCGACAAGATAGTGGAATACGGGAACATGGAAAGTGGAGGATACAACATTAGTAGACTATCCGCATTTTCAACAATTAATAAGTTGTTTTTTAAAGATAATTTATTGTACTTATTATTTGGGTACGGCTTAGGAAATTGTGATACTTCAAAAGTTTCTCTATTTAATTCGGAGTTCTATCAAATAAATGGTAGTTTGCATTATTCATGGTTTAGTCACCAACAGTGGTTTTTAGAAGGCGGCTATATGGCAATAGTTCTACTCGTATTGTTTATGGTGTGTATGTGCCTTTATGTATATAAGTACCGGCAACAGTTAAAAGAAAGCAATCGCAACTATTTGACTGTTTTTAGCTATACAATGTACATTCTAGTTTTTGTTAATTGCATATACAATAACTCTATTAGACTTGAAATGGCATATATTACTTTCGCTTGTCTTGCCATTGTTCCGAATTTAATTGCAAGAAGTACTATGACTGATTAAGTAGTGCACAGTAGGGAGTGGTTTGAGTTGAAAGAGTTATTAATTATAGGTCCGTGGAGACAAAATTCGGGGCCAGCAAATGTTATTCGTGCTTTAAAGAATGCTTCGGATGATTCGATATCATTTATTGAGAATGAAAAAGGAATAAAAAAGGTGGCAGAAGCTGTGATAAAAACTCTCTTTTCGAAGTCTGTCGTGGTTTCTCCTGCTTCTCCATATGGCTGTAGATGTTTAAAGATTGCGAAAAGGTTTGGAAAAAAAACAGGCTTGTTAATGCATGGTTGCATTTCCTACGAAAGTGGAATAAATAATATTGTACCTACATCACAAGACTTAGAGTGCGAGACAGATACATTATCTTTGTGCGATGTGATAATTGGTGTTTCAGAGAGATATGCGGAATGGTTAAAAGAGTACTATCCACAGTATAAATCAAAGATTACTTTTGCCAATAATGGGTTCGAATTGCATTACCGAGAGAAAAAGCCTAAAGATCCTTTTTCAGTGGCAGTCATTGGTGGTAATACACCGATAAAATGTAATTCGTATGTATATCAAGCAGTTGAATACTTGCATAAGTACGTAGATAGAAGATACAAATTGCTGATTTTTGGAGGAATAAAAGAATCGGGAGATTGTATCGTTGAAAATGAATTTACATTAATTAAAGGTTTTTTAGACCATGATGAATTGTTGGAGCAGCTCGACAGCATAGGAATTGTGGTTGTAAATTCAGTTGTTGAATCGTTTTCTTTGGCTGCTGCAGATACATTGGAATGTGGCTGCAACTTATTGGTTTCTAGAAATGTCGGCTTTATATCAGTCGCTGAGTTCGGAGAGAATGAAATTATTAAGAATTACAGTGATTATAAGGAAATTGCAAAAAAGATTGATGCTGTGAGAATTACTGGAAATAATCAAAGAATTATTTCCAGTATCAATCAAGAGCTGGTAACACCAGCAAGTCAGTTGACAAGGATTTTGTCAATTATGCGGTCACCGCAGATATAGTTTGGGTAGCGAGGAGAGAATGTACACATGTTTGGTGATTCAAGAATAAAAAAGGAAAAAGAAAAATACTTCTCGAGTTTCAAAGATTATCTATATTGTTTTATCGTTAGAGACCACACTTATTATATCTGGAAATATGTGAAGTATTTAAGGCAGGAAGAAAAATTTACTGGATTACTTAAATATTACTTCAGAAGGAAAAAGAATGTTTTAGGTATGAAGTTAGGGCTTATGATTGAAGCCAATACATGTGATGATGGATTGCGAATATGGCATTATGGGTCAGTGATTATTAATGGGTATGCGCATATTGGTAAAAACTGTGTCTTGCACGGTCAAAACTGTATAGGAAATAGTGGAAAAGCATCAGAAAGTGGAACAGCTCCAATAATTGGAGATAATGTGGATATTGGGGTAGGCGCAACAATAATTGGAAACATTACTATTGCGGACAATATTAAGATTGGTGCAGGAGCAGTAGTTACAAAAAGCTTTTTGACACCGGGAGTGACTCTAGTTGGTATTCCAGCACGAGAGATTAAAACAGAGATAGAAGAAAAATAGAACTAGAAGGTGACATGAATGAAGATTGCACAGATGACTTGGTTTCATCATCACAATTATGGAACTGCATTACAACTTTATGCGTTAAATAGGTATTTGGCTGATTTGGGTCATGCTGTGTCTGTAGTAAATTATGCTTCGGAAAGTATTAGAGATAATGTTTTTATGCCGGAGAGAATTGGGGCGAATTTCGTTAAGTCAAGAATAAAAGGCAAGTATTATAGAGCCAAGCATCATATATATGACACTGAGGAGCGGGCTAGAAAATTTGATGCTTTTATTTCTCGTTTAGTCTTCACAGAAAAATGTCAAACACACAGTGACTTTGTAGCATTAAATGGTCAATATGATGCTTTTATCTGTGGAAGCGATCAGATTTGGTCACCGATAAACTATAATCCAAGATATTTTTTGGATTACGTAGTTGATGAGAACAAAATGATTGCGTACGCACCAAGCTTCGGAACTAGCGAAATCAACGATCCTTATGTGAAGACTGCCATTGGAAAGTATATTGCAAGATTTAAGCATATTTCGGTACGGGAGAAACAAGGAGTTGAGATTGCACAATGCTTTACTAATGAGCCAGTAATTAATTGTGTGGATCCGACTCTTCTTCTAGATAGAGAAGTTTGGGATAGTATAGCCTCTGAGAAAAAGGATGAAGGGTATCTTTTATGCTATTTTTTGGGGGGAAATGACTCGTTTTATTCGCAGGCTGATAAACTAGCGCAAGTATTAGGACTAGATATAAAGATTATACCAGTATTTTATGAAGATATGGGACGAAAAGGTGTGATAGAGGAAGCGGTAGGACCGACAGACTTTGTTTCACTCATAAAAAATGCAAGTTATATTTGCACAGATTCTTTTCATGGATCAGTTTTCTCTATCATATATCACAAACAGTTTACTGTATTTGAACGTTTCAAAAAGAATAGTGCATTAAATCAAAATTCAAGAATACATAATTTGTTAGATGAGCTAGGTTTAAACGATAGGCTGATTGGAACAAAAAACTATAAGCCAGAAGGAAGAATAGATTACGAGGCTGTAGATAGACTAAAGAACGAACTTATATTAAGGTCGAAGATATTTCTTAATTGTTCATTGCAAGATTGTTCTACGGGCAGTGAACAGCGAAGAACGAATATTGAAAACTATGGTCAGTTGTGTACTGGGTGTGGTTCCTGTAGTCTGAGCTGCAGTAAAAATGCCATTACGATGACTATGGGACAGAATGGATTTATACAGGCTGAAGTGGACGGTGAAAAATGTGTCAATTGCGGTTTGTGTCTCAAAGCGTGTCCGATGATTTACAATTCTGATTCCAGCCCAGTTCAGCAGGCCAAAATGTTTGCAGTTAAGTCAAACGATAGATCTGTGTTAAAAGTATCGTCATCGGGTGGTGCAGGATATGTTTTAGCGAAACATTTGGCAGTTCAAGGTTATGATGTGGTTGGGTGCATATATAATGAAGAAAAGGAGTGCGCTGAGCATATAGCTGTAGATCATTCTAAGCCGGAGAAGATACATCTTTTTCAGGGGAGCAAATATCTACAAAGCAATTTCGCTAATTTCTTTCCCCAGATTAGCAGAAACGATAATCCGCTTGCTGTGTTTGGAACTCCATGTCAAATAGCTGGATTTAAAAAATATATATCTTTATTTGGAAAGGATAGAAGAGTAGTATATGTGGATCTAATATGCCATGGAGTACCATCAAATAACGCATGGAGAAAATACAAACAGTGGTTTAGAAAAACAAATGGTTTAACTACAGGAAAAATCGGGATATCTTTCCGTTATAAGGAAAAGGGATGGCATGAAAAATATGCATTAATTAAAACCGATAAGGGAAATAGGTGCGAACATCAAGATAAAAACTATTTCTTTAGGTTTTTTGAGGCATGCAATGGATTCTCTGATTCATGCTATGAATGCAGATGGCGCGATCAATCGTGTGCTGATTTACGGATAGGTGATTACTGGGGATTAAAGTTTGCAGGGGATACCGACGGCGTGAGCATGGTTGTGTCTTTCACTTCAGTAGGCAATACCATCATAAATGGTATTTGTGAGAACGGAAGTTCTCATGTTGAAAATATGGATATAGAAGATTATTTTGCAAGCCAACAAACAAAGAACCTTCAAAAACCAGTATATTATGATTTTATTATGAGGGATCTTGCCGATGATGGTGTTGATATGAAAAGGATTGATGAAATGTATGTTTCACCGTTATTTCAAATCAAAGAGTACCACAAGTTTACAAATAGAGTGAAGGATATTATAAAACATGCAAGATAAATATAAAGCGTTATCCAAAAATGTTGCGCTATTTACCATTAGCAGTTTTGGCTCAAAGCTTATATCGTTTCTATTGGTTCCGCTGTATACGTTATATTTAACAACCGAAGATTATGGAACGGCGGATTTGGTGACAACGACTGTTAGTTTATTAATTCCGGTGTTGACAGTTAATATTCAAGATGCAGTGTTGCGATTCTCTTTAGATATAAGATACACGCCTAAACAAAGTCTGCGTGTTGGATTAAAAATTAATACGGTTGCAAATTTGTTTTTTATTATCGTATTATTTGCATTGAAGGAATTAGGCTATTTACAGCTAACACCTATCTATTGTATTTTTGCATATGCAAGTTTCAGCGGTGGAGCCATTAATAACACGTTGCAAATGTATTTGAAGGCTGTTGATAAGGTCTTTGTATTGACCATTAGCAGTATTTTACAAACGGTGATTATTTGTGTCGGTAATATTATCGCATTGGTATTTTTACACAGCGGTATTAATGGTTATTTAATTGTTTCAATTATTGGATTTATAATTCCTGCGATTATTATGATTCTTGCCGGACAAATATTCCCGTTGGGAGACACAAAAGAAGATAAGCAAATAGAGAGAGAGATGATTGCTTATTCTGTCCCTCTTATTCTGAATTCAGTGTCTTGGTGGATAAATAATGCAAGTGATCGGTATATTTTAACCTACTTTAGTGGAGTTGCTGTAAATGGTATTTACTCAGTAGCGTACAAAATTCCAACTATTCTTTCTACCATTCAATCAATTTTCTATAATGCGTGGTCAATTTCTGCAATAACAGAGTTTGATAGAAATGACACAGACGGTTTTTTTGGGAATACATATTCTGTTTATAGCTTTATGTGTATGTTAGCGTGTGCTGGGATAATCGCTTTTAACAGAGTGTTAGCAGGTTTCTTATATTCTGGCGAATTTTACTCGGCCTGGAAGTATGTACCTATTCTTCTTGTTGCAACGCTGTTTAACGGACTAGCACTGTTTCAAGGATGCGTGTTCACAGCAATAAAAAAAACAAAGATTATTTCTAGTAGTACATTACTTGGCGCAGGGGTCAATACAATATGTAATTTTGTGTTGATCTTTCTCTGGGGGGGAATTGGTGCTGCACTTGCGACTTTATTGGGTTATTTGACAACATGGACTGTACGTACAGTATGGTTGAAGAAATATATCCATATGAGAGTTAATTGGATGAGACAAGTTCTTTCCTATATTGTATTGTGTGCAGAGGCTATATGTGCGACATATCATCCTAACATTGTTTTAAACTTTGCATTTGTTGGGATCTTGTTACTAATTAATGCTGGGCTTGTTAAGGATTCTTTAATAATGCTTGGGCGTATTGTGAAACGAAAGAGAGGATAAGAAAGAGGACCAGAGATGGTTGATAAATTGAGTTCCATAATTTATTGGGTATTAACATATCTCTATGAGGCTGTGGGGTTCAGCTTACTAATCTCATTCTTATTTATGTTTTTTTATAAATCTGTTCTGTCTAAGGGGTTGAAAGAAACATTAAAAGAATGGGGGGCTTCCTTTAAGACAGAACCGCAGTTTAAAAAAATTTTCTTTATCGCATTATATACTGCGTTGATTTTAAACCGCACACTTCTAAATCGAGAAATATGGTTAAATCCATTGAGTGATGTAATGGGCGGGTGGTGGATTTATAATTCTGAAGGTAGGATAACAGGAGAATGTCTTTCAAACTTCATTGGAGAAGACGTACTTTTAATTAGAACCTTGTGGGAAAGTACTAAGATTGTGTTCATCTTCAGTTTTACAATTGAAATGCTACAATTGTTTCTTAGACTTGGAACCTGGCAGTTGAGTGATCTCTTTTATAATACCTTAGGAGGATTCATTGGTGGCCTGATTTACTGGATTGCTTATCGAATCAAACATAAAGTGTCAAAGTGATAATAGCACTAATAAATATATTTTATAGACCTTATCCAAGTTTGATTAAGGGAGATGGCTTCAAGCTTGCCGATTAGGAAGCCGTAGAAAACATACCGAAGCAGAGGGGGGAATGGATACAAAGGGGCGCATCCCAAAACTAACAGATTAAGTGGTGCTTGTAGTCGAGTATAAAACAGGTGTATATTCCGACCGCTGACGGTTCCTCCGCAATTATCCGTTATTCGAAACTTTTGAATACATCAGTTTTGCAGCTAATAAAAGCTTGTTACAGCGCCCATACATTGTACGTTTTACCATTTTGAGTTTGCTGTTTGTCCCCTCTACAAATCCATTTGACAACGGACTGGCTACGGAATTCTCAACAGCTGCAAGATCCTTCTCCAAACCTTTGGCAAAACGTGAAAGCTCCTTTAAGGTTGATTTTTCATATTTTTCAATGAAAAGGTACAGCAGAGGCATACTCCTGCGTTGGTATATTTCCCTGAATTCACGGATACAGCTGAGCATTTCCGTCAACTGTGGGTAGTTATCCATAAGATATTTCTTATGTGTTCCCGTGATTTCTGCGCCCATCCAGAGGAAGCGGAATATTCCGTTCCTAGATATATGGTCATACTTTTGGAGTTCTTTTTTCTTTTGTATCGCTTCCGCTGTGGAACTTTTATATACTGCGATGTCTATCTGGAATCTTACTATGAGCTTATTCATGTAATCATATGCTGCTGTCTGCCCACCCTGGTAACCCTTTGTGAGCAGGCTGCGGTATACATCTTTTCTGCTAGTTCCGGCTGACAACTCCTTTATAATGTAATCATAAAACTGGTCCATCCCGCTGCGAAAGTCTTTACGGCACAATGATTCGTAATCCCCATTCAGGTATTTTGTTACCGTATTCCTTCCGCAATGTACAATTTTAGCAATTTCCCTTTTGCTGTATCCGGCAGCAGCGTATTGGTGGATAGCGTGATATAATTGTACACATTTTTCATTATATTCAACAAAATCATCCACACTGTCCAAGATTTTTTTTACTTCCATCGCATTCCTCAGGCTCTGCCTGCTGTTGCTCTCTGCCGTAATCCTCTGGGATTTTTACATCTACTGGCATGGTTGCATTCACGGTATTTTTTATCGCTTCCAGAAGATTCTGGTGCAAATGGAACCTGTCTGCAACCTGCATGGCATCCGGCAGGATCTCCTGTATCGCGGCTGCATAAGCACTGGCGCGGTCACGTGTTACGGTTTTTACATGTTTATTTTGGGCCAGCCACTCCTTCAGGGTGCGGCCATCCCTTCCGGCAAGTATGGCAACCGGTGTATGGGTAGCTTCATCCACGATAATGGTGCCATAGGTATGTCTTTTTTTGAAAGCAAAATCATCAACACCAATGGTACTTCCACATTTTGCTTCTTCCTGTAGTTTAAAACGCTTTGTAAGCAGGCGGATTACACTGTCTCCACTTATTTTGAGGTTCATGGACCTGCAGATACGGGAACAGCCTTCGCAGCTGGTTTCCATTGCTAATGTACAGATAAAGTCGGCACAACGATCCGTCATCCTGCTATAGTAGCCCAGAAACCCATTAACTGTTTCAACAAAAGTCGTAATACTGCAATCTGGATTATCACACTGGTATTCATATGCGTTTACGAAAAGCCAGGTGGATTTTCCAAGGATTGGGAGATCCTGGAGCTTTCTTTCATAAGTTCCATGTCTGTTCGCTGAAACAATCCCACATTTGGGGCATGTACAGTTTTTTGACCGGGCAAACATCTTAATATGGATTTCAGTGTCTGTATGGCTTATATTTGCAATTTCCAGCTCTGATGGATAAAAGCTTTGTAATTCCAGTTCTGTTTTTATACGCATATAATTCCTCCAGTAAACTATTCTGTATATATCATAGCACCTGGGGATAAATAATCAATAGGAAAACGGATATATGCGGAAGAACCCTGCTGGCCGCAGAAAGTGGCTGTTGGCACCCAAATTAAGCGCTTACGCTGTAACAAACTTTTGTTAGCTGTAAAACGGATGTATTCAAAAGTTTCGAATAACAGATAATTGCGGAAGAACCCAAATTACCCGGAATACTCATTTATATCCTCCCCCCATTATACACCAATTCCTCCTTTAATTTATCATTAGCCTTTACCCCATAAAAACTACAACCATTTATAGCTATACCAGGTGTATAAAGTATTTCAATAGATTTTCCATGCAATGCTCTTTTTAACAACAAGAGATGATACTGTTCATAACAAGCGAGCAAGGTATCTGAAAACCAGGGGATTACAGTATCCCAATATGAGTATGCCATCTCTTCAGAAGTATTTTCTCCATTATTGTATACATATCTTTCAGAAGTCGGGTGAGCGGATAAATCTTTCCAGTAAGTAATATTATGATGATCAAATATCTCAATGACCTGGGAAAAATCATCTGAACAATATGAGTAATTATTACAATTTCTTTCCGTACGGTATTGGGTAGCAAGGGCAAAATCATGGCGGCAGAATATCATTTGCAATCTTCCGAAACTTTTATTGATTTTTTGTTCACGATTTCCGATAAACTTACTGCAGCGGATGTGCTGAAAGGCTTCATCGTCCGGATAGTTATGCAGGAAGAATCCGCATGTACACCAGTAAGTTTGATATTCCTCTTTAGTATAAGAACATCCATTTCCAATATCATAGCTGTAGTGAAGAAAATTTGCAGCAGTCTCATGTGTCAGGGTGGGCATATAATATCGCCATTCTTTTTTATATACAGCAGCCTTCGATGTATGATTGACAGCATAATGGTCGCAGTGCGGTTCAATGCGGAGATTATCATAATTGAAATGTTCCACGATAGCAATCCGTATCATAGGCCTTTCTTCGTCTGTATAACTGCCGTCTATGAATAATTCATTGTCACCTGCTTTTTCTACTAAATAAGTTTTTTTAGAAGAAAGCTGGTATTCCACGCATCTATCTTCGAGTGTGATCAGCAGATATCTTCCGTCAGGATGGAATTGTATGCTTTCCAGCGTTTCGTGGGCAAGGAGTGTAGAAAAAACAATTTCCCGTTTGCTGGTATGAAGATTAATGATCTCTACATATTCATGGCTGGCCTTACTGAACATGATGGCCAAGTTTTGGGTCACTTCATGATAACAGCAGCCGCTTGCATAATACTCTGCATTAGGGTAGCAGTATGCATTAACCAGCTTTGGGATGCTGCCGCTGAAAACGGAGATGCCATTAAATTGATGTACAAGAATACCGAGTCCGTGTATTTTGTCAAAAAACATATCCCGACATTCAAAAAGGGCGGTATTGTATCTCAGACGTAATGTGTCATTGGCAGTATCCCATTCATAAGTGTTTTCTGAATTTCGTATAATAAAACGATTACAGTTTGGTATGACATTGGGATAGAAAATCAATTCTTCCATTTCGCTGTCATTATTTATGAGCTTGCTCAATGCAGATACATCGTATTTCATTAGAATTCCATTTTGCTTATGGGTAACCAGATCTACATTATAACTGCATTGCGGGTAGATAATATAGCATTCCTTTGGATGGCCTGGACAGTACTGGATAGAGGAAGGCGAAGCGTTACCATTTTCTATAGTGAGTTCTTCCCATACGATTTCAGCTTCTTTGCGGGAACAATAAAACTTTTCTAGTTGTCGGCTCTCTTCATTAAAAAGAAGAAAGCAATCCAATGAAGGAAAATATTTTGCTAACGGGTAAGTACCGGGTTCGCCAGAAAAACGATAAAGTTCTTCTATCTCTTTGGAAGACGGGATACATCTTAAGAGCACACAGGGAGTAGGAATCGAATTCTCCTCCCAATCCGTATCGGAATCAATATCTTCAATATATAAAGTATGGTCGTTTTCTTCCGGCAGTGGCTCATCGTCCTCATATTCCGGGTAATAATCAGTACAATCAAAGAGATCATATTCACCACTGAATGCATAAATATCAGAATATGCTGTGGAGGCATATAATTCGGTCTGTTTTAGAAACTGCTCATAATGGCAGGAGTAAATTTCCTTTTGTGTTATAATGTCAAAGCAGTACAAGTCATGTTGATCAGCCAGATACAGTATGCTGTTATTGTCCTCCGTGAAGGAAAAACTGGTGATTTTTCTATGCTGCTTTTGGGGATATAATGTTACTGGATTTTGATCTGGTTTTTCCAGATTAAAAACATACAGGCAGGCTGAACAGTCATTAGCTTCGTTATGATATACCTTAGCAGCAAGCCATTTCCCGTCTGAGGAAATCTTCATCAGTCCGTCCGGAGAATAATCGTACTGGCCATTTGGAGCACCGGATTGTAGTATGTATTCCAGACATCCGGAGAAGATATCCCAGCATTTTATTGTACCCGTATCATCCAGTGTATAACAATACTGACCGGAATAAGCATATTCGTCTATACTGTCTACATGATCCTCTGGCTGCAGAAAATAGTCAGGCAGGATAGAATTATCAAAGTGGGCGGCCAGAGTGGAGGTTGCGCCTTTCTTACTGCATGGTATAGCAAATATATTGAAATGTTTGAAATTCAAATCTGTTAAGTCCATACCAGATAATTCTTGTCTCCCGTAAACGATTGCCATTAGTACGTTATGGAGGAGATAGTGAATCGGATATGTCTTTCCAAATGTTCTGCAAAAATTTATAGCATCACTTAATACCTGCTGCTCATTTGTATCAAATTTTGGAAGATACCAGTTTTCGGAAACTGAGTTTAATTTAGGCTTATTCCTGTGTTCCATCAGAATCTGGCTGATTAATTCTTTTTTATTCTGGTTCCAGAAATGGGAATTAAGGAATTGGTTATAAGTATAAGTAGATATTTCATTTTCAATAAAAGATGATTTGTCTATAAAAGGCAGCATACGCAGCAGTTGTATATCCAGAATGGCCGAAAAATAGTCACGGAAATGATGATGGATAAAAGAATACTGGCGGCAATCTGCGATATCTTTCTCCAGAGCATTGTATTGATACAAGATTCCAAGATAATCAAAAGCGCATGCAATGATTTTATGTATGGAATCTTTTCTTTCCGACAGAGAAAGATAAATTTGATTCAAAATATCTTTGCTGTACGAAAAATCTTCGTATGGAAGAGAAGATGCTGTTATCAGCAGGTTCTTAATGATGTCAAGAGCGTCTTGAATGGTTTGTGTTAACTGCGATTCCGATAATGAAAAAATATCATTCTGTTCCATTACCCAGCCAATATATGGGAGGATAAAATCAAGCACAAGTGCAGTCTCTAATTCATTCAGTGGGTTAGTGTGTGTATCTTCAGCATGCTTTCTTATATTGTAGAAGAAAGAATTTCTATGGAAAAAACTATATAAGATTTCTCCGGGAGTCTCCGGCAGCATCATATCATCTGATGGTTTGGCGTAGGAAAACATACATAGAAACAGGGGAATGCGAAGGCATTTTACTAAGGTTTTATTTGCAAGCGTTATTCCAATAGATGCATTAGAAAACATGCATTTACTTAAATAATCTCTTATATCATCCTCTTCCAGTCCAATCAAGTAAACATTCTGGAAGGTGGAGGTAAAGTAAGCAGATTGTGTTTTCCGGCTGGTCGCAATAATCCTTACATTAGCATATTCTTGATGGATGACAGAAATCTCGTTGCTTAACAAGGCACGACAGGACTGTGAAGTACCTTTTTCAGCAATACTTACTTCATTAAAACCGTCTAAAAGAAGCATATATTGTGGTATGCCATTTTCCGGAACACGCTGCATTTCTTTTTCAACTGAGATTAAAGTTTCCTCGGACACAGCATTTAATGAACTATGGTTTTCCAGCATTTGTCCTATATAACGTGTAATGAAATTTGTTTTTTTATAGTTATCTTCATACCAATGGTCAATTTGTGAAGGGCAGCGTCTCAGTTCTATAAAAATAGGGATTGGCCGTCCGCTGGCATATACTGTCGGTTTTTTCTCTTTATCCCAGAATTCTTCCTCCAGAAGCTGTTGGAGAAATGTTGTCTTTCCTATCCCTCCTTCTCCGATTACAGAAATATCTTTATTTTCTTCTTTACAGATATCCATTAGAGAACGAATCTTACCATCTGTTGTTTTGGCACGCATGTGAAAATCACTTTTGGTTATATAGCCTTTAGGAAGCAGCCGTTGAATAATATTCA
>OBXM01001232.1_pt1 | contig 16991 bp, 25 predicted proteins | sample 1538141 | NCBI WGS metagenome assembly OBXM01 (sample SAMEA2580153, study PRJEB22360) | human gut metagenome | biome: human gut; feature: human-associated habitat; material: faeces | place: Denmark | collected 2008/2010 | reverse complement strand
GTCGGGTCCAGTTAAACCCCTACGGCGCCAGCGGGTTCCGCTGTGTCAGCCTGTTTTCTGGACAAAACAAACCCGCAGGCGGAGTGGGCACGCTCCGCCTGCGGGTTTTGTACCTGATTTAATTTTCGCTCTGGATACTCTGGAGCTCCTCCAGCAGTTTGGGCAGATCCATCTGGATCGTGTCCCAGACAATGTTCATATTGACGCCCGCATACCCGTGCACAATGCGGTTGCGCATGCCATACAGCTGCGGCCATGGGATGGCAGTAAGCTGTGCCTTTGCCTCGTCGCTGAGGGACACTTTTGCCAGTTCCCCAATCTGCATCAGATTAAATACCGTCGCCTCCACCAACATAGAGTCGCTCTGGAACTGCTGAAAATTGCGGACACCCTGGCAATAGCGCAGAATGGACTCGATGTGCTGCTGGATCTTTTTCAGAATGAGCTGATCTTTACTGCTCAAAGAGTGCCACCCCACTTTTTTGTATCTCGCGCGCGATCTCAGACCCGGTCTCCACTTGGGACACGTCGATCAAATCGACCGGGGTGTCCAACGCTTCCGTCACCTGCTCCAGGAGGCCGAAGAAAGCTAAGCCCCGCAGGCCGCTGTCCACCAACAGATCCACATCACTGCTTGCCGTTGCCACGCCTTTGGCGTAAGAGCCGAACAGCGTCGCCTTTCTTACCCCATTGGCGCGGAAGATCGGGGAAAGCACACTCTGAAGTTCGGGCACAGTATAGATTTTACTCACGGAAGTACACCTCCTAGAAAACGGGGATCCGGTAAGTCTATTTTACCCTACCAGTGGACTTGATTCAAGGTATTTCTGAAAGGGGAGATGATGATAGTGGCAGAGGAAAACAAAAAGCGCACCGCCGTCTGGCTGACACCCGGTGTGATCCGCCGGATGGACGGCTGGCTGGAGGAGGACAACTGCAAAACGCGCAGTGAATTTATTGAAAAGGCCCTGCGGTTCTACATGGGCTACCTGGCCGCGGAGGATACCTCGGAGTACCTCTCCCGCGCCCTGGTGGACACCCTGCGGGGTACATTGGCAGACAACGAAAATCGGCTGCGCACTTTGCTGTTCAAGCTCTGCGTGGAGGTGAACATGATGAGCCACACCGTTGCCGCCCACTTCCGCGCTGATCCGGTGAACCGCCGGGAGCTGCGGGCCTATGCGGTGGACGAGGTGCTGCGTACCAACGGGAAGATCAGCTTCGATGATGCGCTGGATCTCCAGCGCCAGGTCTACCCTGACGGATGAGCCGCGTCCGGTTCATGTCCCCCTACCTGAAGGGGGGCAGGGATACGGCCAAGCTGACCAACCGGGCCCGCTACATCGCCACCCGCCCCGGCGTGGAGGTGCTCAGGGGCGAGCACAGGGGCCAGCCCGCCACGAAGAAACAGCAGGCTTATATCCAGCGTCTTCTGCGGGACTTCCCCGGCGCGGAGGAATTGCTGGAATACGAGGACTACCAGAACGCGCCCACACAGGGGCACGCCAATGCCTTCATCCGCCAGGTGCAGGAGGACTTCGCGGAGCCCATGAGCCGGATGGAGAATTACCTGGACTAGGTGTCCCACCGCCCCGGCGTGCAGATGGACGGTGAGCACGGCCTGTGGTGCGCGAGAGGCAAGGTGCGCAATCTCTCCCAGGCCGTCCGGGGGGTGGCGGAGCACACCGGCAGCGTGTGGACGCCAGTGGTGGCTATCCGGCGGGAGGACGCGGAGCGGCTGGGCTACAACGACGCGGAGAGCTGGAGGCAGCTGGTGTGTGCCTGCGCGCCGGAGATCGCCAGGGGGGTACAGGATCCCGCTGGAACACCTGCGCTGGTACGCCGCCTTCCACCGCAAGGAGGACAGTGTTCACATCCACATGGTAGTGTTTTCCTCCAATCTCAAGGAGGGCTATCTCACCAAACAGGGCATCCGGCAGGTGAAGTCCGCCTTCGGCCGACGGATCTTCCGACAGGATCTGCTCCACATCTACGAACAGAAAACCGAATACCGGGACGCCCTGGGCCGGGATGCGGAGCGCACCATGGCAGAGCTGATTGCGCAGATGGAGACCGGCCAGCTCCAAAATGAAAACCTGGAGCAGCCGATTCTGGAACTATCCCGTCGCTTGCAGAACACCAAAGGCAAAACGGTGTACGGCTACCTGCCGCCCACAGCCAAGGCACTGGTGGACGCAATCGTGGATGAACTGGCAAAGGAGGAACGGGTAGCTGCCGCCTATGACCTGTGGAACCAGATGCGGGAAGAGGTGTGCCGTACCTACTCAGAACAACTGCCGGAGCGCCTGCTTCTTTCCAAACAGAAAGAGTTCAAGGCCGTGCGCAACATGGTCGTCCGGGAGGTGCTTCAGCTGGGGCGGGGTGAGCATCCCACAGCAGATGAGATAGTACACATGCCCACACCGTCGGGCACACCGCCTGCACAATCGGGCCTGCCGTATGGGGCACATCACCCACAGCAGGAGGCCGCGCACCATCAGCGTACACAGACACATCGGGCGGTATCCCATGCGGATACCGCCCGATGTGTCCTCCAGCTGTTCCACAGCATGGGCCGCATCTTCCGGGAGCAGTCCGCCTCCGATGCCATCCAGACTGGCCTGCACATCGACCGGAAGCGGCGCCGGATGCTCCGGGAGAAGCGTATGGCCCTGGGACACAAGGCCGATGACCATGAGGAAATCCCCCAGCATTCTCAAAGATAAGATGGGGGACTGCCATTGAACTGGTAGTCCTCCGTGGTTTCTTCCGCTACTTCGGCTCCAGAAATCCTATGACCATATCTACCGCCTCTGAGGAGATATCCTCCGGAGCACGCTCCACAAAGGAGGCATGGCGGCTGTTCAGATCCAGCATCCGGGCCTGATCACACAGGATGACCCCGTCCGTCCTGGTACGCTCATCCAGCCGGAGGTGGAACGGGTGGCCCCGGTCTGTGTGGGTGATGGGGCAAACCATGGTCAGGCTGCTGACCCGGTTGAACAAGTTGTTGCTGATCACCAAGGCAGGACGGCGGCCCTTCTGCTCATGGCCGGACTGGGGATCAAAGTCCAGATAGACGATATCACCCTGTTCAAAAATCGTCACCATGCCTCAGAGCCCTCCGCCTTCCCCCAATCCAGCTCTTCGGCCTCAATTCGGTCGATCTGGTCAATGGGCTTTCCGTAGAATGCGGTGAGGCGTTCCTCCAGGGTGCGGTGCGGGATGGAAGAGGCACGCCGGATGTTGATACCATCATCCATCTGCACCAGTTCCACCCGGTCGTGTTCTTTCAGACCAACTGCGTCCAGGAGGGCCTTGGGGATCCGCAGGCCCTGGCTGTTGCCCCATTTTTGGATCGTCGCGTACATGAACGACACCTGCCTTTCAAAGACAGTATATACAGAGTATAAACAAAAGTCAACCGTTTGATTCGAGGTGAGCCAGCATGGGAACCTATATCCATTTTACCGATGAACAGAAGGAGCGGGCCAACTCCGTTGATCTGGAGGAATTCCTGCGGCAGCGGGGGGAGAAACTGCTCCGCGCCGGGCGGGAGTCCCGGCTGGCCAGGGTGCACCATATCACCGTCCGGGGCAACGAATGGTACGACCATATTGCCCGGCAGGGCGGCCATGCGGTCAGCTTTGTCCAGCACTACTACGGCATGAGCTATCAGGATGCTATGGAGCTCCTGCTAGGAAAGGAGTTGGGGGAGGCATATCCCGCCGCGCAGCCAAAGCGGGAGGAGCCGCCCAAGCCCTTCGCCCTGCCGCCGCTCCACACCGATATGCGCCGGGTGTACGCCTATCTAATGAAACAGCGCCACATCAGTCGGGAGGTGATCACCCACTTTGCCCGGGCCGGACTGCTGTACGAGGATGCCCAATACCACAACTGCGTCTTTGTGGGCACGGATAAGCAGGGCGTCCCCCGCCACGCCCATAAGCGGAGCACCAACAGCCAGGGCAAGTCCTTTAAGGTAGGCTTTGCAGCACGCCTCCATTTCCTGATGATAGGCTGCGGCCTGCCGCAGAAGATACTGCTCCACGCCGTCATAGCAGGACCTGCCCAGGTCCCCGCACACAGAGTCGTTGGAAAATACGCACAGGCCGCACTTTTCCTTTGGACCACGGCTGGCCAGGTTGGTCGCCAGATCCCGCAGGAAATCCCCAAACAGGAACAATGCCTCCGCTTCCTCGCTGCTGGCATACCCTTCTTTCGGCGCATGAGTCTTTCCGAAGCCGGATCTCCAGGCGGTAAAGATACGGCCCGCACGTTCCGCATCGGCGGAAAGCTCCGGGAACTCCCCTTGCAACGCGGATATGGCCTCGCTCATGCTGGGCTGGCCGGATTCGTACAGGCGGTCTAACACGTCAAAAAAATTCTTCATGTAAACATTCCTCCAAAAAAGCAAAGTGAAGCAGTACCCCATTGGTACTGCTTCACTTCCTGTTCATAGTCTGGACGAATCAACCCATCATAGATCAGTTGATTCCAAACCGCTCATATTGCTTCTTACGCTCTTGGGCGTCAACGCAAACTCGCTTGAGTAAATCTATAGAGCCTTCTTTCAGCAGAATCACGACAAGCCTGCCAAATTTTGCTTCGCCTTCTGCCACGCCTTTCTTCCATCCTCGCACCCAACCTTCTATCCACGCCTCCGATCGACCCTGCGCCCGGAATTTTTCCAGTTGGTTGCGCACAAATTCTCCCTCGTTTAATCCTGTCAGATCCATGTCTCAGCCTCCTTTCGGACTGTTCAAGGAAAACCGTTCCAACGGCTCAGTTAATCCCAAACCGCTGATACTGCTTCTCGCGCTCCTGGGCGTCATCAGCGACGAGCTGGGCCAAGTCAATCAGTCCCTGCCTCAACAGAAGAGAGATCAGCCTTCCCAATTTTGTTTCACCTTCTACCCGGCCCTCATTACGTCGATTGCGCACAAATTCTTCCTCGTTAAATTCCGTCAAGCTCACGTCAACAACCTCCTCTCGGTGTTTCTTAAAGAATCCATTCAAATAATTCTGTGCAATGGCTTGCCGAACCGCGGCGTCTACCGCGTCCTTGGCCGGCATCGTTTCGCTGTTCTCACGTACCCACTGAATGAAGTCCGCGTATTGGGCAAGCGCTACGCAGCTCTCCATAATGGCTGGGTTTCGCCCCGCGTTGACATTATACACCGTGGCGGTCCATTCAAACTCTCCGCTCTCGTCCGGGATCTCAAAGGCGTCGGACAAACGGAGCTTGCTCACATCCGGCAGTTCCCGCAGTCCATTGTAGAACACCACATACCGGGGAGAGGGGATCTTCACCAGAGACGACGAGTAGAGGTCCGTGCCCTGCCTGGAGAGAAACTGCCGGTACAGGGCGGAAAAGTACATCAGCCCGCGCAGCGGCATATTCGGGTTATAGCTGCTCTGCTGCTCATAGAGGGACAGCTCCGAGTCCAGCAGGAACGAAATATCGTTCTTCTGCCGGATATAAATGACGTCCTGAAGCGTAGTGATCTCCAGCTCCGATGGGTCGGTATAGCTAGTGCCGTTCAGGGCATTGTAAAGCTGGAGCAGGTAGGGGCGGTTTTCCTCTTTCCCGAAGATGAAGGTAAACAGCCGATCCTTATACTCCCGATTTGCGGCAATGCCGTCGTTTGCGTTCATATCCATGATAGCATCCCTCGCTTTCTGCCATTCAATCATCATCTGCATATACTCTTACAAATACAGTGTACCAACGCCGGCCCAGACTGTCAAGAGGCCGCCGTGTCGGTTCCTGCACAAGTATCGCGCTGGCCTTCACGCATTTCCCGCGGCCTTTTTCCACTGGATGCACGTTGGCACTGCCACGCACAGAGAATTGCGTCAGCGCCATCGGCACACCGTTTGAGATGCGGAAACGCCTGTTCCAGCCGCTGTCTTGCTTGAGATACTTCACAGCCGGAAACGCGCAGCCGGTCCAGGAACGCGAAATACTGTTCTTCCCGTGCCGGCATATCCTCGGCATACGCCTTCACCTTGTTCAGCAACCAGGTTTTGACGCCGTTCCGGCAGGTCATACCGCTGACCTGGCTTTCACAGCCGCCGATCACACACATACTGCACATCTGAATCTTTTCATCCAGCACAAGGTCCTCCGCCAGCCGGTCAATAAAATAAGTTCAAGGCCATAGATTAGTCTTCCCGCTTCCACATTCCGCAATAATGATAGCGGTGCCGTTCCGTTCCAGCTGGCGTTTGACCGCCTCCGCCACGGCGAGCTGGGCATCATACAGGGAATAGCCCGCCCGCTGCTGGATGCAGTCGTTGATGGCCAGCACCTCCTCCGACAGCGGCTCGGATGCCGGATCAAAGAGGGGGAGGAACTGATTCCGGATGCGGTCTGCCACCGTGACGCCGAAGGTGTTGAGATAGCTGGTGACGTTTTCCACCTGCTCAAAACCGTCTGGGGCTCCGGGTACGGCTCCCGGTATGGCGATCTGCCCGCTTTTCAATCCGTCCTCTAAAACCTGCACCACGTTTTCATCGTTTGGCCGCAGTTCCAGCACCCAGGCGTCCATCTTTTCCTTCAGGGAAATGACGTGCAGACGCCGAAGCGAGCCCCGCTGCTCCAGCTCATCCAGAACGTAGTCCTGAAATGCCGGGATGAGCGGCGCCGCGGTCTTGTGATCCAGCTCTTCAAAGAGCCGGTCCCGGTCTCCCGCAGGGCAAAAGATATAGCACTTCCGGGGCTGAAGGGTCTGCTGGCCGTCTCCTGTGCCGGCTGCTTCCTCGGAATCCTCCTGATCTTCCGGGCCTTCATTGCTGTATTCGTCATCATTGGCCATCAGGGTGGCTGTGGCATAGATGCCGTCGTGGCCGAGCTGCCGCTGGTAGCCGCGCAGTTTGCTCTGAAGGCGGTGCGTGGTGTCGTTCTGCGTGGCCTCGATGGTCGAGCCGCCATAGATCGCGTCGGACAAGGCCCGGACGACCTCTGGGTAGCCGCCAAAACGGATCGCGCTGATGATCCCTCCTTTTTCATTGTGGTCCAGGACGATGGTATCCGCGTAAGCCGTCAACCTCGTCTCCGCTTTAGGGTCATAGTAGCTGAGTTCAATGAGTCTGCTTTCTGCCATTCACGGTCAATGTCTCCTTTCCAGGGACAAAAAAAGACCGCAACCGCTCCTTCTGAGCAATTACAGTCGTTCTTGTCCTTTTTGATTCTTCCAGGCCGTGTCAGTCCGGCGGCGCCCGCAGGGGGCGCGCCACGGCACGAGCGGCAATGCCGCCAGGCCGTGCGGATGGGCGCACTTCGCCCCTCCGTCTCGCCGTTCCTCCCTAACTTACTCCGCCCTAACTTAACTCCGCCCTGAATACAGTCTCATTTTACTACCGGCCCTTTTCCCTGCACAGGCGGAGTTTTTCCGCTGGATGACTTGCAGACTTTCATCTCCGCCTTTTATCAAGGGATGCGGCTCTCCTTATATACCAAAATATAGAAGGACGGCTGCCCAGAAGCCAGACTGGACAGCCGTCTTATTAAGTCTCGACGCTCAAAATTTCTTCCCGCAATTTGGGCAGCAATTAACCTTAAATCTCATGATCCGGTTTTGTACTGTCACCATAATTTCCCCTGTACTATCTACAAAAGCACAGTGTTCACCGTCTTTGTAATATAGTGCTTCATCACCGGAACAACATTCGCATCCATTCTTGCTATCACTGGACCGCAACTTGTCTCTTAGGATTAAAATTGCCACAGAGAGGGCTTCACCCTCCTCCTCATTTTCTGGCATCATATTCAGCAGAACATCTATTGTCTTTTTAATGTCGGCCACTATTTTCACCTCTTTACTGACCAGTATATCTTCAAGGCGAAAATGAGTCAAGGATTCCATGCAACGTTGTCAAAATAAACAGGTGTCTGTTCCCTGAATGCCTGTCAAAAGGCATTATCATCATCGAAATGCTCCATGATGTCCTCAACCCAACGGCGAAAATCAAGGCGCCACCGTCCGATTTATCCACAAGGAAACCTGTGCAGGACGTGCAGCAAATCAGAAAGGCGGTAAGCCCGCAGAAGCACCCACGACGCAAGTGAACCGCAGGATGAGACCACCGTGCGATACCGCTTGCGGTGGTATTGCACGGTGGTTGAGTGGTTTTATGGGTGATTTCCTTCGTCATCATCCAGCCCGGAAAAGAAGTCATCATAGGCACAGCCGTAGATCTTTTTCAGGCTGATTAAAACGCTGGCGCGGATATTCAACTGGCCCGCTTCGTATTTGGCATAGGTTGTCCGGCCAATGTCGCACCCCCGGCGTTGTAATTCCGCGCACAATTGTTCCTGTGATATTTTGTGGTTTTTGCGGAGCTGCTTTAGGTTCTGCCCCATGTTTCTATCCCGTCTGATTTTCTGCTCCATTCTTCCATTCCACCATTTCTGACCAGTATTGGTTGCAACACGGGTTATTGTATGGTAGAATTACAGAAAATATTGTCCGTGATACTGGTCAATTCGCTTTTTGTTCGCACCTACATAGATATAGGGATAAGAAATGGGGAGATAAGATGGGATATTCGGAGGGGCTTATATCATTGGCGGTAGATCTGTCTTTGGTTGGTGAACAGGTGGAATTGGCGAGAATTGCTATGACTCGTTTGGCGGACAAGGGTTATTCGCTCTCATCGCCGGAGATGTTGGAGGCGAATGCGACCTTTTCAAAGCTATCCAACCAGTTTCTGGCGCTTCAAGAGCAGTATGAAACATACAGGGATGAACTGCTTCGCAATCAAAAGACGAATCCTGCCCTGAGTCAAAAGATTGATTAGAGGATAAAGTGGGGGACTACGCACTCCGCATAGCATCCGGTAAAATAAAAAGCGCCCCATGCCGTCCAGAGTTGGAACGGTATGGGGCCTATTTCTGAATGCCTCATAATCCGAGGCTAAGGAAGCCTGCACGAAAATTCAGACTGCATAATGCCAGCGCCGCAAAAAATGAAACAGGCATCCGTTCCCTGGATGCCTGTCAAAAGGTATTATCATCATCGAAATGCTCCATGATGTCCTCAACCCGACAATGCAAAATATTACACAATTTATCAATCGTATTGACTTGCACATTTTCATTGTGGCGCAGTCGATTAAGCTGTGAACGATTGATATGGTAGGTGGTATATAAGGTATATTGCGTAATACCTTTTTCTTTCATGGTTTTCCATAGTCTGTCATATTTAATCATTTTTTCTCCGAACACAAATCGTTACTTGCTTTCATTTTATTATGGCGGTAAAATAAAAGTATTGATAGTGTTCGTATAATGACACTGTTGACAAAACACCCAAGTGAATAAAATATTATATTTTATATTTTACTATTCCTTCCTCGAAATTCATCCAATAAGGCTCGTATAATCAATTCTTGCTGATCTGTTAGATAACTTGTATCAAAGGTGTTTATATCTGACAAGCCAAGCATATAATCGGCGCTTACATTGAAAAAGCGGCATATGCTAATCAGTGCATCCACAGAAGGATAGAGCGCACACCGTTCATAAGAAGAAATGGTGGCGCGGGTAAGTCCAAGAAGTGAACTCAGTTCTTTCTGCGTCAATTCTTTCTCAGAGCGTAGCCGTTTCAGTTTTATTCCAAATGAATCCATATACTTCACCAATATAAATTTATGCCCTTTTAGGACATTATAAATGTCTTTTTCATATTTAAATTTATACTCTTTCGGGACATTATAACTATCTTTTTTATATTTAAAGTGTCCTATCGGAAAATAAGTCGAATTATGTGGAGGATTCGATATGCCGTCCTTAAATGGAATTACAACCCAGGAGGAAGAACTGCGCGGCTGCCACGTGACTACGCTGGATGTCCAGACCGAGGATGCGGCGGCTGGCCTCGGGAAAGCGATAGGGAGCTATATCACCATCGACACATCCGCTTTGTCTGATGAACATGAGCAAATCGAATGTGCGGGCGAGTGTCTGGCTGAGATCCTGGTCAGGGTGCTCGGCCCTCACTTTCATGGAAAGCTGTGCATCTGCGGCTTAGGGAACCGGGAGCTTCCTGCAGATTCGCTCGGGCCGGAAGTTACGAGCAGACTGCCGCTCAACTTAATGCAGCTTGCCCGGGGATGTGACTGCAGGTTTCGCGAGGTCTGTTCTTTTACCCCCGGAGTGTTTGGAATCAACAACGTGAGAACGGATACGCTGGTGGCCGGCGCTGTCCAGGCAATGGAAGCCGACTGTCTCCTGCTGGTGGATTCCCTCGTGACCCTGGACCCCGCCAAGCTGTTCAAGAGTATCCAGCTCTCGACCGCCGGCGGCACAAAATCTTTTTTCTCGGACAAGGCGGGAAATTGGACCTCCCTTGGTATTCCTGTTATTTCGCTTGGCGTCCCTACCGCGATTCTCATGAAATCGCTTTGCCCGTCTGAGCTGCAGGACGACAAGCTCCTTACGAGCACCATGGCGGCATCGGAAGTAGCCGCTCTAGGTATAATCCTCAGCTATGCCCTTATCCGGGTATGCTGGCCCTCAATCACTCGGGATGAGTGCTTTCTGCTGACGAAAATAAATAAAGACCCGCTCCCATACGGTTTCCCTTGTCCGTCGGACGGGCCGGATACTTCAGACGGGTAAAATTATTTTAGGCTGAACGAAGGGGTGGCAAAGATGGAGAAAAACCTAACAGAAACCATACAGATCACCGTGATGAGAGACACTGCGGATGGATTGAGAAAGATCGCCCACGAGTTGGACCGAAGCGTTGGTGAAGTGGTAGACCGGCTGACCATTCAAATGTCCCCCACGGACCCGAACATTGCATCTTCCCTCATATTTGAAGATTTTATGATCATTACGATGGCGCTGAGTGCGGAGGATCGCCAAAAACTGTTTGCAGACATCGCCCGCTCCTTCCTGGTGGGTCTTACATCCGAACAATTAGACTCATTCGTAGAGGAAGCAAGGGCTACCAAAAAACAGTTCCAGGAACGAATCGCCGGTTTGCCGGAGGAAACGAAAAAAATTCTGGCGGAAGCACTCTCCCAGTTGAAGAATCCGCTCAAATAAATTTAGAGAGGGGTAGATGTCCATGGACAAAAATCAGGTGCCTATTTCAGAACTTCCATTCAACTTCGATGGTCTGGAGTCGCAGTATGGTCAGATCAAATATGCCGAGCTCATCTGTCCCGGCGTGTATTATATCGGGACCAAATTAAATATAGACAGGCCGCGCTTCGCGGGAGAATACCTTGTGGTAACAGAGGATTCTCCCGCAATCTCCCCGGAGGCGAGGGGCTTTACTACTCCGCTGCCGACCATTCCTAGGACGTTCTTGTGTGCCTATACATATGACTGCAAAGGCCGCCATGTTGTGGAATATGAAGCCCGCAAATACCTCATGGAGCACGGCGCTCCACTGCCGGAGGACGAGACCCCGGAGGATAGCCGTGTATATGGAATGGAGGTCTGTCCGGAGTATTTCGGCGAGTTCCCGATTCCAGAGGAAACGCCGTGGGGGGTAACGCTCCGCCATGACCGTCTTTGGAACGGCCTTTACTGGCTGGAGACAGCACAGGCGGGGTGGGTCCTGGCCATCGCCTATCCACTTTACACCGTTCTATATGACGATACCCTTGCACTTGGCGTCAAGGCCGGAAATGACCGGGAGGGAAAAGCATTCGACTATTGCTTCTACCCCTATCAAACAAGCTGCCGGCCTCTCTTTGAGATGCTGCCGTATGATGAGGACACCTGGGGACAGAAAATCAACGGCAAGGCGCTGCAAAACGCGCTTCTAAATGAATTTCCGGATTATGGCACAGAGGATGACCGCAACAGCCCCGACCTCCCGGCGGAGGAAAGAATCTTGCCAATCCCGGATATCGGAACTGACTTTTATCATTTCCCATAAGCGGAGAATTTTTTCGGGAGGGGCATATGTTTTCAAAAATTAAGTCCATCGTCCGGGCGGTTCAGCTTTTCCACCTCATGAGGAAGTTCAAAGGGATGCGCATATGCTCGGACCAATTTATTCAGATGTTTGCCGATCAGATTGGATACCGGGCGCAGCTTGCCTTGTATGAACTGCATACAGAGCAACAAGCGGATCTGTCCTGGGATGAATTTGTGATGCGCGTGCGGTCTAATCCCATGCTCTATAAAAAAATTCAACAGGTCGCGGGGAGGGCTGTACTCTCTTTTGACAAGACCCTTCTGAATTTTGAACTCCCAGCGGATGCATTTGAGGACAGGGGAGACGGAACGGACAAGCCGCAGATCGACATAGCCAGAATATTTTCTGGAAAGCTGGCTGATGGGCTGATGGAAAATGTGTTTTTGACGTTTGAAATGGAGCATTTCAAACGCCTGGCGGCCAGCATACCGGGTTATTCATGGGCGGCCTATTGCGATGACCTGTCCAACGACGAGCAGCTTTGGAATCAATTCACCAGGGGCTTACAGCTCGGCCTGCGACAGATCGACTATAAAGCCTGCTGGAATGCAAACGCCACGCAGGAGGAAATTTTACGACTGGAATTTTGTGAAAGAAAAGGATGAGATTGTGGACACTTTGGGGGAAAAGGTGAAAAAAGGAGAAACAATCCTGTTTTCAGAAGTGTTGGAACAGATCCCTTCGGACGAGGTGCTTTCGGAATTGTTTCCCGACCCATACCAGGGCAAATCCAGTATCACTCATTTTGGGCTGGAGGTCTTGAAGCTCCGGCTCCAAGGCTTCAAACAGGTGCAAATTGCGGAGATGCTGCGGACAACCAAATCCCGCGTCAGCTACTGGTCACAGACTACGATAAACGGCCTTTACAGAACACGACCTGATAATGTGGAAATCGACATTCCCGCTTTACGCCGGCTTCTCAACCTGGAATGGACCACAGAAGGCCGTTATACCAGACTGTCCGAACTGCTGCGCGATATGCCCTCCGATGAGGAGCTGAAGCAGTTGGACAAGGAGCGCGGTAATCTGGACAGTCAGACAACGCGGCACCGTGTCACACAGAAGGATTTATATATCCTCCGCCAGCGCCTGGATGGACGGAGCTATGACAGCATTTGCGCGGAATTAGGCTGGAGCCGCGTGCAGGTACGCCGGAATATGCAGGCAACGCGCAAACGGCTGATTCGAGACCTACGGATAGAACTAGACGTTCCCCGATTATTTAAACCGTATAAACCTGGGCAGTTACAGTTACAGCCAAGCATCTGTGCCAGTACATACTGCGAAATGATCCGTATTCCCGGAGAACATATCATTGCCTACAGAAAAGCGCACGGGGAATCTGTGGCGCAGTTTGCCAGCGGGTGCGGTGTCAGTGTTTCCAGCATCAGAAAAATTGAAAAGGGAATCAGCGAACCGTCGATTTTGCTTATTTGGAAAATTGCAAAGTATATGAAAGTAAAGATGAATGATCTCTACAGGAAAATACCATGAGACGCAATCAAATTGTTTTGCTGTTCCAGACTTTTTTGACCCTGCTGTGTAGATTTCGACAAAATAATCGTTTATAATGAAATAGATAAAACTGGAAGGAGGGTGAAAATACATGAATGATACACAGAACACGGGACCTCCTGCGGAAACGCATGGTCAGCGCATACCAAGTCGGTACGGCACTTATTTTCTGGTCTCAAAGGTAGCATATTTGATTGGCGTGCCGCGAAGGATATTTGAAAGTAAGCACGAGCCGCCGAAGCTTGAAATCTATGAGGAATTGGAGAAAAACCGGCACGCCCGGATTGTCCGAAATCTCTGCCGGCTCAGGACCGCAATCGAGGCAAATTTTAGGCGAATCAATGCCGGCATGGTACGAGACTTTAAAAATCTATACAGCCTGCCGGAGTTGATTCCCCAGGAGTGCATCACCCAACTGGCACAGGATGGCGTGTCCATCATCAAGGCAAATTACACATTAGCGCAGTACATCGTAGACATCAATCGTCTGATCATGGATCGAATCAACAACTGCAAGGAGGTGTTTCCGCTATGGCTCAATTGGTCTTATCTCAAAAATTTATTTATCATGCCAAATGGATTGAAGAAAGAAGGCACCCAAGCGGCGGCCGCCTTATATCATGAGTTCAGAGATTTCTACCCATATCAAATGTATATCAACTGGGCGCCTACATACGAAGGAAATATTCTTCTGTCGGACAAGCGGTTTGTCACACTCTTATATCGCTGGAATCAGGATGAATTTACTGATTTCAGCAAGGTCTCCGAGGCTGGAGACCGCACAAAGGGATTTATCTATCAATTCCTGCGGGAGAGCAGCCGTACGGTCATTGTGGTGGACTGCGAAAATTCAGACCCTTACCGCTTCTGTGCCGCCCTACGGGCGCTGAACAGCGAGGCAGTGGAGAAGATCGTAAAGATTATCCTGTATGACGATGTGCATAGCTCCAGCGCCTGGAGAATATTAAACGCTTATACTGAAATTCCGATAGAACATATCCTGATCGAGCGCATCAAACAGAATAAATCCCTCGTGGATATGAGCTTGGCCGCGGGGACCTGCCGTGAATTTTATCAAAACCATGTGGATTCCTTTGTCCTTGTTTCCAGCGACTCCGACTACTGGGGGCTGATCGGCGCACTGCCGGAAGCCCGTTTTCTGGCCATGGTTGAGCGCGAGAATTGCGGAGCCAATTTCAAGACGGCTTTGATGGAGGCAGGGATCTACTATTGTTATTTGGATGACTTTTATTCTGGGGATTGCGAGGATATTAAAGTCAACGCCTTGGTGCAGGAGACATACCACTATTTAGAGCGCGCCCTGCACCTTAATGTGAACAGCATGATGGATCAGGTCTGCCACACAACACGAGTAGACATGGCGCCGGACGAAAAGCAGCGTTTTTATCAAAAATTTATTCGTCCGATGCACTTGGTCATCGCGGAAGACGGAACTGTAAGCATCAAACTGCAAAGTTAGGGGAGACAAAAATGAAAAAATTTTTACTGTACCGTCTGTTGGGAGAGGGGGGTGATCCCGAGCGTCAGGAGGAACTGGTCGCGGTGGAATACGGAGAGGACATTGAGGCTGTTGCTCAGATTCTGGTGGACGACGTGGCCGCTGATACGGCGGAGCTGGACGAAGCGGCCGGGGGTGATACCTTTGCCTATGCGCCCGAGCCGTCCGACCAGTTGGACTACGACTATGAAGTAACCGGCGTCATATCCCCGGCCTCCGCAACAGAAAATATTCTGGTCGATTATATTGTCAGAGAGTGCGAGGCCCTTCCTGGAGAAGCATAGAATAAAAGCAGCGGATACCGCGCACTCGCGGTGTTCGCTACTTTTATCACATAATGCTGTTACAGTGGGCCCGGTCGTTTTCGATAAAACCTGGGCATGTGACGCTTTGCCCTAGTAGCAGATCGTCCTCAAATTTATAGTATTTTATATCTGTTTAATAACTCTTCATCGCAAAAAAACTAACAATAATATAAAGAAAGCAAGCAGGAAAGATGATGTTAAAAAAGCTGATATTGAAATTGTCAGCATTACGAACGGAGAAGAAAGCCGCTGGCGAACAACAGGCGAATACAAATTAGATGGTGAGCTTCACCTTATTGTTTATACGGACTATACAGGCAATACAATCACCAAAAATGGACTTTATGTTGGCGGGAAATCCATGCTGTTACACCGCACCGGAGGGATTACCGGCGATATGCTTTTTGATTTGCAATGGTATTTTCAATCACACATCGCTGTGTGAATTTAATCAGGGCAAGCTGTTACTCCATTTAACGATACCTTTTGAGAAAAAGCCAAAGACCAACTTACCGAGCGACAATCTCAAGTACTACCGTCAGCGGAAACAGATGACAACAAGGCAGTTGGCGGAAAAGCTGGATATTGTGCCAGCGACTGTTGTAATGTATGAAAACGGAAAGCATCCCATCCCTTACGATGTAGCTGTCAAACTGGCAGATGTTCTGGAAATCGAAGCGTCCTTGCTTTATGATGATTTTTCTCGCTTCCTTGCCGTACCCTATACCGAAGTGCTAAAGAGTGTTAGAACGGCTCTGGAGCTGTCACAGAAGGCTTTTGCAGAACAGGTAGGGATTGTACCAAGCTACTACTATAAAATCGAAGAAGGTAATCGCAGACCGTCAAGAAAGATTTATCAGAAGATATGTGCTACGCTCGAAGCGACCAATCTACAAACTTCACTTTTATGGGAGCATCCATTACAATGAAGGTGAAAGAAAAATGATTGGAGGAGTGACTATGGCACAGAATCTGACTTATACTCGTTGCGGTGATTATCTTATCCCAGATATTCAGTTGAGCCACACAAGCGATAAACCGCTTGGAAAATATGGCAGGATGCGCAGGGCGTTTCTTGCGGAAAACAATCCAATACTCTTGGATGACATGATTCTGACGGAAACCTTATTCCCGCACTTGTGGGAAATTGACGAAACTGCTCACCGTAGAGTGGACCAGATAATGACTGAACTTCTGGAGAAAAATCCGGCTCCGGATAAGTCAACCCAACAGCTTGCTTGGGTGCAGCACATGAGTAGTCTAAAAGCACAGGCGGAGGAAATCGTTAATGCAGAACTGATTTTTTGCTAACAGAATATAGAATTTTTACTTAGGGCTGACTGTAACAGGTCAGCCTTATTTCTTTGATGGGACAATTCTTGAATTGTGTTTATGGCAGTCTCAGAATTGTGCTTTTGACAATTCAAGAACTGTCAAAAGCACAATGTAACAATACTGATAATAACTATACTGATTATAGTGATACTGATCTTATCCTTTCCTATCCGGAATGGAACAGGAATGATAAGATGTATAATAACTAATGTTGAGGCTGTGGTCTGCCTTTATTGTAGAAAATGTTTTCACTATCTCATATAAAAGTGTGATTGATAAGCATTAAATTTTAATAATTTTGTGATTTCGGTTGTAATTTTCATAGATTTCGCATATAATAAAAGTGTGATTATAAAGCATAAAACTCCAATA
>OBXM01001231.1_pt1 | contig 17002 bp, 19 predicted proteins | sample 1538141 | NCBI WGS metagenome assembly OBXM01 (sample SAMEA2580153, study PRJEB22360) | human gut metagenome | biome: human gut; feature: human-associated habitat; material: faeces | place: Denmark | collected 2008/2010 | reverse complement strand
CAAAATTTCTAAGTAAAATAAAGTAAAAAATACTTAAATCGTGAATTGTATTCACGATTTCATAGAAAATATCTAAATAATTTATTATTTTACAGCATGATTAAAAGCCGAAATTATTAAGAAAAAATTAAGACTACAGCTAGATGAAATTGTTAAGGTTTAAAGCTATAAGATCCAAATGTGGTTGCTACAGAGCAGGTTTCGAAAAATATTATCTAAAAATAATACTTAAAGAAAAGTGGATGTCAAGAGCGTAAAAAGTATTGACATGAAAAGAGGGGCATTATATGCAAATGTTCATTAAACCGATCCAACCAATTGAAAGCTTAGATTTTTCTCAAGATCTTCAACAGATTCAGTCGTCAGACGACAGCACTTTTAAAAATGTCTTATCACAGGCAGTAAATGAATTGGAAGAGAATCAAGCAATCGTGAAAGAAAACGATTATTCCCTTGCTTTAGGCGATGTTGACAATTTAGCACAACTGCAAATCGACTTTTTAAAAACACAAACACTGTTACAAACCACTGTTCAGCTTACAACACGTGCAGTGAATGCCTATAAAGAAATTATGCAAATGCAGGTTTAATTAATTAAAATATTTTGCATCAATTTGTAGCGATAAAGTATTTGTGGAGTGGGGAGCGAGATGAAATTTGAAAGACCAGAAGCTTAAGAATCATGTGATTAAAATTAAAGAATATATTGTCGAAATGCCGAAGAAAAAGAAAATTATTATTGGCGCTGTTGCTGCGGGGGTTATTCTTCTTGCTATCACAGCGACATTTCTATTAAACAGCAAAAACAAAGGCTATCGGGTGCTTTATTCCAATATTGAGGCAACAGAGGCCAGCAGTGTATTTCAGACTTTAAAAGAACTGGGAGCAGAGCCTACCATGAGTGCCAGCGGAGAAGTGATGGTACCTCAAAATGAATATGATATGTGGCTTTTGCAGTTGGCGGAAAAGGGGTTTCCCAAAACAACTCTTTCCTATGATATTTTTTCACAAAACAGCGGTATGACTACAACGGAGTCAGAACGCAAGCAATGGCTAGTTTACCAATTGCAGGATCGCATTCAAGATACGCTGACAAGGGTGAAAAGCGTAAAGGAAGCAGTAGTAACAATTAATGTTCCTGAAACAAGTGATTATGTATGGGAACAAGCTGAAAATGCTGAAAAAGCATCAGCGAGTGTTCTTTTGACATTGGTACCCAATGAAACATTAACGGCAGGGCAGGTGACTGCGGTTAAAAATTTGGTAGCGGCAGCAGTTCCCAAAATGGAGCCTGATGCCGTTACTGTTGTGGATGCTAAAAGTTCATTGGAATTATTTGGAGAGTCAGAAGATAATACAGGAATTACCGTAGGACAAAATTTAGAGTTCGAAAAAACAGTGCAGACTCAAATTGAAGATAATATTCGGCGTGTGCTTACTCCCCGATATGGTTCTTCGGGTGTGGTTGTAGCCGCAAAGGTAACGCTGAATTACGATAAAATGGTCACAGAGAGTATGCAGCTGCAGGAAAAACCGCAAGAGGAAGGCGGGGGCGGTTACGCTACTCACACAAAAGGAGAATACACCTTAAATGAAGGCCAGACTTTAGGCGGAATTGTAGGTGAAGAAGATAACACGGATATCCCGACGTATGGATATCAAAATCCTGAGGGTGATGAAAACACCACGTATTATTCATGGGATACCGATATTGATTATTCCTATATTAAAACACAGGTTGAAAAAGGAAACGCCGAAATTGAACGTGCAACCGTTTCCGTTATGGTGAGCGAAGAGAATCTAACACAGGCCCGTCGAGAAGAATTGATTAATCTAATTGCGAATAGTGCCGATATTGACAGGGATTTGATTTTCGTGTCTGCTTTTGATGCTGCCGCTGCGGATTTAGAAGTGGTTGCTCCGATTGAAGAAGAACAGGAAGAAATTTGGAAGTTAATTCCCGGCTGGGTATACATTGCCTTAGCAGGTGTTGTGTTCTTGATTTTAATTCTTGTGATGACAATTATTATCATTAAGAAACGCGCAAAACGCGCCAGACTACAAGCTGAGACTCTCAAAGAGGAAGAAGAAAGACAGCGCTTAATTGATGAAATTGAGGCCCATAAGCGTCATCTTTCCGAAGCTGCTAAATCCGGCACGAATCCTTCTGATGACGCTGTCATGGAAGAAGTAAGAACCTTTGCCCAAACCAACCCGGAAATTACCGCGAATCTTCTTCGTTCATGGCTGAAAGAAGGTGAACAATAATGGCAGTGGGAAGCAGACAAAGAAAGCTTACATCAACCGAACGTGCGGCGGCAATTATTGTAGCTCTGGGGGCTAAACAGGCGTCAGAAGTTTATAAGCACCTGACAGAAGAAGAAATTGAAAGACTTTCCATTGAAGTGGCTAGGCTGGAGAGGCTTTCGCAGGAAGAGTTGCAGGCAATTGTGGATGACTTCTATGGCCTTTGTGTCACTCAAAAGGTGATAGCTGAAGGCGGTGCCTTTTATGCCAAGGATGTTTTAGAGAAAGCCTTTGGCCCTCAATTGGCATCATCGTATATGGAACGGGTATCACTGGCCATGCAAACAAGGGCGTTTGATTTTGTTCGCAAAGCCAATTATAAAAACCTAATGATGATGCTTCAAAATGAACATCCGCAAACGATTGCCTTTATTTTATCGTATGCGAAGGCAGAACAGGCTTCTAAAATTATTTCTGAGCTGCCGAAGGATATGCAATTGGATGTTATCAAACGAATTGCAACGCTGAATAGTGTCTCTCCGGAAATTGTTTCCATTGTTGAACAAGTTCTTGAGAGAAGGTTTGCTTCTGTCGTGACTGTGGATATGACAGAAATTGGCGGTGTTAACTATGTGGCAGATGTGATGAACCATACGGATCGTACCACCGAAAAATTCATCTTTGATGAACTTGAGAAGAGTGACAGAAAACTCTCCGAAGATATCCGCAAGCTCATGTTTGTCTTTGAAGATATTGTCAATCTTGATGATATGTCAATTCAAAGGGTGCTGCGTGATGTTGAGGCACAAGACCTTGCCATTGCCATTAAAGGCTCAACGGAAGAAGTCAAAGAATTACTGCTCAACAACGTTTCTACCCGTGCAAGGGAAAGCATTTTGGAGGATATCCAATATCTGCGTAATGTCCGCCTGAAAGATGTTGAAGAAGCACAGCAGAAGATTGTCAATGTCATTCGTTCTCTGGAGGAAATAGGCGAAATTGTCATTTCAAGAGGTGGAGAGGAGGATATCGTGATTGCCTGATATCTTGAAACAACAGGGTGCGGTGCCTGTAAAAAAATCAGTGAGAATTCCCGATATCATCTTTGAGCAACCTAAGAAAATTAGTGAGCCTGTCTTGGAAGAAGTGGCCGGAGATTTTCAAAATGAAAGGGAAGAACAAGAAACTGAACCTTCTATTTCAGAGATAGAGGAGGATAGGCTGCCCACGAAATACAGCAGGGAACCCGTCCGGCTGTCTAAAGAAGAATTGAAAGAACTGTATCAAACAGAACTGGATGAAATTTGTCATGAAGTGGCACAAACAGCTTATGCCGATGCTTTAAAGCAAAAGAAAAGTGAGATTGAGCAGGCGATACAAGCCGTTGAAAATCAGCTGGCAGAAATGCAGGAAATGCAGCAGCAGTATATGAAACGATATGCACAAGAAGTGAAATATATGGCTGTGGATATTGCTGAAAAAATGATTATGACCAAGATTGATGAAAATGATATGGTACTCAATCACTTGGTCAAGCAGGTGGTTGGCGGTGTTCAAAATGCCAGTTGGCTGAATGTAGAGGTGTCGGAACAGTTGGTTTCTTTGGTTGAGTATCTGCGGCAGGAATTCCAAAAACCGGAATATTATGGAAAAGCATCGGTAACACCAACTGTTTGCGCCAAGGATACTTGCCGGGTGACAACACCTGATGGCACGATTGTGGCCACCATTTCAGCACAAGCTCAAAATTTGAGAAATGCATTTGAAGTAGATGAAAAAGAAATAAAAAATTGAGGTGTATTTTGACAAAGTTGGATTCAAAGTTAAATTCTTGGTTTGATTTTTCTAAATATTACCGCACTCTTCAGTTGACAGATTTACGCATTTGCGAAGGAAAAGGAAGCAAAATTGTCGGTATGACCATTGAGGCAACCGGTTTGATTTGCAATATTGGTGACGTCTGTCAAATTCATGTAGAAGACGATGGGAAACCGGTGCTCTGCGAAGTGGTTGGCATTTCCGGTAACACAGCGTATCTAATGCCTTATCAGGAGATTGGCGGCATAGGATATGGTTGTTCCGTTGTCAATACAGGCCGCCAGCTTAGTGTAATGGCCAGTAATCAATTGGTAGGAAGAATTGTAGATGCTTTAGGGCAGCCAATGGATAAAGGCCCGGCTATTACCGACGGCGTTCCTGTTTCCATTGAAGGTGAGCCGACGAATCCACTGGAGCGGCCTCCGATTACTGATATTATGGAGTTGGGTGTTAAATCAATCGACGGTCTTTTAACGATTGGTAAAGGACAGCGTATTGGTATTTTTGCAGGTTCAGGTGTAGGTAAAAGTACATTGATGGGTACAATCGCCCGTTTTGTGCAGGCAGATATCAATGTAATTTCTTTGGTGGGAGAGCGTGGACGTGAGGTTGTGGAATTTATTGAACGCGATTTGGGTCCGGAGGGATTAAAGCGTTCGGTATTGGTGGTTGCCACCTCTGACCAACCTGCCATGATGCGTTTTAAATGTGCACAGACGGCAACTGCAATTGCGGAATTTTTTCAAAGACAAGGTAAGCATGTTCTACTGATGATGGATTCTCTTACCCGTTTTGCGATGGCACAGCGGGAAATCGGTTTGAGTACAGGAGAGGCACCTGTGGCACGTGGCTATACACCCTCCATTTATTCCAGTTTGCCGAAGCTCTTAGAACGTTCTGGTAATTTTGAGGTAGGCTCTATCACCGGGATTTATACGGTACTGGTTGAGGGTGATGATACCAATGAACCCGTTGCGGATACCGTGCGAAGTATTATTGACGGACATATCGTGCTCTCTCGAAAAATCGCGGCGAAGAACCATTATCCTGCTGTTGATATTCTGGGCAGTGTCAGCCGTTTGATGAACGGGATTGTTTCTTCCGAGCACAAAAAAGCAGCCGGTGATTTGCGGAATATGATGTCTGTTTATAAGGACAATGAGGATTTGATTTCTATTGGTGCTTATAAACAAGGTTCTAATCCAAAACTTGACAATGCTATTGCTCATATGGATCGTATCAATTCATTCTTGCAGCAGCAAGTGGGAGAGGCGTTTCATTTTGAAGAAACTGCAGCTATGCTAATGGAAGCCGTAAAATAGGAGGACACTTAATCCATGAAATCTTTTGTTTTTTCTTTAGATAGAATGCGAAACTATAAATTGCAGTTATTGGATAAAGAAAAAAATATACTGGGACGTTTGAGAAAGGCAAAAGAAGAAATTGAACAGAAAATTATTTTCTTAAAGAAGTATCTCAAGCAGATACGGGAAGAAATCAAGGTCAAGCAGGAGCAAGGCATAACCGCTGTTGAAATGAACGCTTTTCACTTTTTACTGGAAAATACAAACAGGCAGATAGAAGAACTTTATCTTGCTCTTGAAAAAGCAGAAAAAGAGGTAGAACACCAATTAAAGATTGTTGTGCAAGCCTCACAGGAAGTATCGGCTTTAGATAAACTGGAAGAAAAACAACTGGAAGAATATCATATTTTGGAAAACAAAGAGAACGAACTAAAAATTTTGGAATATGTGACGACTGATTTGGTTCGTGAACAAGCCCGAAGTTAAGGCTTAAAAGTAGTATAATACAGATTTTTTGACGTATGTTATTTATCTTATTGAAAGGGGGTGAAAACATGAATCAGACCATATCAATTTCAAATCAGTTAGACAGTGTTTCATTGGTCGGCCGTGGAGGCAGAAAAAATAATTCTGTTGTATCAGAGGCAGGACAATCCGATCCCTTTTTAGCGATTATCCAAAGTATGCTGAAACAAATGGGAGAAGGTACTGTATTAGCGGAAGAACTGTTAACAATCTCCGATTCCTTACCAACAAAAGAAAATGAAGATGATGTACAAACGGCTTTTGCAGCGCTGCTATCAGCCTTTCCTCAAACAATGGAACTTCCATTTTTACAGCAGGAAGAAGAATCTGATTGTCTTAATACAGTCCCAAATATGTTGGCAGAAAGCAAAAGTTTAAATCTACAAGAACTTCTGCAAAATCAAATGCCTTTTGCCGAAATGCACCAAAAGATGCAGCAAACTATGGCAACACAAACAGAAAATTTTTCAGAACTGTTGCCGAAACAAGAAAAGTTGAATTTACAGGAAGAAAATCTGCCCAATAAACTGGATTTTTCTGATGTTCAAGCTTTTGACAGCCAAAAGCAATCTTCTGTACCGGCTAATTTAGAACAAAAGCAAGAAAGTATTGTTGTGCAAAGACAGTTTTTTGATGCAATAGGAACAGTCAAACGCAAACTAGCAGAGGCAAAAATGACAGGCGAATCGACTGTAAAAGAGGATACAACTCTCAACGGCTCGGTTGTAGGGGAGAATGCGACGGTTCATAACGGTTTTGCCAAGGCTTTGCAGGGCCAAAATGGTATTGTCCAAGAAACGCCACTGGTTGAACAGCTTGCCAACGAAATTACGCATCATGTAGCGAAAGGCAAAAATGAATTTACGATGACTTTAAAACCTGAGGCTTTGGGCGAAATCACTGTTCGGTTTATTGAAGAGGAAGGCAAAAAAACATTAAAGATATTTGCAGCCAATTCTCAAACTGCTCAATTGTTGAATCAAGAACTTTCTGCTCTGCGGGAAGCGGTAAAGCCCATGCAAATTGAAGTGCATGAAGTTATGCAGAAAGCACCTGAATCTGCCGATCAACCGTTTTTTCAACATTTTGATATGTCAGGGCACCAATTCTCCCAACAGCAAAGAGAGATATGGCACCCGCAAAAGCATACCGGGCAGATACAGAATCAGGCAGAAGGTGAATTTGCCATAGAGTCAGAGCCAGCATTGGAATCCACAGGTATGAATATCTATGTTTAAAAATTAATAAAAGAAAGGGGAGCGGAATGGATACAACGAGAGTGGTTGGTCAGCAAAATCAGTATAATGCTGTTTTTACCGACAAGAAAGATAATTCCCAAATGGAACAAATGGATTTTATAAAACTCATGGTAGCACAAATGCAAAACCAAGATTTTAATAATCCAATGGATGATTCTCAAATGGTCACACAAATGGCGCAATTTTCCAATATGCAGCAAATGCAGGAGATGGCGTCATACGCAAAAACCAATTACGCCATGTCAATTGTGGGCAAAACGGTGACAGCCTCACGTTTTGGAGTAAGCGGAAACTTGGACACCACCACCGGAATGGTACAGAAGGTCTCTTTGGTAGATGACGAATATGTCATTTATGTAGGCGGAAAGAAATATACCCTAGAGCAAATTATGTCGGTACAAGATGGTGTGGATAAAGATAAAAGTGTAATCGATACCACCGGATATTCTTTAACAGCCAGTGAAGTAAAAAGCAATTCTGCTGTGATTGGATGGAAAATTCCAACAGAAGATGAGCTTACAAAATCATCGCTAAAATATACAGTTTACTATTCAAAAGACGATACAGAATTTAACACCGTAGAAAAGGTAGAACAAGGGACGAAAGCCAACTGGAGTTCTCTTCCGGACCAGACCTCTGTCAATTTAACAGATTTGGAAGCCAATACTACTTACTATGCCAACGTCGTAATCACGGATGATAACGGTGCAAAAACGGTGTATAAACCTGTAGCTTTTAAAACCTTAAGGAGCTGATTATCATGGATGATATTCGCTTGCAATATTATTCGCCTATTGTTACGGGAAAACCAAGCTCTGTTTTAGATTCCCCAAGAATTAAAAAGACAGATACCGATACTGCACAGGACTTCCGTTCTATTCTGCAGGAAAAAATCAACCAAAGCAGTGAAGTGACGTTTTCCAAGCATGCTGTAAAACGTGCTGTGGAACACAACATCGAGCTTTCGGAAGAAAATCTTGCCCGATTGAACGAGGGGGTAAAACTTGCCGGTGAAAAAAACTTGGATGACACTTTGATTCTGGTGGACAAAACAGCATTTTTGGTCAGTGTTAAAAACAATACGGTGATTACAGCCATGGATAACAAAGAAGTTAAAGGAAATGTTTTTACCAATATAAACGGAACTGTCATTATATAAGCCGGACCTTTTGAGGAGGCTGGGATGTCCTGAATGACAGAGGGACATAGGCAGTTCAAAAAGGAGATAAAAATGAATAGAGCAATGTTTTCGGGTGTGGCAGGTTTAAAAACACACCAAACCAAAATGGACGTTATCGGTAACAATATCGCCAACGTCAATACATATGGGTTTAAATCTCAGCGTGCGGTCTTCAGTGATATTTTCTATCAAACCCTGAGAAGCGCTTCAGGCGGAACCGCCAACCGAGGCGGAACAAACCCCTCGAGTGTAGGTTACGGTTCTACCTTGTCTGCCGTTCAGACACAGATGACACAATCCAGTATGCAAAACACAGGATTTGGCATGGATGTTGCCATAACCGGAGAAGGCTTTTTGCAGGTAATGGATCCTGACGGCAATATTTTCTATACCAAAGCAGGTCTTTTGGATTATGATTCAAACGGTTATCTCACTGACATCAACGGTAACTTTGTACTGGGGGCTCCTACGGCTGACGGTCAGCCTGGCGTACAAAAGATTAAGTTAGATAATATTGGTTCTGTAGCACCGGCAAGACCCACTGTAACAGAGCAAATCAATGGCATTGATTATACCATTTCCGCCTCCAATGCAACTAAGTATGGCAATGTATCTCTGACGTTTGCGTCCAGTGAAAAACTGCCCCAGGGAAAAGCCGCAGAGGCAACCATTTCCAACAGTGGTTCTATTACCGTACAGCTCAATGCTTATGAAACATTTGCGTCAATGGCAGATTTAAATAAAGCTGTTAATGATGCTATTAAAGAGGCAAATGGCGGAAAAGAGCATGTGGCAGGAACCTTTACGATTTCGGCGGCAGAAGATAAATTTCCCGCAGAAGGGTTAACCGGTGCGGAAATTGCAGGCTTTGATTACAACACAAAAGGCGGAACGGTTACCGGTTTTGAAAATGGTGTTTTCGGCGGCAACATGACGTTTGTCAAAACCAGCTCTGATTTTAAAGGCGAAGGAACCGCAACGGCTTTTGCGGCAACTTACCAAGCAGGGGAGAATCCAGCTTGGAATATTTCTCTTACCATTGACGGTGTGGCATATACCGGCAGTATTGCGCAAAATTCAAAGGCATCTTCTATGCTGTTAAAAAACACAGCAGGAGAGTATATTGAAGTGAGTAATCCCGGTTTTGAGGCAATGACATCACAATATAAAAAGCTGAATGCGTCCGCAGAGCCGACAGACGGAGTGAACATGAACGCATTGGAAGCAGGACAAACCTTAACATTTACACAGGCAGCGCCTTCTAAAGATTTGGGTTTATCCTCTGTAAACTTCAATTTAAAAAACGGTACAGAGGGCGGCGTAGTAACCTTGGATGAATTGACCAGTATTGCCATTGGTGCTGACGGTACGGTTTCTGTCAGTCATGCTGAAAAAGGAACTGTTGTGGCCGGTAAAATTTCTTTGGCAAGCTTTGCCAATCCCAGTGGTTTGCAGTTGGAAGGAAACAACTATTACTCCGCTACCGCAAACTCAGGGGAACCAAAATTGTCTGACCCCGGCAGTGACGGCACAGGTGCTTTAAAGAGCAGTGCCTTGGAGATGTCTAACGTAGACCTTTCCGGTGAATTTGCGGACATGATTACCACGCAACGTGGATTCCAGGCAAACTCTCGTATCATTACCGTATCGGATACAATGCTTGAGGAGCTCATTAACTTAAAGCGATAATGTTTGAAAACGGCCTATAGCGACGATGATTCGTCGCCATAGGCAGGCAGGAAATTCAGTTTTCCTGTCTGCCTATGAGATTTTATAGCGGTACAAATTTATATCTGAGTTTTTCTCTTTTTATAGATTTGATGCGCAGCAAAATGAAATATCTCATAAAAAGCAAAAAGCACTTTTGAAAACATTTATTTAAATCTATATTACAGAGAGGAGCTCATTTTTTGATTGAATTGACAAAATTGAACGGCACGGTTTTTCTTTTAAATTCCAATTTAATTGAAACCATTGAAGAAACTCCGGATACGATCGTTCGTTTAACCACTAAAAATTACTATATCGTAAGAGAACCAATGGAAGAAATAAGAAAAAAAGTAGTTGATTTTCATCGGGAGTGCAATGATTTTACAAGGGACTTTTAGTGGGCATCAAGAAAAGGAGTTGGTCAAACGTTGAAACGTTCCTTTGATGCCGGCTCGATAGTGGGAATATTGATATTAGCAGGTTTGCTGTGTTTCGGTATGGTTTCGCAGCCGGATGCAAAAAATCAAACCATTCAATTTATCCGAGAAAATTTTGCAAACTTTTATCAGCCGTGGAGTCTTTTGATGGTAATTGCCGGTACAATGGGTGCTATGCTGTTTATGTTTCCGCTTTCACAACTCAGTAAAATTCCTAAGCATATTCGGGTGATGTTTAAGCCTGTACGGTATATACCGTCAGCATATACAAAGAAATTAACTTCTTATGCTGAAAAGGCACGAACCAAAGGACTGTTGGCCTTAGATGAAGATATAAACACAATAGAAGATTCTTTTCTTCAGAAAAGTGTTCAATTGCTTATAGATTCTGCGGACAGCAAAAAGGTAAATGCCCAAATGCAAATATGGCTGGATACTTTGGAAGAAAGACATCTAAAGGTTTGGCTTATGTATGAAAAAGCGGCCTCCATCAGTTTTGCTGCCGGATGTATTGCCAGCCTGATGAATCTGATTACGTATTTAAAAACGGCGGAAAATTATTCCGCAATCATAGGGAGTTTATCGACAATATTGACAGCACTTTTTTACGGTGCGCTGTTTTCATGTGTTATATTTTCTCCGTTTTCACAAAAATTACGTGTCAGACATGAAGAAGAATATCTCTGTATGAAGATAATTTGCACAGGGATACAAGCGATAGCAGACGGTGAAAATCCTAAAACGGTAGAATTGAGAATGCAGAATTTATTGTCGGCAGAGCAGCAGGAAATCGTACATAAAAAGCAAACAAAAAATATGAAACCAAAAAGAAAAAGTCAATTTAAGTCATAAAACTGATTTCTATAAAGCCTTATATAGATATAATCAAAGTTGAATTCTAAAGAAAGAGGGTGAAAAAATCTGTGGCGGAAATATTACAGCAAAGTCAAATTGATGAACTTCTAAATCGTATGCGCTCCGGCTCGGTAGAAGAAGTCGAGAAAGAAGAAAAAGATAAGATAAAAGCATATGATTTTACTTCGCCAAAAAAATTCACCAAGGACCAATTAAAATCCCTAAGTAATTTGTATGAAAATTTCGCGAGGATTGTTTCTTCTTATTTTACCAGAGTTTTACGAAGTGTATGCGAAGTGACAATTGCCCAAATCGAAGAGCAGCGATATTCAGAGTTTAATAATGCATTACCGGATAATACTTTGGTGGGCATGATTGCGTTTAACCCTGAATCAGAGCTTTACGATGAAACAACGTTAATGGTAGAGCTTTCTACTTCACTTGGTTTTTTGTTGATTGATAGGCTTATGGGGGGTTCGCAGTCCGTATATTCTCCTGACCGTAATTACACAGAAATTGAAATGGCACTTCTAAAGTTGGTATTGGAGAACATAACACACTACATGCAAGAGGCATGGAGCAACTTTTTTGATTTGGAAACATCACTGCGCAGTATAGAAACAAACGGCAGGCTTTTACAGGCCTATTCTCAGCAAGATGTTGTGGTTATTTCAACGCTAGAGGTTGAATTTGAAGATTATACCGGTACGATTAATATTTGTATGCCGGCTGAAAACCTAGAAGAAATCATTAATAGTTTTAGTGTGAAATATGCACATTCTTCCAGCAAACAGCAAGATCCCGAAAAAGAAAAAGTAAAAAAAGAAGTTGTAATGGGTTATCTGCAAAAATCCGATTTAGAGATTGAGGCTATTTTGGATTCTTGCAAGATGAGCGTAAATGACCTTGCTATGCTGCAAAAGAATGATATTGTTGTTTTAAATAAACGAATTGATTCAGACCTTTGCGTCAATATTGAAAATGTTCCGTGGTACACAGCTCGTCTGGGAACCTTAGATGGCAAAAAAGCATTAAAGCTAGTTGATATACTTGTTAAATGAAAAGAGGGATAGTTTTGACAGACCATAATCAAAGACTTTTGACTCCGGAAGAGCTTGATACGATTGGCGAGATTATGAATATCAGTATGGGTACAGCTGCCACGGCGGTTTCGACTATGATTGAAAAGCAAGTCACCATTACTACGCCGAGTATAGAGCAAGATAAGTTTCAAAATATAGACAGTTCCAGCTTGGAACCCGCCGTAATGATAAAAATCCGCTATGTTGAAGGCGTAGAGGGCACCAATATTATGATGTTCCGCACACGCGATATGCAAATCATCTTAAATTTATTGATGGGCAATGACATTAGTGAATTTGACTCTGATTTTGAATTTGACGAGATGAGTATGAGCGCTGCTTGTGAAGTTATGAATCAAATGATGGGTGCCTCTTCTACCGCATTGTCTGAAATTTTAGAAAGAAGTATTAACATTTCAACACCAGAGGCTGTTTTGGTGGAATCCAAAGAAAAGAAAGAAAGTTCTTTTTTTGGATTACAAAATGATGAAAACGTAGTAGGTATTTCTTTTAAAATGATGATTAAAGGTGTTTTAGACACCACTTTTATTTGTTTTTTGTCCACAGATTTTGCGTTTGAAATTGTAAACCATGTTCGAGGCCCCATTGATGAGGCAGAAGAAGTTTCTGTGCCGCAGGAATTGCCTCCCGTACAAGCAACAGCACATCAGGCGGCTATACCAGAGCAGGAAACAACGCAAATACCGGCACAAGCCCCGTTTGAGGCAGATCAATCTATCTTTAATACGGCAGCGCAGCAGTCTGCTCCACCGATGTCCATGCCCGAACTGCCTGTTATGCCGCAGCAAATGCCTGTGTCGGCGCCAACTCCGTTCCAGCCGCCGGTTGCTCCGCCTCCTGCGGCCTCTGTCCCGGTACAGACACCTGTTCCGCAGCAGGCAGCTATGCCCAGACCGCCGATGCAGTTTGAAGTAGCTCCGCCGCAAATTCCTGTGCAGCAGCCTTACGGGGCAGTTCCGAATGCAGGTTATCCGCAGGCTCCGGCTGCAAACTATCCGCCGGCACCAAGGAATATTCAAAACCCTGAATTTCCTGATTTTTCAAAGCAGGCTTTCTATGCCTCCAAGCCGGCAGATTCCAACATGAACTTGCTTATGGGTGTTCAACTGGATGTATCTGTGGTAATCGGCAGAACAAAACGTAAAATCAAAGATGTTATGGAATTTGGACAAGGGACTGTCATTGAACTGGATAAGCAGACCGGTTCTCCCGCTGAGATTATGGTCAATGGGCAGCTTTTAGCCTATGGTGATGTCATCGTTGTGGGAGATAATTTCGGAATTCGTATTACAGAAATTGTAGGAACAAAAGAATTGTTAAATTCACTTGATTCCGGCATTTAAATTCAGGAGGAATAGAGAACTATGTACAAGATTTTAATCGTTGATGATGCAGGATTTATGAGAAAAATGGTTCAAACACATCTAAATAAAGCAGGATACACTGATTTTGTAGAGGCGGCTGACGGTCAGCAGGCAGTGGATTTTTATCAGGCTGAAAAACCAGATTTGGTTATTATGGACATCACAATGCCGAATATGGACGGTATTGAGGCGTTACGCAATATTAAAGCAAATGACCCCAATGCCAAGGTTGTTATGTGCTCGGCTATGGGACAAGAATCCATGGTTATGGAGGCCATTAAACTAGGGGCACTTGATTTTATTGTCAAACCCTTTAAACAAGACAGAATTATCCAAACCGTATCTAAAATTTTACCGCTTTAAGCAGATTATTACAGAAAGGGACGAACAGAATGCCTGAAACTGTAATACAGGTTCTTTCTTCCATCGGAACGCTGCTTTTAATTGTGGCAATTTTTGTGGGAGCTTACTTTGCCTCAAAAGCAATGGGAAAAAGATATCAATCTTTTGATGCTTCTAAAACAGATAACATGGAAATTATCGAAAAAAAACATTTTGGAAAAGACCAAAGTCTGATAATTGTAAGGATAGGTTCTCGATATTTTGTTTTGGGAGTAACCCCGCAAAACATACAAAAACTTGATGAAATCGACGCAGAGGAACTGTCCTTTCAAAAGAACAGGCAGGAGGCGCAAGCTTCTCCGTTTCTTCATGTTTTCAAAGAAGTTTGGACAAAAAATACAGGTGGTTTCTTAAAAAGAAAAGAGAAAACGGACACTGATAAAAGGGAGAATCAAAATGAAAAACGCTAAAACCTTACCGGCTGATTTTCTCCCTGACAAAAAAGCAAAACACCGCACAAAGCTTCTTAAATTCACGGTTACCTTTTTGGTATGTATGGTTGCGTTTGCTTTATTGCATGAAAAAGTACAGGCCGCCGGTATTCAAGTGGATTTTGATACGCAAGGGGCAGAAAACGGGATGAGCGAACTGCAATTGCTGTTTATGTTTGCCTTGCTGTCTTTGGCGCCTTCTCTTTTGATTATGATGACCAGTTTTACCAGAATTGTCATTGTATTTTCCTTTTTGAGAAATGCAATTGGGTTACAGCAGACGCCGCCGAATCAGGTTATTATTGGAATTTCTTTGTTCTTGTCCTATTTTATTATGCAGCCTGTGATTAGTGAAATCAACACCAACAGTATTCAGCCGTATATGGAAAATAAAATCACGCAGGAAGTAGCTTTGGAACGAATGCAGCAGCCTGCTAAAAAATTTATGCTAAAGCAAACAAAGGCACCTGATTTAAACTTGTTTTTATCCTTATCAGGGGACCACGATAAATTGGATACCGTGGAGCCTGAAAAGCTAATGTCATTGGGCATGGAAATTGTCGTTCCGGCATTTATTACCAGTGAATTAAAGCGTGCTTTTACCATTGGATTTTTGTTGTTCCTGCCATTTTTAATCATTGATATGATTGTATCCAGTACACTGATGTCCATGGGTATGGTAATGCTGCCGCCCTCTACGATCGCATTGCCATTTAAACTCATGCTGTTTGTCGTTGTTGACGGCTGGAGTTTGATTATGGAAATGCTTATCAGGAGTTTTTACTAGCAAGGGATGCAGAGCAAACGCAACGCGTGAGAAGAAAGGGGACTGCAATTGTCACAAGAAGATGTACTTTTAGTATTTCGAGAAGCGGTTTGGATGATTTTGAAATTGGCTTCACCATTGTTAATCGTAAGTATTCTAATTGGTTTGGTGATTGCCGTTTTCCAAGCGGCCACCCAAATTCATGAGCAGACCATTACTTTTGTTCCCAAGATTCTCGCCATTGCTCTTTTGCTGCTCGGAACAGGTTCTTGGATGCTCACCAGTTTAATGGACTTTTTTCGTTATCTGATGAATTTGATGACGGAGCTGTAAGCGTATGACAACAAATATCCTTATTGAAGGAATCAGTGTTTACATATTGGTTTTTTGCCGTATGGGCGGTATGATTTTTTTCAATCCGCTGCTTTCAAGAAAAAATATTCCTTCTCAGGTAAAAACGACACTGGTGCTGGGAATCACCTTGTTAATTACACCCGCACTGAGCAAAGAAGTTCCGGCGGATTTAACCGACTTCATTTTCATCTGGATGATGGTAAAAGAATTGTTGGTCGGGTTTGTGTTTGGCACGGTATTTCAATTCTTTTATTATATGCTGTTTGCCGCGGGTGATATCATTGATATGGGGTTTGGCTTATCGATGGCAAAGGCCTTTGACCCCGGTGTAAATATTCAGATGTCTATGTCGGGCAATATTTTTCAAATTTTATTTATTGTTTACTTTTTTATTACCAACAGTCATTTGGTGTTTATACGCCTGATGACATCCTCGTATCAGTTGGTGGGGATAGGGGCGGCAACCTTTGGTGCTGATATGGCGGAATTTATGCTCACTCTTTTTTCAAGTGTGTTTTTGCTGTCTATGCAGCTGGCTTTCCCTTTTATTGCTGCCGCTTTTATTTTGGAGATTTCAATGGGAATTTTAATGAAATTAATTCCGCAGATTAATGTATTCTCAATTCACTTTCAATTCAAAGTGATGTTGGGCTTATTGCTGTTATTCCTCTTTGCAGAGCCGGTTTCTACCTTTATTCGTCACTATATTGATATCATGTTCCAGAGCATGAACCAACTATTGAAATTAATATAAAGGCTGTAAGAAAAGGAATAAAGAAATTGTGAAATAAAGGGGGAATGATATGGCCGGCGAGAAGACCGAAAAAGCGACGCCGAAACGAAAAGAAGACGAACGAAAAAAAGGCCATGTTTTTTTCAGCAGAGAGGCAATTTCCGTTGCCGCCTTACTGGCCTCTTTTTTTTCATTCAAATTACTTTCGCCCTTTATTTTTTCAACATTGCAGGGTGTCTTGACTTCTTTTTTTCAGTTGGGTGCGGAAAGAACAGAGATTACCGTACAGGATACCAGAAATTTTTTAATCGAGGGATTTTTTGCCTTTGCCAAGGTGGCCATTATTCTTCTTTTAATTACGGGATTTGTCAATATATTGGCAACGATGGCACAGACAAGAATGTTGGTTTCCTCTAAGAATTTTGCTTTCAAAGGCGAGAGACTTAATCCCTTAAGCGGTTTGAAAAAGATGGTATCCATGCAAAGCTTAATGGAATTATTAAAGTCAATATTA
>OBXM01001225.1_pt1 | contig 17093 bp, 22 predicted proteins | sample 1538141 | NCBI WGS metagenome assembly OBXM01 (sample SAMEA2580153, study PRJEB22360) | human gut metagenome | biome: human gut; feature: human-associated habitat; material: faeces | place: Denmark | collected 2008/2010 | reverse complement strand
AGTTAAGCGAATTTTAATCGAATTAGGACATGAAGAATTGATTAAATAATAAGGCACTCATTTGATATGGGTGCTTTTTTTGTGGAAAGAAAGAGGAAAGAAAAATGGATAACGAAAAATTTATTGATTTATGCAAAGAAGAAGTGATGAAATATGCAAATGAACATTTAGACAAGACAGACAAAAAAGAAATCACAATTGATAATGTTTTTGTTGTATGGTCATGTAAAACACTTCAAAACAACAAAGCGTTATTGAGTACAACGTTATTTGATGGAATGTATTATGAATGCACATATAACGGTGATAAGAATGAACTATATTTTGATGCCTATAAGAAGTGGGAAAACAAATGCATTGAAATTAAATAACTACTGGTAAAAAAGACATACCTTAAATGGTGTGTCTTTTTTATTGTCAAGCCATGACATTTAAAAGGGCAAATCTTGACCTGGACAGGTCATTTAAACTGTCCGCTGCCGTGGAAGATACCACGTTTAAAAACGTAGCAGTCAGGAGAATAACATGGATTTTTTAAAAGCAATTTTAGGTGATGAGTTGTTCGCACAAATCAAACAAAAGATTGATGCCTATAACGGTGATGAAGCCAATGCCGAAAAACAAATTAAGCTAGCAAATTTGGGTGGTGGTGAATATATCAGCAAAGGAAAATATGAAGCTTTGCAAGCAACACTTACAGGTAAAGAAGATGAATTGAAAAGTGCTAACACATTGATTGAAGATTTGAAGAAATCAACAAAAGGAAATGATGATCTTCAAGGAAAAATCACAACTTATGAAGGGGAAGTGACAAAACTTCAAGAGCAGCTTGAACAAACAAAACTCGAAAGTGAAATCAAAGTTGCACTACTTGAAGCGAAAGCAACTGATATTGATTACATGACTTTCAAACTAAAAGAAAAAGGAGAATTAAAACTTGATGAACAAGGAAATATCAAAGGATTAAAAGAAATGCTTGATGGTCTTAAAGTTCAGTTCCCAAATCAATTTGAATCAACTGCAATCAAGAAGGTTGACCCTAACAAACTTGAAAGCGGAAACCCTCAAGAAAAAGGTATGACAAAATCGGATTTCTTGAAAAAACCATATAGCGAAAGAGCCAAGTTCGCACAAGAAAATCCCGAAACATTCAAAGAATTAATGAATCAAGAATAAGAAAAGGAGATATTAAAAATGGCAGGAGAAACTATGAAAGCACAAATGATCATCCCTGAAGTCATGGGGCAAATGATCAATGCAAAAATTGAAGCACTATTAAAAATTACACCTTATGCAAAGGTAGATACTACACTTGTTGGAGTTCCTGGAGATACAAAGACAGTACCATCATGGAATTACATTGGAGATGCCGAAGATGTGGCGGAAGGAGTAGAAGTTGGGTTATCTCAATTAACAGCATCAAGCACAACTTTCACAATCAAGAAAGCAATGAAAGCTGTTGATATTACAGAAGAAGCACGTTTAAGCGGTCTCGGTAATCCAATTGGACAAGCTGAAACGCAATTGGCAAAATCTATTGCTGGTAAGGTTGATAGTGATGTTTTAGAAGCAGCGTTAAAATCAACAAATATCGTTGACAAGTCAACAACTGCTCAAATCGGTTATGAAGGAATCGTTGATGCAGTAACAAAATTTGAAGATGAAGAAGATGGAATTGAAAAAGTAATGTTCATTTCACCGCTTCAAGAAGCAACATTATTGAAAGACCCTATGTTTTTATCTGCTGATAAATTTGAAGCAGGTGTTGCGGTTCGTGGGGCTATTGGTAAGATTGCAGGGTGCTGGATTAAGAAATCTAAAAAAATCAAGGAAAAAAGTGGAGTATTCACTAACGTAATTATCAAGATGGAACCTGATTCACCTGAAACAGAATACACTGAAGATGAATTGCCAGCACTTACAATTTTCTTGAAAAAAGATACTGCTACAACATCAGAATTCAAACAACGTAGACAAGCTACTGAAATTGTTTCTTCTAAATACTATGGTGTAGCTATGACAAATGAAGCAAAAGTCGTAATTGCTAAGTTCAAAAAAGATCCCGTTGAAACAGTGATGGCATCTAAAGCAGCAAAATAAGGCGGTGAAGCCTGATGATTATTGCATTAGATATTTATAAACAGCTAGTGCCAAATGACCAACAAAATGACCAAGTGCTTGAAATGAAACTTCAGGCACTTGAATTGATGGTCCGTAAATACACAAACAACAATTTTCAAAATAGAAACGTTAGATTTGAATGTGCTTCAAACATTCAAATTTTAGATATACAGACACCTTTTTTAAAGGTGGGTGATACTGTTCAAATCTCTCAATCTCTTTACAATGACGGTTTGTATGTGGTTAATGATACATCTAATGGCATAACACTTGATAAACCGCTGTTCGATGAAGGAAAAATGCTTGTTACAAAGATAGAATATCCAAGTGATGTTGTTATGGGTGTTGTCGAACTTATGAAATGGGAAATGAACAACCGTTCAAAGGTTGGGATTGCTTCTGAAACGATTTCTAGGCACTCAGTGACCTATTTCAACATGGATGGGGATAATTCCATCATGGGATATCCAAAGTCTCTAATGGGTTTCTTACGTCCTTACATGAAAGCAAGGTTTTAATATGATCGGTGGTAATATCATTGGTAATATTCAAGTAAGCACATCAATCAAAAACAAGATAGGTGAAAACATCCATGAATGGGCAACTGTTCATAGTCAAAAAGGATTTCTTGACCTTTCAAGCGGTGATTCCAAATACATCAACAACAATGCAAAGATTCAGGAATCAACACATGTGTTTATATGCGATTATTTTGTTATAGATAAGCGTGTGAAAGCCGAAAGTTCAATCATGGTCATTGATGGGCTAAGATATGATGTCATGTTGATTGATGATCCAATGGGACTTCATCAGCATTATGAAATATATCTTAAATTTACAGGTGGGCAAGATGCCTAATGTAAAGTTTGAAGACAATTCAATGGAGTGTATTAGTGCGCTTGACAGTGCTATTGCTGCATTTCTTGAAGAAGCAATTGGAGAACTTGAAACACAGGCTAAAAGAAACACACGTGTTGACACATCACAGACAAAGAACAGCTGGTCACATGTTGTTGATGAAGGTGAACATAAAGCATATGTTGGGAACACATTAGAAAATTCACTTTGGGAAGAGTTTGGAACAGGTGAATATGCTATCAACGGTGATGGAAGAAAGACACCTTGGAAGTATCAGGATGTTCATGGGAAATGGCACACCACAACAGGAAAGAAACCATCAAGAGCTTTGCAAAAGGCTTTTGACAGCAGAAAGAACGCTATCATCAAACAAGCTGAAAGGATTATGAAGGAGAAGATGAAATGACAATAGATGCTATTGCATATATCCAAGATGAACTTGAAAAACTGGGCATCAATTATGAGTTTGGTATGTATACATCACATCCTGTCAAATATCCTTACTTTGTCGGTGAATATAGTGAAGTTGGTGAAGCTAATGAAGATGGAATGGATGAAACAACATTCATCCTTACAGGAACATCAAGAGGAAAAGGATCACTGCTAGAATTGGAAGAAGAGAAAGAGAAGATAAGAAAACATTTCAAAGAACACTTGGCTATACTGGGCAATTCAAACGGCATAGCCATTTATTATTCAAATGCGTTTACTGTACCAACTGACAATGATGAAATCAGAAGAATACAGATAAACCTAACAATTAAAGAATGGAAGGTGGAATAAGGATGTTAAATCATGGAGTTACACAAGATACACCGAAATCAATGATGTTTGGTGCTGGTACAATCCATAAAGGTCTAGCTTTTACAGAAGAACCAGGAAGCTGGAACTTTGAAGAAAGTTTATATGGTGCAACAAGCGGGGGTACTAAACTTACAATCACACCTGAACTGGTAGATATTGAAGTTGACGGGATGAACGTCAAAACAAAAGGATTGACACAAAAAGTCGGTGAATCTGCTTCAATGGAAACAAACGTTGTTGAAATCACGCCAACAATGATTAAGCAAGCTATCATTGGAAAAGATGGAAAAAGTGTTAAAGGCTTCAGTGAAATTATTTCAAAAGATAAGATTGAAGAAAGTGATTATGTTGAGAAGTTTGGTTATGTCGGGAAAACTCTAGCAGGTACACCGATCATTGTTATTTTTGATAACGCACTATGCACAAGTGGATTAGAGCTTGAAGGAAAGAACAAGGAAAACGCTGTTGTCAAATTGACAATGGAATGCTATGGGGAATTGAATGGTGATGGTGTTACATTGCCATATCATATCTATCATCCAAACGGTGTGATGCTTTCAACAAGGGAAGTTAAACAATTATTTGATGAAGAAGGAAAACAGGAGAAATAAAACATGAGTGAAACAAAGTCATATGAATTAAAAACTCTTTCAACGAAACATGTCTTTTCGTTGGTAAGAGTTATCAAGAAGTTTGGTATTGAGCAGTTCAAGGACTGCTTTTTCAATCCAAATGTTCAAAAGCTGTTTACTGAACAGACAGAAGAAGGACAGGTAACTGACAAGGCTCTTGAAGCGGTTGGGATTGAAGTGGCTTTTGATATTGCAAATATCGTCATTCAGAACATTACTGAATGTGAAAATGAAATATATGATTTCTTGTCACAGATTTCAAATCTAAGCAAAAAGAAAATTGAAGACATGCCTATGAATGAATTCTTTGAAATGCTCATTGATGTCATTCAGAAAGATGAATTCAAAGATTTTTTTACTCTTGTTTCAAGATTTCTCAAATAGGAGATTTAAAATTTATGGACTTGGTATTTAAAAGATACTCAAGTCCTTTTTTGTTGCTTGATAATCTCATTGAAAATGGGAGATTCTTGGAATTTATTATGGAGCTTTTAGACATGCATGAAGAAGAACAGATATATGAACTGTGGCTTCACAAGTGCTTTGATAAATCGTATGAAGAATTTAAAAAAGGCTTGAAGAAACAGGAAACAGATGTTGAAGAAGTGCAGTCTATGGATGATGAAAGAATTGGATCAATAATCAATGATTCATTTGAAATATTAAATAATTTCAAACCTTGCTAGATAAGGGGGTGAGATAGTGGAATTATTTAAATTATTTGGAACTATTGCAATCAATGGCGCTGATAAAGCAAAGCAGGATATAGATGATACAACTGATAGTGCCGAAAAAGGCGAATCCCGAATGTCAAGCGCATTTAAGAAAATTGGTGCAGCTGTTGCTACTTATTTAGCAGTCGATAAAATTATTGATTTTGGTAAAAGCATTGTTGATGCGAGCGCAACGGTAAGTGCGGAAGTATCAGCATTTGAACAAATCATGGGCGATTACAGCAATAACGCCCAAAATAAATTAAATGAAATCGCAGATGCAACGGGTGTTGTGAGTTCACGTTTAACCCCTTATATGACGTCTATGACGGCAAAATTCAAAGGTTTAGGGTATGACATAGACAAAGCGACAACGCTTGCTAGTGATGGTTTAATGCTTGCCAGTGATGCAAGCGCCTTTTGGGATAAATCTCTTGAAGATTCTATGGGCGCTTTAAACTCATTTATTAATGGCTCTTATGAGGGTGGAGAAGCCATTGGATTGTTCGCAAATGACACGCAATTAGCTTCTTATGCGGTCAAAGAAGGAATAGTCAAAGAAACAAAAGAATGGGCTAACTTGGACGAAGCGAAAAAGCAAGCAACCCGTCTTGAGTATGCTAAAAAAATGTATGAAATGTCGGGAGCAACGGGACAAGCATCAAAAGAAGCTGACCAATACGCCAATGTTCAAGCAAACTTAACCGAACAATGGCGACAATTTAAAGCAACAATTGGTGAACCCGTATTACAAGCCGTTTTGCCCGTTATGAAAGGTTTGGGAGACGGTGTTAAATACGTTACAGATACATTGAAAAATGCGAATAGTTTAGGTGAAGGATTCACGAAAATTTTTAGCGATTTAGGAACTCGTGTTCAAAAGGCAATTCCCGAATTTGTCAAAAATGCTTCAACGATGATGAAAAAATTCGGTGAAGAAATTAAAAAGAATTTACCTGATGTGGTTTCTAAGGGACTGGATATGTTATTGGGATTCTCCCAAACGATAGTTGAGAACGTTCCTATGCTAGTTAGTGCGGGAATGGATATGCTTAAAAGCTTAGTGCAAGGTATAATTGATTCTTTACCTGATCTTATTGCAAAAGCACCTGAAATTATAACCAATTTTGCCAACACTATTTCAATGTCTATGCAGACAATCTTTATGAAAGGTGCAGAAATAATTTGGGAATTGATAAAAGGTATTATCGGGGCTATTCCTGACTTAGTCGCAAATATCCCCCAAATTATAGAAGCTATTTTCGCAGTATGGAACGCCATTAACTGGTGGAACTTGGGAAAAAATTTAATTAGCGGTATTCAAACGGGAATCAAGAATGCGTGGACGTCATTAAAAGAAGGCGTTACTAACTTATTCAATCAATTAAAAACCAAGATCGATGAAATTTTCCTTGGGGTTAAAAATTCAGCGCTAAATATTTGGAACAGTATTAAAACGGGAATTTCAAGTGTAGTTACGGGAATTAAGAATTTTATTGTTAATATTTTCAATTCTATTAAGTCGTTTATCGATGGAATTTGGACAGGCATTAAAAACGTAACTTCTACTATTTGGAATGGAATCACAAGTGTTATTTCGGGAGCAATCAATGGAGCGAAAAACATTGTTTCAAGTGTTGTGAACGGTATTAAATCAACTGTTTCAGGAGTATGGAACGGAATCAAGAGCGTTACATCAAGTGTATGGAACGGAATTAAAAATGCAATCACTAGCCCGATTGAAACGGCTAAGGGAATAATTAAAGGGATCATCGACACTATAAAAGGATTTTTCAATTTCAAAATCACCTGGCCAAAGATTCCATTACCTCACTTTAGCATAAAACCTAAAGGGTGGGAGATCGGTGATTTGCTTAAAGGTAAAATCCCAAGTTTAGGAATTGACTGGTATGCTAAAGGTGGTATTTTCGATGAACCGACTATCTTCCCTACTGCTCATGGCTTAAAAGGTGTTGGAGAAGCTGGACCCGAAGCAGTCGCACCAATTTCAACACTCATGGATTACGTGAGATTAGCTGTGAAAGAAGAAAATGATGGTACAACGTACTATATCCAAAAGCTGATTGATATGCTGAATGAATACATGGAAGAAATAATAAGAAAGATTGAAAGACCAATCATTCTTGATGATGGAACATTGGCAACAAAGATGGCGCCGTCATTGGATATGCTTCTTGGTGACATTAACAAAGGAAGGGGGAGAGGTAGATGATAAATGGTGTATCGTTTGATGATTTTCACACTTTTCGTGACTTTTCCCTTGTTCTTTCTAAAAAGACTATCAAGACACCATCAATAAAAACGAAAAAAGTTGATATTGAAGGAATGGATGGTGTTCTTGATATAACTGATTATTTTGGTGAAGTCACATATGAAAATAGATCACTTTCTTTTGAATTCACAACTTTAGCAAATTTCACAGATTTCAATGACCTGTTTTCAAAAATTCAGAATGCACTTCATGGCAAGATGATGAAGATAGTCATTGATGATGATGCAAGTTATTATTACATCGGCAGAGTAAATGTAAATGAATGGAAAAGTAACAGAAGAATTGGAAAGATTGTTATTGAATGTGACTGTGAGCCTTACAAATACAAGAAGTACAAAACAATCATCACTGAAGAAATAAAAGAGCAGCGTGATTTTGTTCTTTTGAATCTAAGAAAGCGGGTTATTCCATTGTTCAAATCTACTGGTGAACTTCAAATCACATTTGGAGAACAGATATACAGTATTGGAATTGGTGAATATACACTTGAAGATGTCGTGCTTAAAGAAGGAAAGAACATTCTTTCTGTAAGTGGAAATGCAACATTGACAATTGAATATCAGGAAAGGGGGCTATGACAGTGTATAAGGTATATTGTGATAGCAGCCTTATTTATGATGGTAAACGTGAAGAACTCAAATTATTTGATGCCAAGGCTAATCTTGAATTGAATAAGGTGGGTTCTTTTAATTTTACTGTCTATCCATCACACAAGCACTTCAGCAGATTGAAAAAGCTGAAGTCCATGATCTATCTTTACAAGAATGAAAAACTGATTTTCAGAGGTAGAATACTTAATGATACAGAAGGATTTTACAGTGAAAAGAAGATGGATTGTGAAAGCGATCTTGCATTTTTGCTTGATTCAATACAAAGACCTTACACATACCAGGGAAGTGTTGTTGGGCTGTTTACACAGTTCATAAACAATCATAATTCACAGGTTGAAGAAGCGCATAAATTCAAGGTTGGGAATATCACTGTGGTTGATCCTAATGATTATATCAATAGAAGTGATACACAGTATCTAAACACATGGGAAAGCATCAATAAGAAGCTGATAGAGCCATTAGGCGGTTATCTTGTCGTGAGATATGAAGAAGATGGTGTATATCTTGATTACTTAGCTGAATTGAACAAACTTTCTACACAATCAATTGAATTTGGGAAGAACATGATTGATTATGAAAAGATTATCAAATGTGATGATATCGCAACTGCAATTATTCCTTTGGGTGCTAAGACAACAGATGAAGAAGGGAATGAAACACGCTTGACAATTGCAAGTGTGAATGGCGGTCTTGATTACATCTATGATCAACAGGCAGTTGATATGTATGGGTGGATTTTCGTGCCTGTCATATGGGATGATGTCACATTGCCTGAAAACCTTTTAAGCAAGGGGAAAGAGCATCTAAAGAACAATCTTATTCAGATGGCTGCATCAATCAATTTGACTGCTGTTGACATGTCATATGCAAACAAGAAGATAAGCTCATTTGATTTGGGTACACAGGTAAAAGTGAAAAGCAAACCACATAATCTTGATGCATATTTTCTTGTTTCAAAGCAGTCATTGGATTTGCTAAGACCTGAAAATGACAAAATGACATTAGGAACAAGCTATCAGACATTGACTGAACAAAGTGCAAGCAATGAACAGAATATCATTGATAAGGTTACTGTGAATATTGGTGAAGACTTGTCAAGCATGGGAAATTCAATTGTCGAAACAGAAAGAAGATTAACAGCGCAGATTGAAGCAACTTCATCAGGCATCATGACAAGTGTGTCAAATGAATTTGTAAGCAAGGATGAACAAAAGCAATTTGAAGAAGCAATAAGCACAAAGTTTGAACAGACATCTGAATCTTTTGAATTCTCTTTTGAGGAAACGAATAAGAAGATTGAAGATGTCAATAACAGCACAAATGCTGAACTGGAAACATTCAAAAGTGCTGTAAGAATCGAAAATGGGAATGTCATTCTTGGAAAGAACACAAGTGATGTGTTATTGAAATTGGAAAATGACATAGTTGGATTCTATGAAAACAATGTTCTTATTTCATTTGTCAAAGATAAAAAGATTTCTTCAACCGATGGTGAATTCACCAATTCATTGAAGGTTGGGAAGTTTGCATTGACACCTAGAGCGAATGGGAATTTGAGCTTGCTGAAGGTGGTGAAATAGATGGCAACAAGTGGAATTATAACAGGTCCAAAGGTCAAGACATTATGGCTTACATTTGATTGGCAAAGAACTGGTGTTGATGTTGTCAAGAACGCATCAACGATAAAATGGGCTTTGAAACTTAATTCATCAAGTTCGTTGAGTTTTAGCGCCGACAAGTCTTTTACATTAAAAATCAATGGTGCTGATTATAGTGGAACATTCCAAACAAACATCAGCTGGGCAGATGGAACGCATGAAGCAGTCATAAGAAGCGGAACTTCAACAATTGTTCATGATAGTGATGGAAGCAAAGAATTTGATATAAGTGCTTTATTTAATATTGCAGTCACGATATCAGGAACTTATATTGCTAGTCTTTCACTAGCTGGTAAACAGACACTTACAGCAATAGCAAGAGCGACAACACCAGTTCTTTCAGTTGACAAGATGCAGATGGGTGATGAACTGACAATCACATTAAACAGGGCATCAAATGCCTATTCGCATAAGCTCAAATATAACTTTGAAGGTAGTGTTGGTGTAATTGCTGATAATGCAACAACATCAGCAAAATGGACCGTTCCTCGCTCATTGGCTGAAGCAATACCTAATTCATATCATGGTGTTTGTATAATCACATGTGAAACATACAATGGCACTAAATTGATAGGCGCAACAATAGCAAATTTAACGTTGACGGTTAATTCTTTGGACTACCCATCAATTACATCTATATCAATAGAAGATGCTGTGACGGGCTTAAATACTAAGTTTGGGGCATTCATTCAAAACAAGTCAAAAGCAAAAATCACTGTTCGGGCTTCAGGTGTCTATGGATCAACAATCAAGAGTTATGAAATAAGTGCTTTGAATTTGAATGTATTTAAAAATACACTTACAACTGACATCATAACAGTTAGCGGGGAAATACCAGTTGTTGTAAAAGTGACCGATTCAAGAAAAAGAAGTGTTTCAACAACAAAGAAAATCAATGTACTGCCTTACACATCACCAACGATTGAAATTTTTAATTGCAGCAGGTCAGACAGTTCAGGAACTGAAGATATTTATGGCACTTGTCTAAGTGTTTCAATGAAATTCTTGATTGATTCATTGAACAATAAGAATGATAAGACATATGTTCTTGAATATCAGGAACAGGGCGCTTCTACATGGTCACAAATCACCTCTGGGAACGTTTATACCTATGATGGTGTTTATATCCATGCACAAGCAATTTTGAACGCAGATAACCCATATTTAATCAGACTAACAATAAGTGATTACTTTTCAAGTATCTCTTATACTGGTGAACTTTCAACTGCATTCGTACTTGTTGACTTTCACCAAAGCGGAACAGGTGTGTCGATTGGGAAGGTTGCAGAAGAAGCAAATCTGTTTGATGTTGCATTGCCTACATTGTTTAGAAATGATGTATCGTTTTTAGGTAATCTAATGTTTGAAATTGATGATTTTACGGATGATTTGAATAACGCACTTGAGCCAGGTTTTTATTACATCAATACTGCTGTTGCAAATCGTCCTGAATCAGCGCAGGGGTTTCTTATTGTCCTGAAAAGAAAAGCAGGAACACGAATGCAAATATATATTACTCTTAATGCTAAAATTTGGATAAGAAGCTATCAAAATTCAGCTTGGAAGGCGTGGACACAAGCATAGAAAGAGAGGAAAAAATTATGAACGAATTAATGAATCAATTACAACCTATTATTATGAATGCAGCGGTAGTTATTTTAACCGCTATTGGATCTTATGTCGGTTTAAAGGTGAAAACCTTTGTTAAAGAAAAAGCCGATACAGACACAAAGAAAAAGGTTGTAGAAACAACATGTAAGTACGTGGAACAAATCTATAAAGATTTAGATGGTGCAACTAAACTTGAAAAAGCAAAAGATAACATCTTAGCTCAATTAAACGAAAAAGGCATTTCTATTTCTGAATTAGAACTAGATGTTCTTATTGAAGCAACAGTGAATGGATTTAAAAAAACTACTGTATAGAGGTATGCAATGGAAACACTTGATATTGCTAGAATTATAATTGAAGTTCTTGGTCTTGTTGGTGTAGTTATTGAGGTAACACCAATTAAAATAAGTCCATTAGCGTGGATAGGCAGACGCTTAAATTCAGAATTAAAAGATGAAATGGATGTATTAAAGAAAAGAATTAGAGATTTAGAAAATAACGAGATTAAAAAGAATATTGAATCTAAGAGGAAAATTATTCTTGACTTTGCTAATTCGCTAAGACAGGATAAAAAACATACAGTTGAAGAATACGAGTACATCATTAAAATGATTGATGATTATACTTTGATGTGCGATAAATATAACATCACCAATGGAGTTATTAAACTTCAATCAAAATATATTAATGATACTTACTATATGCTATCTAAAACAGGAAGATTCAAAGAGTGTATTGAATCAGGTGATTTATTATAAACAGCCTAATAGGCTTTTTTTTATTGCTAAAAATGAAAGGTAGGAATTTATTATGGGTACAACAGTAAATAAAATGTTAAATCAAGCTAGATCATGGCTTGGGTGTAAAGAGAGCAATGGAACACACAAAAAGATTATTGATGTATATAACGCTCATAAACCACTTGCTAGAAGTTACAAAGTGAAATATACAGATAACTGGTGCGCTACTTTTATTAGTGCCTGCGCTATTAAATGCGGAGCAACCGATATTATTCCAACTGAATGCAGTTGCGGGCAAATGATCGAATTAATGAAAGCTAAAGGCATTTGGATTGAAAATGATGATATTACACCAAAAGCAGGGGATATTATCATGTACGATTGGGATAAAAAAGACGGATGGCCAGAACATGTCGGTATCGTAGAAAGCGTTAATGGTAATACATTTACAGTTATCGAAGGTAATAAAAATGATGCAGTAGCTAGAAGAACAATAAATGTTGGTAATGCTTCAATTCGTGGTTATGGTAGACCAAAATATCAAGGTGAATCGGCTTCAGTACCTAGCACAGGATTAAAATATACAGTAGGGCAAAAAGTTAGATTTTCTACTTGTTATAAATCTTCTACAGCACCAAACAATGAGGCTATTTTAGCGGGTAATATGGCTAAAGACAACGGAACAATAACAAAGATTGCTAGCGGTGCTAAAAACCCGTATTTACTTGATGATGGTTTATGCTGGGTTAATGATGGTGATATTAGAGAAGTGTTGAGCGGTGCTTCTTCTAATTCTTCAGCAAGTCAAAATGGCGGTAGTGGTGATGATATTACTATTGATGGACAATGGGGAAAAGCAACAACCACTAAAGCACAAAAAGTATTTGGTACTGCGGTAGATGGCATTGTTTCAAATCAGCATGACGATTACAAAGCTAAAAACAAAGGTCTATTGTCATCAACATTCGAATGGAAAGCTAATCCAGGGAAAAATGGATCAGCATTAATTAAAGCTATTCAAAGATGGTGTGGTGTATCTGATGATGGTTTTATTGGTCCTAACACAATTAAAGCAATGCAGCGCAAATTAGGAACACCAGCAGATGGTGTAGTATCATACCATAGTGCAATGGTTGAAGCATTTCAACGTTGGCTAAATAACCAATAATACTATGAAAATATATTTAGAACCGAATACTAAGGATATTAACGGGAATTTAATCCCGTTAGTGTTCTTTGACGGATGCACAAGACTGATAAAAGAAAATGATAAATCGTGCCTAATAAAAAACGGTAAACAAGAAATTGTTGTATTAAAAGAGTATATAAGAAAACCCTAACCATAACGATTAGGGTCTTTTTTTATGTTTTTTTAGTCTTTAAGCATGTCTTTTATTTTTTATCTATCAAGATTCTTGTATTGTCAACAACTATACCTGAACCATAGTTTTCATTGTATTTTCTATCTTCATAAAAGTCTTTTTTTAATTTTGAGAGTTTTAGCTTATCTTCTTCTTTTAAAACCATCATACCTTGACCAATTCCACCTTTTACAACGTACATCTTTTCTTTGCAATGTGGGCATGATTTACGTTGTTTTGGAAGTTCAATTTCATGTTTGCAATACGGGCATATAGATTTTTTATAATATTCAGTATATTCAAGAAGTTTTTCTTCAAAGTCTATACATTTTTGCCCTAATGTCGAAATATAACTATTAGTGCTGTTAGCATATATATTTACTCTATCATCAACATTGACGTAAAGTGGACCAGCAAAATGCTTTGATACTTCCTTTTCTAATGGATTTGATTTTGCTTTTACACGCTCATATTCATCAATATGCTTTTCATAATTATTAACATACATTTCATATTTTTCTTTGAGATGATCAATAAAGTCAAAATCAGGATTAGCAGAGTTGTGGCAATGCTGCCACATTTCACTGAAATATCTTTCACCTTCAGGACCATAAGAACAACAATAATCTTTTAATTCATAATATGCTTCAATAGCTGCTTGATATTTTTTTATTATTTCATCAGGATGAATGTCCAATGATTTGTATGATACAATCATCTTATTTTCTAAATCTTTAACTTTACTATCTTCTTTTACAATCAAATAGATGTTCTTATCTTTTAGAATATTAGATTTTTCTTTTTCAATTTCAACATCAAACCTCTTATTATTCTTAGTAAAAATACTAAATAACTTCACAATAATATACCCCTTCCTTTTATTTATACAATAATTATACATAAAAATGGTTACTTATACAAAATCTGCTTGATTAAAACATTAAACATGATATAGTTATATATGTGTTAAGTATCAAAAACAACTTTTGAATAATCTTTTAAAATAAGTATTTGTGATTAAGTTTTATTAGTAGTTATTAACGCAAATATATTTTGAAAGGTTTTTTTATTATATGAGTATTGAAGAAAAAGAATTATTGTATTTTATTGAAAGAAGAATTAAAAACGTACAAAGTACGTTGCTGATTATTAAGAGTGAATTAGCTAATGAGCATGGGGAATTATCAAATGAGACAATAATGGGCGTTATTTCATGCGCTATTGATTCATTAAATATAGTAACTAAAGATTTGACGATCTAATAAGACAATAGGAAAAAGGCTTAATATATAAGGGATTATCCTCGTATATCAAGCCTTTTTATTAGCTATAATTATTTTATGGTAAATAGAGTTCCCCAACAGGAGCATTAGATTCTAAATCAAGTAAAGATTTATTAATTTCTTTGAAAAAAGCGAATGAGTCAGGCAATGCAACGATTTTAATGGTAACTCATGATGCTTATAGTGCCAGCTATGCTAAACAGGTTTATATGCTTAGTGATGGAGCAATTAAATGTCGCTTAAATCATAGTGGTGAGCGACAAAAGTTTTATGATGAAATTTTAAGCTTACTAGCTTCGATGGGAAGTGAACAAGAATGAGTTTATTTAAATTAGCTTATTCAAATTTTAAACGCAGTGTCAAAAATTATGTTGCTTTGATTATTTCTTTATCGTTTTCAATTTTTACGTTTTTTAATTTTCAAAATATTGTTTTTTCTAATGCGATGGATGTTTTAAAAGAAAAAAACAGTGATTATATTGCAATTATTATTCAAGTTATTTCTATTGTTTTAATAATTTTTGTCTTCTTTTTTATCTGGTATGCGACAAATGTTTTTTTATCACAGCGTAAAAAAGAAATTGGAATTTTTACTTTTATGGGACTGGATAATGTAAAAATTGGTAAGATGTATGTAATTGAAGTTGCGATGATTGGACTTTTATCATTAATTATTGGCCTAGGGAGTGGAGCGCTTTTTTCTAAACTTTTTACAATGTTGTTATTACGCTTATCAGATATAAGCGTGGATGTTTCATTTAGTTTTAGTATTATTCCTGTATTACTGACAATCGCTTTATTTGTCACGATTTTTGCTATTATGATTATTAAAGGCTATATTAACATTTTAAGAAGCAGTGTTTTAGATATGTTATCAGCATCAAAACAAAATGAATTACGTGAAGAAAAAATAATTATTACTTTATTAAAAGTGGTAATTGGGGTAGTTTTGATTTGTGGTGGCTATTATGCTGCGATGATGGTTGGTGATATGTCTTCGTTTATCTATATATTTTATGCAGTAGTTTTGGTTGTTGCTGGAATCTATTTTCTATATAATGGGGTAATTCCGTTTGTAATTAAAAAGTTAGCTCAAAACAAAAGTTATCTATATCAAAAAGAACGCTCATTGTGGGTCAATAATTTAGCATTTCGTTTAAAAAAGAATTATCGTGCTTATGCAATGGTAACGATTTTAATGATTTGTTCGGTTACCGTTTTAGCAACCTCATTTGCAATGAAACAACGCTACGATAGTATCAGTCATTTTAGAGGTACTTATACTTATACTGTGATGGCAAATAAAGCTCTTGATGGCAAACAAATTGCTCAAAAAATCAGTAGTAATAATGAGCTCAACTATCATAATAGTCTAAACTATATTGCTTTAAATGCAGATATGGTTAAAAGTAAATATCTATATAATCAGTATGGTGTAGTTTCATATAGCCAGTTAAAAAAAGCCGCAAAAGAGGCTAAAATTAAATTTGATATACCAAAATTAGATGATCAGCAAGTAGTTAATTTGACGAGATTATATTTACTTGATATCTCAGATCCTGAAATTAATCCGGTGATAGAAATTGCAGGTGAAAAATATCAAATTGTTGATGAAACTGCAACATCATATTTAGGATTATTGCAAGAAAATATTTGTACCTATATTGTTAGTGATAACACATATGAAAAGTTAAGAAATTTTGGACAAGAGTTTTATATGTATAACTATCAAATAAAAGATCCTAATAATTATCAAGCATCGATTGATTATTTAAATAGTTTGGTAAAAGATGGACCTGTAGATTATGTGAGTTATTTAGCCAATGATCCTAATGGTGGGGATATTGCTTGGGTTCGAGTAATGTACTCTATTTGTATTTTCTTGTTTTTAGTATTCATTTTAGCTAGTGGAAGTATCATTTTTATGAAATTGAGTAATGAGGCTTTTGAGGATCGAGAGAGATATAATGTTCTAAAAAAACTAGGAATCAGTAAACGAACATTGAGTAGGTCAATTAGAAATGAGATACGTTTTGCTTATTATTGTCCTTTTGTTTTGATGGTACTGTCCTCATATTTTTCTGTTCATGCGCTAGCTAATGTTATGAAGACAGAACTATACACTGTAAATATTGTTAGTGCTATCGTTATTTTAGTAATCTTTTATATAATCTATACTATTTCAGTATTAATGTTTAAAAAGAAAGTATTGAGTGATCATTAAATAAAAGCAGGATGAAGTTTAATTTGTCCTGTTATTTTTTACTAATAAAGCACTTGCAGCAAGCAAGAAAAGAAGATACAAGTAAATTATATTTGGCTATTGAATTGTAGAAATAAAACTAGGGGTTTAATTACATAATTATTATATTTAATAATTATGTTGATAAGCTATTAAGAAAAAACGT